>ENA-UOOR01000590-UOOR01000590.1-fermentation-metagenome-genome-assembly--contig:-NODE-590-length-50256-cov-4.378937_pt1 | contig 50256 bp, 50 predicted proteins | sample MGYA00245780_ERZ724029 | MGnify/ENA primary metagenome ERZ724029 (study PRJEB28704, sample SAMN03018315) | fermentation metagenome | biome: anthropogenic terrestrial biome; feature: soil; material...
GCCTTGCTATTACAGGAGGGCATTTTGAGATTTGAGCTATCTTGGACAGCAGTGGGCATAACACAAAGTTCCTGGCTAAGTGATAAGAAAGTGAATGCTTTTTATGAACAAAATGGTGGATCGTACAGGAATCGAACCTGTAACCCCCTGATTAAGAGTCAGGTGCTCTGCCAGTTGAGCTAACGATCCATAACAAAAAAGTGGGGTGAGCAACGGGAATTGAACCCGCAACCTCTGGAGCCACAGTCCAGTGCTCTAACCAATTGAGCTATGCTCACCATTTTTACTATTAAATTTTCAATAAGTGGCGCGCCTGAAGGGACTCGAACCCCCGGCCCACTGCTTAGAAGGCAGTTGCTCTATCCGGCTGAGCTACAGGCGCACGCCTCACACTGCCTCTGCCGAAGCACGAGAGACATTATAACGAATACGCCGTCGCTGTCAAGTCGTTTGCGATCTATATAAACCTCATTTGATGCATCGTTTTTGCGTTCCTGTCCTGCCAGCTCCGATGCAAAATTTGTATAACCGCTTTTTGATAAATTTTGCTCATTTATGTCAAATACTGTACAAAGACATTGATCTGCTAGTTCTGATATTATAAACGTGTGACATGCATCAGACAAATTATGAACATCAGGAGGGATCCTATCATGAATTGTTTCCAGATCATGGCTGTAAGAATTGAACAGAGGGACGCAACCGCCGTAGAAGTCCAAAAAATACTGACGGAATACGGATGCTCTATCAGAACAAGGCTCGGCCTCCACGATCAGACTAACGACAACACCTGCTCACCTTCAGGAATACTGATCCTTCAGCTTGCCTGCGGTGAAGACGTTGCCGAAGAACTTAACAAGAAGCTGAACATGGTACACGGCGTAAAAGCAAGGCTCGTAAACCTGGCGTAAAATCTTAGCATGCACTGACATCACGCCGGGGAGCCTTCATAGGTCCCCGGCGTAATATTTTATCTCTCGCAGAACTGGAGATATTATTTCTTTAGGTAATCAGTGGGGCCCCTTCCGTAGCCTTATAAGGATGTCCGGGATATCAATCATTACTGACGGGCAGATTTTGAAGGAATGAGATCAGTGCTGTTTTTTTGACAGCATTTCTCCTCCTACCCCAATGTTGTCCTTGCTCATCTCATTAAGCAGCACCACATAGGCTGCCTCAGGAATGCCCATGATGCTGCTGGCTGTCTGTGTAAGAGACTTTATCAGCTGTTCTTTCTTTTCAATGTCCATCGCACTGCACTCTACTTTGATTACCGGCATATATTTCACCTCCCAGTATTTTTGATCGATCTAACAGAATAAGAATATCATGAAAAACAGCATGTTGGTCATCAATATTAGTATACCTATTTATTATGACAAAGAGATGATATAATAACGACATAAACTATTGTAATTGCAACTACAATTCCTTTGGAGGTGGTTTCTTTTGAAGCTAAACATTATAGAAGGCATCGGAGATTCATACGAACAGAAGTTGAAAGAGGCAGGCATCAAATCGTCAGAACAACTGCTGGAAAGCTGTTCTTCAAAAAAAGGCAGAACCAAGCTTGCGGAGAAGACAGGGATAACAGAAAAACTGATACTGAAATGGACAAACCACGCCGATCTTTTCCGCATCAAAGAAGTCGGCGGGGAATATGCGGAACTTCTTGAGGCGGCAGGAGTTGATACAGTACCGGAGCTTGCCAAGAGAAAAGCAGACAACCTTGCCGCTAAAATGGCGGAAGTAAACGAGGCAAAAAAACTTGTGAGAAGGATCCCCACTCCAAAACAGGTTGGATACTGGATCGAACAGGCAGGCAAACTCCCGCGGATAATGCAGTACTGATCTGATATACAACCTATTGCACACCTCAGAGCAGCAAGCAGATATCTTAAAGAGTTTTTCTGTCATGAAAGGAGAAATGATCATGGCTATCGTAAAAGTAATTGAAGTTCTTGCCGAATCTTCCGAGAGCTGGGAAGCAGCGGCACAATCGGCAGTCACCGAGGCTGCAAAGACTGTCCACAACATTGAAAACGTCTACATAAAACATATGCAGGCAATAGTTGAGGGGGACAAGATCACAAAATACCGTGTCAATGCGAAGATCTCCTTCGTAGTAAAAAGCTAGACTTGGGATAATATTTTCACATTGCAATAACCAAAGCCGCCGGGGATCAGCCGGCGGCTTTGGTGTGGAAAGCCGATATATCGCTTTGAATGCTATTTTTCGTGGTCGGTCACAAAATTGGCAAAACCTTTGAAGGTATAATCCTGCTTCCTGTCCATGTTAGGTTCTATTTTACGATAAAAGCATACAGGTATTTCATTTTCAGCAAGACACTTTGCAATGCACGGGGTGCAGCCGTGCGGATGATTTATTGGATTGCAGCGGCATTCATGGTCGACGCACGTACAGAATGGGACTTTCATATAAATGACCTCCTCAGTTGATCGATGACCTTACATTAATTCTTAAAATATACAGGCTGATTGTGCGATTTATAATGTTTCAATATTATATGATTCTACCTCTGGCTATCATATCATATATTTGTCAATACAATACGTTTGATTTTTAAAGTTTGAGACATTGATCTTTAATTATCATTATCGAGTGGGTTTGAAAATAAAGAGGACACTTATGAACGCGGCAAAGCCGATCAGCCCGAACATCCACTGTGGATCGGGGTATATGTACAGGACGACGCGCAATCCGCTTCCCCATAAAAATAGGCAGAAGGAGGTGATAAGGAGGATCGCCCACCTGGTCAAAACGTTTTCTTTCGCAAACAGGTCATATTTGACAGGCAGTACATTTTTAAAGAGGACAGATAATCCGAATATGATCAATGTATTCCCCACAATAAAGATCAACCACGGGGAAAGCCCCAGCCCCCGGCTGAGATGTCCGGTGTCGCCTCCCGATGCGAAGGATCTCATCGTTATATATGCTATCAGTTCCATAAAATTTGCCACTGTAAACCAGTACAGAATGTGAAAAAACAACTTTTTGCCTTTCATAAATCCTGTCTGTAGGAACCAAAGTCCAAAAGCGACAATGATACTGTGAACAAGCAGAGGACTGGCTCCTATTATCGCTTCGGTTATGTCGTTTCCTGACGGAAACAGATTGTGATAATGAACTCCTTCATCTCAGCCTGTCATAGTAAAGAAATTGCCCCAGATTATGTCGCGCGGACTCGTAATATCTCCAAAGAACCATGCTGCAGTGCTGTGCGTGAATTCATGCATAACAACGACAGTTGACTGGAGAACGATGAAAGTAATTAATACGATAAACACATACGCTGATGTTTCTTTTATGCGCTCACTTTTCAGCACTGAGTTCCCTCCCCCAAATGATACCGTCTGTTGAACATTACAATGATAAATCTCACGAACATGTTCAGTCAAACAACAGGTTCTCAGGATGAATATGTGGTATTATTTGCAGTCAAGGAGCACAAGCCGAAACGTACTATGTTTGGAAATGCAAATTAGATCTTTTTTTCATCAATTCTTTATGAAGCAAAGGCCAGGGATTGCGGGTGGGCAGACAGGCTTGAAGGATAATGTAATTAATAGGGCTTGGATACATCCAAGCCCTGAATTTTTACAGCAGATATGAGTTAGGCTGCGCATCAAAAGGTTATGATATTACTTTATAAGCCCTATTTCCTTATAGTACTTTACAGCGCCCGGATGGAGAGGGATCTTGATGTCCTTTATTTTTGCCGCATCCATGGCTGCCATCCTTGCACTGATCACTACCAGGTCTTTCTTGTTTTGGAACAGCGTCTTGGTCATCATGTAAGCTGAGGTTTCTCCGACCTTTTCGTGAACTGCAAGGATATTGGGGCTGCTGAAGGTTTTAACATCTTTTTCCTGACCCTTGTAGCTTCCGGCCGGGATAGTCATTTTTGCAAAATATGGCGTAGTCTTGATCATTTTTTCGACAAGATCATTCGATACGTCAATAAGTTCAACTATCCCAAGCGTCATCGGTTCGACAACGCTTGCGATCCCAATGGCTCCAACTGTAACTGCTGCATCAATGTTCTTATCCATAAAAGCATTGACAGACTCTGCATGTCCGAGATATTCCAGCTTCATATCTTTTTTCGGGTCAAGCCCTGCATGTTTAAAAAGGGTCTCCGCTGTAAGGGATACACTGCCGCCTACAGCTCCGACTGACACTTTTTTGCCCTTAAGGTCCTGGATGCTTTTAATTCCGCTTCCTTTGAGGACAACGATATGCACCGCCTCAGGATAAAGAGGTACAAGAGCGCGCATGAATTTCTTCGGTTGGCCGATATAGCTTGCCAGGCCGTTGTATGCGTCATAGTAAAGGCCGTCCGCAAAGATTACTTCCGCGTCACCGGCTTCCATGAGCTGGATGTTGTTGCGGGTGCCTCCGCTGGCCTGTGCCGTAGCCTTGAGGTCCGGTATGTTGTCGCTCCAAATTTTTGCTATACCTGAACCTACAGGATAGTACGTTCCGCCTGTGGGTCCTGTTCCTATGTTTACGTATTCCTGGGCCAACGAGGGAAGTGCAAGCAAGGCGATCATAAGCGATACTGCAAGAACCATTAGTGAGAATCTTATCTTGTTCAAAACATTCACTCCTTAATTTTTTCATCAGGTTGCGGTCAAACAAAAAAACAGCGCAGTAATACAAATTATTCATGGGATACTTAACAGATAAGTTCCTTTGCCCCCGTCCCCTGAAAATAAAGAAAATTCACCTTTCAGAGGTAGGGTAATAAGTGAAGGATGTCCGACGCTAAACCGCACAACGTGCGGAAGGTTCGTTTTATTCTGTCAAAATCCCTTTACGACCATCGGACCGCCTCCCTTCTTGAACGTTTCCTTTATTCCACTGCTATCAGTGCAGCACCTATAGCACCGGAGAACTGCGCCAGTTCCGAGGTGAGGACAGGCCGACCCAGGTGCTTCGAAATAAGCGTGGCAAGCTTTTTGTTGAGTGCAGGACCGCCTGTAAGTACCACAGGTCCTCTGTCTGAAATGCGAATGACCATTCCTGCTGCTCTTGACGCAATAGAATCAAGGAGCCCAAGGGCAATGCTTTCTTTTGGTACACCTTTTGATAGAAGGCTTATCACCTCTGACTCGGCAAAGACTGTACACATGCTTGATATTGTCTGGATCTCAGTTTCCGGAGGTATATCGGAAAAATCCTTAAGGTCATAGCCCAACAGAACTGCCATATTACTGATAAATCGTCCTGTTCCGGCGGCACACTTGTCGTTCATCAAAAAATCCGTAACTTTACCGTCGTGATCAAGCGTTATTACCTTAACGTCCTGTCCGCCAATATCCAGCACCGTCTCCGCTCCCTTTACCAAATGAAAGGCTCCCGCAGCGTGACAGGTTATCTCAGTTACAGATCTTCCGGCAAAACGGCACATCTTCCTTCCGTAACCGGTAGCAACAACTTGATGCAGATCCTCCATTTTCAGGGAAGATCTGTCTAACAGGACTTGAATTACAGTCTCCGATGTCTCGCTGATTTCCCATCCTGTAGGCTGGCTCCATACTTCAAAAGAGGATCCATCCCAGAGGGCGGCTTTTATGTTTGAAGACCCGATGTCTATTCCGGCGGTATACATCAGAGCATCTCTATGAAGGCGCCAAACCTTGTAGCAAGCTGGCCTGTGTCGCCCTGAGAATAGTCAGTTTCTATCGACATATATGGAATGCCGGATCCATTAAGGCTTTCTCGGACGGAGTGGCTTTCAACAGCGTATGTGTGGCATGCCTGGAGAATGACATCGATGACACCGTCGGCCCTGTATTCCTTTGCGTATTTTTTGATGAGATCGATCCTTTTTGTGTTGGGGGACATTACAGAACAGGGAATGTTGAGATACTTTTCTGCGATAGCGCCTATAGGGGCTGAATCTTCGTCTACAAGGCATGAAGAGCATTTGAGGTTGCCGCAGTTTTCAAATCCGACAACGACTCCCCCGGCTTCCTTGGATTCTATCGCATCAACGACCTTTTCAAGCGACTTCCCCATTGGACATCCGGTTATTAGGATACGCTTCGCAGAAGGATCGATCCGTCGTTCTCCGGAAGCATAGTTTTCTTTAAGTTTCACAGTCAGAGCTCTTATAAGTTTTATTGTTTTTTCGTAATCAAAGGAAAACTTAAGGTAATCAGATCCCAGCATGATCTCTTTGCCTGTTAAGACCGGCGATGGTAAAGCTGCAAGGCTGTAAAATTCCATCATCGCAGTGTGGATCTTATTACGCAGTTTTATAGAGGCAGCAAGTTTTTCGTCAGTGATTTCCACCTTGAATTTTGATTCAAGAAATTCTTTCAGGAGGAGTATCTCATCTTTCCACAATTTCATGCTGTTGATACCGTTGACTGTCTGCGGCAGCTGCATTACATAAGTATCTTTAATTTCTCCCAAATATTCATACATCTTTTTTTTGCCGTCGCAGGTCGTTTCACCAAGGACCATGTCACAAAAATGAAAGTAAGGACATGTATCTGTAAGTGCATACCCATAACTGGACTTTATGAGCGGACAAAGGTTTCTGGGAAGGTGTTTCTCAGGCGGGCCGATCGGTTTTTCGCTTGTACTGCAAAGAGAGACCGAAACTCCACCTGCTGCATTGATCAGCTCCCATGGTGTGAAAGTACAATATGTTCCTATAATGGGTATTCCTTTCTCGCTTATTTCCTTTATATGGACAGGTCCCATTACAACTTCTTCTCTCATCATTTCAAATATTGGTCCGATCTCGTGCATTTCGTATATCCCCTCAAAAAATATGTGATCTTGAACTTTGTTTACAAAGAATTGTCAGAAAGCCGCTAAAGAAGGTCTGAAATTGCTTTCTCTGCCTCTTTACCTTCCGGGAGCTCGTTCTTAGAAAATGAAGCCGCTGCAGTGCCATTTTTAAGCAATATAAAATAGCTTCCAAGCTTTAGCGCCTGTCTTACGCTGTGAGAGACCATTACTATGGAATATCTGTTTTTGAGGGAGAGAAGATGGTCCTCGATCAGTTCTGAAGACTTTTTATCCAGTGAGGCAGTTGGTTCATCAAGTAGCAGCATCTCGGGTTCAAGAGCCAGAGCCCTTGCAAGACAGAGTCTTTGCTGCTGTCCCCCGGATAACCGGTTAGCAGGTGTGTCAAGCCTGTCTCTGACTTCATTCCACAAACCTGTTGTTTTTAGCGCCGTTTCCATTTTTTCTTCAGCAACGGATTTCCCTGATCCCAACATGAGCTCCAACGGCAGCATAATGTTCCTTCGTATGCTCAGCGGAAGAGGATTAGGTGTCTGAAAGACCATCCCTACTTTTCTCCGCAACTCAGTCGGGGTCAATGTAACTGAAGAATATATGTTCTTCATTTGGCATCCCAGAAGCAAACGTATGCTCCCGGATCCTTCGTATCCGTCAAAAGTTTCATTGAGCCTGTTCAAAGCCCTTAAAAATGTTGTCTTCCCGGAACCGGAGCGGCCGATAAGAACGGTTATGCCTTCTGACGGCAAGCCAGCATTTATTTCGGTGACAGCTTTTCTGCCGTGAAATGATACTGATAAATTTTGTATTTCTGCGCAAAGATCCATTATTTTGCTCCTTTCCAGCGTTTTTCCATCGTTCGTTGAAGTTTTGATGCAGCATAAAGGAGTCCTGCAGAAAGGACGAGGAGGACCATTGCAGCTCCAAATCCTCTAAGGAGTTCATTCTGGTCTGCATATTGAGCGGCAGTATAGAAAATAAGGAAAGGCAAAGCTTCGAACTTGGAACCGAGTCCGGCAGGCAGTCCGGAATTTACGACCACTCCAGTGAGCATGATAACTGCCGTATCTTCAGCGGCCCGTCCCATCGCCAGCATGATCCCGCCAAGTACCCCCCTGCCGGCCGCCGGAATCAGAATATGCCGAAGCAGCTGATGTTCCGTAAATCCAAGTGCGGTGCCAGTGACGACAAGAGACTCGGGGAGGCTCTCTATCGATGTCCGTGTGGTTACCACAAGAGCAGGCATTACAAGCAAAGCAAGACAGAATGCTGCAAGACTGATACATGTGGTCGCGTCAGGCGCAAAAGTTCGTCTGAGCAGTAGGATCAGCACAAACCCAAAAAGGCCCATAACGATGGAAGGGACGCTTGCCAGCAGGTCCACAGCCATAGAAAGCATCTCTTTCTTTTTTCCCTTTGCGTAGCGGGCAAGGTATATCCCGCATCCTATTCCGGGGATCAGTGAAACAGCCATTGTAAGGGTTATAAGATACATAGTTCCGGCAAAAGCCGGCCATATGCCGTCCCAGACAGGACGTGCGCCGATTATCGCATCGATTGGATCTGTCTCCCCGAAGAAGAGCCCTGCGTCAAGAACAGGCGTACCGTGGTAGAAAAGAAATCCAATCAGCATCATAAAAGAACCAATGACAAAGAATGCAGATATAAAGGCAAGAAGCCGCAGCAGTTTTACCCTCATCATAGTGACTTCCTACTCAGCAGACGGAACAGTATGTTGGCAGAAATGCTGACAAACAGCAGTATCCCGCCTGCTACAAAAAGCGAAAGATATGCCGTTCCCCCAACATCGGAAGAGAGGACGAGCCCGATGTGGGCCGTAAGGGTCCTCATTGCGTCCAGCGGCGTATTTGCGTACTGAACCGCATTTCCTGCAAGCATAGTTGGAATGAGGGTGTCACCTGCAGCCCGGCCGAAACCGAGAAGTGCTGAAGACAATATCCACTGTCTGGAGGCAGGAAGGACGACCATCGCGATGTTTTGTTCCCTGGTGAATCCAAGTGCTGCCGATGTCAGCCTGGTCTCAGATTCTATAGTCCGGAAGGCGCTGTCCATCGAAAGCACCATAGTAGGCATTATAAGAAGGCTTAGCACAATGGAGGCTGTCAGCCAGGAAAACCCGGAGCCTCCTAGGCCGTTTCTTATGAGAGGGACAAGCAGGAAAACAGATGCGAAACCATAAACGACCGTTGGTATTGCCGTCATGATCCTCAATGTCCTGGCCAATAACCTTGCTGTCCATTTGGGTCCATAACCATGAATAAAACAACAGCATCCGACTGAAAATGCCCAACCAATGACCAGTGATGAAACGGAAAGAAGTCCGCTTGCCCAGATCATTGGCATGATCCCGAATTGTCCTCCTTCAGGATCCCATACAGAACCGAACAGTGAAGGACCGCTCTTGAACAATCCATCTAGAGCGCAAACAGTAATAAAGACAAAAAGGGCTGACATGAGAGAAGATACATATACAGCCGATGCTTTTAACCAAAGAGGAATGTTTTTATTTTCGTTCAATTTTCTATCCTGATTTTGTTGGGAGGAGAGGATACTCTCCCCCCACTCACACTTTACTTCTTTGCCGGCAGCGGTATGTATCCGCTGTCTTTTGTTATCTCGGTGCCTTCAGGACTGAATATGTAGTCGATAAAGAGTTTCGTAAGTCCCTGGGGCTCGCCCTTGGTGTTCATGTAAAGGTTGCGGGTCACTTTGTATTTGCCGTTAGCGGCGTTTTCCTGGGTTGGTACAGTTCCGTCAAATTTAGGAGCTTTCACTGATTTATCAATGTGTCCGATCCCGACATACCCGATCGCACGTTTGTCCTGTGCAACAGCAGTCTTCATGGCTCCGTTGGAACTGACTACGTTTACAGAAGAAGCAAGCTCTCCCTTATTTATCGCTTTCTCGGTGAAAACTTCCCTTGTACCGCTTCCGTCTTCCCGTCCAAAGACATTGATCGCCCCCGGTTCGCCGCCAAGTTCTTTCCAGTCTTTTATTTTTCCGGCATAAATATCAATGACCTGCCGGCTTGTCAGGGCATCAATCTTGTTGCCGGGATTAATTACGACGGCCACGCCGTCAATAGCAAAGGCAAAGGAGACCAGTCCATACTTTGATATTTCATCTTCCTTTAAGGCGCGTCCGGTGTTCCCTATCGTCACAAGCCCTTCACCGACCTGTTTGACTCCAACTCCCGAACCTCCCCCGGCAACAGTTATGCGAATGTCCGGGTTAACAGACATGATCCTTTTTGCCGCTTCCTTCATTACAGGTATGTGGGCAGTTCCTCCGGCGATGTCAAGATTACCTTTCTGGCCTTTAAAGGCATCAAGGGGTGCCGCTATTGCAGAGGAGGCTGCTATCAGCATTATCGTCAGTGCCATTGAAACGATCATTTTTTTCATAATTCAGTTACATCTCCTTATTTTTTAGTTAAATTATGGGGATACAGGCAGATCACACATATGCACGAAAATACTCCTGAAGCCACAAAAGGGCTCCGGAAGTACTTTGTCAGTAATCCGCGGCAGGGAATCAGCTTTTTGGGGAATTATGAGTTTGGAAGTTTACTGCCTTGTAAAGGAGAAAAAGGCAGCTGACCCGGAGGCTGAATGTGCAGCAAATTGGTAACGCATCCCGTGCATTATTTTATGGGAAACAGATCATGTGTATGCCACAGTACGCCACCGCCTTCCGGGAAAATCTGTAATCATTACAGGTTTATTAATATCACACCAAGAGTAGTTTTTGTCAAGGCGCAGGTCGCAGTATGTGTAATGATAATGTTGCGGTTTGTCTTGTGTAAGCTTCGGGAAAAAACTATAAAAAAAGACGGGCCGAAGCCCGTCCTTGGTTTACAAATATGGTGGGCGATAGAAGAATTGAACTTCTGACCTCTTCCGTGTCAAGGAAGCGTTCTACCTCTGAACTAATCGCCCAACGAGATGAGATTTTACTAGCTAATGTACGTCCTGTCAATAGTTTGTCGGGTTTTGGAGCACTTCCCTCTCAGGGTTGAAACTTCTGACCTCTTCCATGTCAAGGAAACGCTCTAATGTAGTTTATTTTTCCAGAATGACCTTAAAGAAACCCTCTGATTCTTCAAAGGATCCCTGCCATCCGGCATTTCTTCCGAACCTCAGAACATTTTCCCTTGAGGTAACTGTGTCTACGAGTACCTCTACCCTTCCGCCGCTTATTTTATCAAGAACTTTCTTGGTCTCTACTATCGGCTGCGGGCATGAAAGGCCGCGTGCGTCAACTGTTTTAGTTTCCATTTATAAAGACCTCCTACTCTACCCTGTTCATAAACAATGAACCGACGGCGAAACAGAAGACCAGTCCGGCTATTGTCGCCGGTATGCCGTAGGCCCCTACTCCGGTGCCCGAGCTGGCCAGGCTGAAGTTATGTGCAAAAGCTGCCCCTACGAGCATCCCCATAATAAAGACCCCTGCATCGGAGTCACCCTCGCCTGACATTATGAACATGCGTCCGGGACAACCGCCTGCCAATGTGAAGGCGAGTCCGGAAAGCACCATGCCAAGGAAATTCCACAGATGCATCGTGTGTGCTATGGGCTGTCCTTCAAATCCTGGTTTAAACTGCCCTAAAACAAAATTTGTAAGGAAAGCCGCAATTATGAAGCACACGATACCTTTAAAAAGGTGGGTATCCCTGAGCATTATAAGATCGCGTATGGCTCCTACAGTGCAGAAGCGGCTTCTCTGCGCAAGCCACCCCACCAGGAGTCCTGCGCCAAGTGAGATAAGTATCGGAGCATGCATTGAGCCCGGACCCTTTTCTGAAAAGAATATCGGTCCGGTCCCTTCAGCACCGAACAGTGGCCTGAGAAGAAGCAGTGCAAGAAGGCCAATTGCCAGCAGCGGCATAAATAATCCTGCTGCTTTCGGGTTGGGACGAGATGCACCAAGACTGAATCCTCTGTAAAGGAACATTATTCCGATCGCGATCCCGGCGATCAGTCCGGCTATTCCCGCAAATGCATTGAAGTCCCCTCCGGCAAGCCTCAGATATGCCCGCCAGGGACAGCCAAGGAATACCAGTGCACCAACCATGGCAAAGAAGCCCAGTCCGAAGCGTATCATCGGAGAAGAACCGCCCCTTGGTTTGTATTCACGGTATATGAGTGCAGAAATTAAAGATCCCAGTAAAAACCCGGCAAGTTCGGGACGCAGATACTGAACGATCCCTGCCCTGTGGAGTCCAAGTGCTCCGGCGACATCACGGGTGAAACAGGCAACACAGACGCCCATGTTTCCCGGGTTTCCGAATTTTACAAGCAAGGCTGCAATAACACCAATAATGGCTCCTGCCAGCGCAGGGCCGTTTTTAGACATCAGCACACGATTCATGGTTGACCTCCTTAGATTTTGAACGTCAGGGGCATTGCTGTAACTTTGGATATTTCCGGTGTCAGTTCAAACAGGGAGATGTCGGAGGATATCAGTGAAAGGGGTTGAAAAGATATTCCTCAACTGTCACTCTATTGGAAAAAGACATCGAAAGGCGGAAGGTCCAGTACATGGACCCGAAACTTATAAATCACGCCATTGCGTTGCCTCCTTCCTATGGTTAGAAGAATATGTTCAAGATCAAGCACGCCAAACATTATATATCAAATCAACCAAATAAGTCATATCAAGAATAAATTTTATTTAGAAAAAAAAAGAGGCAGATCCCCGTTAAGTTTTGTTCACTGCCTCTGAATTGATATATTATCCGCAGATGTCGATCCGGCCGATCATTCGTCTGCCCAGTAGTTCGGAGCCTCTTTCGTGATCACTATGTCATGCGGATGGCTCTCTTTCATCGAGGCTGCAGTAACCTGTACAAATCTGGACTCCCTGTGAAGTTCTTCTATGTTGGGGGCTCCTACATACCCCATGCCGGAACGTACGCCTCCCACCATCTGGTAGACTACGCCGGAAAGAGAGCCTTTATGTGCGACCATTCCTTCTATACCCTCGGGAACGAGCTTGTCCTCGGCAGATCCTTCCTGGAAGTACCTGTCCTTGCTGCAGCCGCCCTTCATTGCTCCAAGGGAACCCATGCCCCTGTAGCTCTTGAATGACCTGCCCCTGTATATTACAGCCTCTCCGGGGCTTTCCTCGGTGCCTGCAAAAAGGGAACCGATCATTACCACATCGGCGCCTGCAGCAAGAGCCTTGACTATGTCTCCGGAGTACCTGATCCCGCCGTCTGCGATAGCAGTCTTGCCCCTTTTGTGGACTGCTTCAGCCACGTTCATGACAGCCGCGACCTGAGGAACGCCGATCCCTGCCACTATGCGGGTCGTGCATATAGAACCCGGGCCTATCCCTATCTTCACCGCGTCTGCGCCCGCATCGATCAAGGCTTCTGCCGCCTCTGCCGTGGCTATGTTGCCTGCAATAAGCGGGAGGTCGGGATAAAGTTTTCTCAGCCTGGCGACTGTGTCGATGACCATTCTGGAATGACCATGCGCGGTGTCGACTACGATCGTGTCGACGCCGGCCTTTACAAGCGCATCAGCCCTGTCGAAAGCGTCTGTCCCTACGCCTATGGCAGCTCCTACCCTGAGGCGTCCCCTCTGGTCCTTTGTAGCGTTAGGAAACGCCTTTGCCTTCAGGATGTCCTTGATAGTGATGAGTCCCTTAAGCTTGCCGTCCTTGTCGACAATGGGCAGTTTTTCAACTTTTGTGCCCATAAGGATCGTCTTCGCATCTTCAAGAGTGGTCCCTATGGGTGCCGTAATAAGATTTTCTTTCGTCATAACGTTCGATATCGGCTGATCCAGGTTCGTTACAAATCTCAGGTCTCTGTTCGTAATGATCCCAACGAGCCTGACATCCTTATCTACGACCGGCACGCCTGAGATATGATAGTGTTCCATGAGCGCCACCGCGTCCCTCACGAGGTCTTCCGGATGACGGAAGAAAGGGTCAACGATGACTCCCGACTCAGACCTTTTGACCTTGTCGACTTCCACCGCCTGATTTTCAACAGGAAGGTTCCTGTGAAGGATCCCGATCCCGCCTTCACGGGCAAGCGCTATCGCAAGCCTGCCTTCAGTAACAGTATCCATCGCGGCGCTGCAGATCGGTATATTGAGGGATATCTGTGGCGTCAGTTTTGTCGACACATCCACCTGGGCAGGTACGACCTCGCTGTACCCCGGGACAAGCAGTACGTCGTCAAACGTGAAGCCCTGATAATCAACAAACTTTTCTTTGGCTCTCTTTTTTGTCATCTCTATTGCCTCCGTATTCTGATATATGTTTGGGGCTTCCGCAGCTCTTTTGTATTGAGCTGTCACCCTTGATCCCACTGGTATCTTGAAAGTGAAGCGACAGCGTGACAGACCATGCACTCGTTTCGGCCCACCGATCCGCAGCCCTCTCCTGACTTGACCTTCATGTTGAAATTCACTTCGCAGGTTTTTTCAGATATGTAAGAAGCGACGCTTTTGATAAAATCAGGGACCATGTGCCCAATCCTTGGCGACTGGGCTTCCAGTGTAACGTCGACCCAGTCGATCCTCCATCCCTCGGAACGGACTTTATTCACCACGGTCTTGAGCAGCTCTCCGCTGTCCGCATCCTTCCATTTTGCCTCCGAGGCCGGAAAGAGCGTTCCGATGTCGGGAAGTCCGGCTGCTCCAAGCAGGGCGTCCATTACTGTGTGCATCACTATATCTGCATCCGAATGGCCCAGAAGGCCAAGTTCAGCATCTTTTATCTCTACCCCGGCAATGATCAGTTTTCTGCCATTGACGAGCCTATGTATGTCATAACCGTGCCCTGTCCTTTGGACCTTTGAAGCTCCGGTCATTGATAAGGCAGTCTCCCAGTCAAACTGTGTCGTGATCTTAAAATTTGACTCCAAGCCATCTGTGCGGGAGATATTTCTTCCTGAAGCTATCCATGCTTCTGCTTCATCATTGCCTTCAAAGCCAAAAGACCTTATAGCATCTATCAGCGGCAATTTTTCAAATGCCTGCGGAGTTTGGGTCCTGAAGAATTCTTTTCTGTCTGCACAGGTCATCTTTCCCGAGGCTACCCTCTTCAGGGAATCGGAGCAGGCAAGAAGAGGTACAGAAGCTCCGTGGACCAAGGCGTTCTTCATAAGTTTTTTGCAGAGTTCTGCCGTAATAAAAGGGCGGGCCGCATCGTGCACCAGCACGTGAGACCCGCATGAAATCCTTAATCCGTTCATAACCGACTCTGACCTTGTGGCGCCTCCCGCTGTGAGGCGCGTAGGGACCCTGAGGCAGGACTCCGCCTCCGCTTCGGCAATACGGTCCTCCGGCACGACAAGGAGCAGTTCTTCGACAGCTCCTTCTTCCCAAAGTTTTTCAGCGACCATCGCGGACCATTTCCAGACCGGAAGGCCTGCGAGAAAGCGGAACTGTTTCGGAGTCCCTCCGAGACGGGAGCCCGTTCCGCCAGCCACTATGATGAAGGACCAGGTTTCCTTGTTCATACTAGGGACGTATTCTTCCGAAGACCATTCTTCCGGCCGAAGTCTGCAGCATAGAGGTCACAGTTACCTTTACCCTCTCGCCGATCCTTTTGTAGCCGTCTTCTACGACGAGCATAGTTCCGTCATCCAGATATCCGACTCCCTGATGGGCCTCTTTGCCGATGCGGATTATGTCGATCTCCACGTTTTCGCCGGGAAGCAGCATCGGTTTAAGCGAATTTGCCAGGTCGTTTACATTGAGCACAGACACGCCTTCTATCTGTGCTATCTGATTCAGGTTGTAGTCAGTCGTGATAACCTTCCCGTTAAGCTGACGGGCAAGAACGACAAGGGCTTCGTCGACCTTTTCCCTTTCAAGGTCCTTCAGTGTCGTCTCCGGGATCTCTATGTTCAGTGTCCTGATTTTTTGCAGCTCAGTGACCACTGCGAGCCCCCTTCTTCCTCTGGTCCTTCTGAGAGGATCGGTGGAATCGGCAACTCCCTGAAGTTCTGCCAGTATGAACCTGGGCAGTACTATAGTCCCCTCAAGGAAGCCGCTCTGTGCCACATCAAGGATCCTGCCGTCGATGATGGCGCTGGTGTCGAGTATCTTGGGGATCGAGTAATAGAACTCGGGAGCGACCTCAATGTCGGTTTCTTTTTCTTCCTCGCCGTTACTGCTTTTCTTTTTACGCTTTGGGAGGCGCAGCTTTATATCTCCTATATTTGTTATTACGCCCCATATGTCATCTTTCCTCTTGGCGAAGAAGCGAAGTCCCAGATAGCCCAGAGCCACATTCAGCAGCACCGCTATATAGACCCCGATCCCTCCGGGGATCCTGGACATTGGCATTGCTATAAGATTTGCCAGCAAGAGGCCCAGGATGAGCCCGAGGAGGCTTACAGTAAGTTCGGGTACACTCGTATTCTGAAGTTTTGATTCAGTGAACTGAGCGAATTTACTTACGCTGAACCAGAATAGAGGTGCAAGAATAAAGCCGAAACATGCTGAAAGAATAATAATAAAAACAGTTGTTGCGATCGGATGCAGCAGTGTCACAGACGGCCACCAGTTCTGCTCAATGACTATCTTTGATATCTGATAGCCGGCTGCCGCACATATAAATACCATCACTGCCCTTACCAATCTTTTCATAACAGCTGAAAGACCGGATCCTGACGACATTTTGTTTTCTCCTTTCATTCGATTATATTTTTGCCGCATTCTTTCACTATTGTTCATAAGTTTATGTCTATTTTCCGGGCATCTCCTTTCTCGATTCCATTGCCATATGAAGCGTGACCCTGTCCGCGTAACCTATGCTTCCCCCTACCGGAAGGCCGTATGACAGCCTTGATATTCTGACCGGTATTCCCCTGAGCGCGTCCTGTATCGCAAATGCAGTGAGATCTCCTTCGATCCTGGGAGCGGTAGCAAGTATTATCTCTTCGATCTTAAGATCACAGATCCTCTGCTTAAGCCTTCCTATACTTTCCTCCGGTATATCCTGGTCATCGAGGGGCGATACCTGTCCTCCGAGCACATGGTAAAGTCCGTTAAATATTCCTGCCTGCTCGATCGATATACAATCCTCATCGCTTTCAACGATGCACATGACTTTCCGGTCTCTCATTTTGTCCCTGCAGACAGAGCAAGGTTCTATATCAGTGATGCCGCCGCATTCACCGCAGTGATGTGTCTCTTCCCTGACCTGGCTTATTGTTGATACAAACTCACTGACCCAGGCGGGGTCCTGCTTAAGGATGAAAAAAACCATACGCCGGGCGGTTTTTTCTCCCACGCCTGGAAGTCTGCTCCATAGTTTTATTAGCTTAAATACTGAACCGGGCAGAGAAGTGGCTGACATGCTGAAGTTACATCAAACCGGGAAATCCGCCCATTCCCCCGGTAATTGAATTCATTTTGCTGTTGGCCGTCTCTCTGCTCTGTCGGATCGCTTCTTTGATAGCCGAGATGATGAGGTCTTCAAGCATTTCCACATCCTGTGGGTCTACAACTTCAGGAGATATCGAGACCGACAGGACATCTCCGTGGCCGTTCACTCTGGCCTTGACCATTCCTCCGCCAGAAACTCCCTCAACAACAGTATTTGCAAGCTGTTCCTGCGCCAGTGCCATTTCCGCCTGCATCCGCTGAGCCTGCTTCAAGAGTTTATCCATCTTCATATAATGATCTTCCCTTCGATAAAGACGTTATAAAGTTTGATTAAACAGAAAGTATACAACGATATTATTATTAGCGCCATATGCAAAATACGTATAGTTGTTATGAAATATTGATTATTTGTTTGGTCTCCGAAAGCTTTCAGATGACCTCAGACTCTTCTTCGGAGCTGTTTGGGTTAAATGTGTCAAGGTGAAGGGCCGTTAATAGTACATAGAAGGCAAATTCGGGCAATTTGAGTATCCTGCGCCAGCGCCATGGTTCCTGAATAGTACGGTAAAGCCATTCAAGACAGAGCTTTTGCCAAATCCTTGGAGCCCTTGTCAGCTTTCCTGATATCACATCCATTGTACCGCCTATTCCCATACCGACCGTCGCTCCCGTTTTAACAAGATTTTCCTCAAGCCAGTATTCTTGTTTCGGCACACCCAGTCCTACGAACAGGACCTTGGCACCCGATCTGCTGATGTCTATGCAGATCGCATCATTCTCTTCATCCTTGAAAAACCCGTTCCTTGTCCCGGCGATATTGAGTCCCGGGTATTTTTCGGAAAGTTTGACTGCCGCTGCCTCGGCAACACCCGGAGCTCCGCCCAGGAACCAGATCCCCCATCCCTCGTATGATGCCCTTTTGCAGATGTGTTCAGTAAACTCTACACCCGGTATCCTTTCCTGGATAGGAGTATGCAGCAGCTTGAGGGCGGCAATAAGGCCCGCCCCGTCAGGAAGCACCAATGCGGCATTCCTGATTATCCTTCTGTATCTTGAGTCTGTTCTGCTCCTCAGGGCCGCGAGCGCATCAGGAGTTACAATAATGCAGTGGTCCGTTCCTTTGTTTATCCAGTGCTGTACCTGGGTAATTGCATAGTTGAGTGATATGTTGTCGACCCTGATGCCCCAGAGACCGGGTTTTCTGGCCTGACTCCTATCCGACTTCGAAGCATATCTGAAAAAGATCCAGGTGACAGTCGACAGAGCCACTGCAGCGGTAAGAAGGACGAAGAAACTGGCTGTTCCGATCTGAATGAAGGCGGCTATGCATCCAATGAACGCGCATATCATTACGACCGTATGGACCGAAGTAGCATGGTCCATGCCCCTGCTAAGGAGTTTACGGTAGAGGATAAGGTTGCCTGTGGGTTTTGGCGAAAATGCTGCGCTCACTACGCTTATCGACGTTTCAATAAGCGGGAGCATGAAGAGCCCGAGCGGAAGAACTGCAAGCGTGTAGAATGCGACGCCTTTGCTCACACCGAATATCGAAAGACCGGCGAACAGGGTCCCCCAAAGTGCGGTGAGCGGTTCTGTAAGCCTCCTGTACGCATGTATATGTCTGCTCCAGAAGACCAGTATGAGGACCATTCCGATGATACAGAGCTGTACTGCCTCTCTGAGGTTCTGCGAGGACAGCATTATGACAGTGGAGACAAGCGTCCAGCTTACTGTGAGCAGAAGGCCGCACATGCCGGGGATCTCATCTATCTCCTGGAAGAATATCGGAAAGACCCCGATCCAAAGCGTGCTGATAGCTATCGAAGCGAAGTAAGAGAGGTAGTAGTACTCGCCCTGGGAAAATTCAATGAAGGCTATCCTTGGCCCGAAGAGCGAAAATCCGAGGCCGACTATGAAATAGAGGAAGCGGAGATTTTTTCCCTTTGTGACTTTCTGGCAGAATCCAATACATGCCGCAGCGACACCCGCCGCGATCGTTATCCTGAGAGGCCTGTCAGGCGCCCATATCCCGCAGAGAGCCCATGCGGCAACCAGGGTAATATCCTTGAGGTAATAATACTGGTCGCTCTCAAGGTATTTTTTGAAGAATCTCTGTATGAATATGCATATGACTGCTACAAACAGCACGAGCAGGACTGTCAGTGTGTAATTGCTGTCAAACATCAATGACCCTTCCTTTGTCTGCATCAGAAGGGATCAACTCCCTCCCTGATTATCCTACCATGTTTGCGCGTATAACAAAAGAGAACGTAAACAACAAAAGTCAGGGGGGCTGTGCCACTCCCCTGACCCGTCGCAATTACCCCTCAGCGCTTTTTATTTTACGGTTTCAAGACCTCCCGCGTAAGGACGCAGGACTTCGGGAACGGTAATGCTCCCGTCTTCATTCTGGAAGTTTTCCATCAGTGCGATCAGGCACCTTCCAATGGCTATGCCGGATCCGTTGAGGGTGTGGACATAGCGGGGTTTGCCGCCGTTCGCCGGGCGATATTTTGTGCCCATCCTCCTCGCCTGGAAATCTTCGCAGTTGCTGCAGGAGCTGATCTCACGGTAACAGTCCTGGCTCGGGAGCCATACTTCGATATCATATGTTTTCGCCGCACCGAAGCCCATGTCACCCGTACATAAGCATATTACCCTGTATGGTATGCCCAGCAGCTGAAGCACTTTTTCCGCGCAGTTTGTCATGTGTTCCAGCTCTTCGTAGCTTCTTTCGGGGGTGCTGAGCTTGACCATTTCGACCTTGTCAAACTGGTGCTGCCTGAGCATGCCTCTCATGTCGCGGCCGTAACTGCCCGCCTCACGTCTGAAGCATGGGGTGAAGGCGCAGTAGTATTTCGGCAGGTCCGTCTCGCTCAATATTTCGCCGGCATGCAGGTTAGTCAGGGGCACTTCGGCAGTGGGTATCAGCCAGAGGTCATCGTTCGCACACTTGTAGAGGTCCTCTGCAAATTTGGGAAGCTGGCCTGTCCCGCTCATCGTTGCTGTGTTGACAAGTATAGGAGGGGCGATCTCGGTAAATCCATGCGCTGTCGTATGAAGGTCAAGCATGAAATTCATCAGAGCCCTTTCGAGCCTGGCCCCTGCTCCCTTGAGAACTGTAAAGCGGCTCTCCGCAAGCTGGACCCCTTTTTCGAAATCCATTATGCCAAGGGGTTCCCCGAGATCCCAGTGCGCTTTGGGTGCAAATGTGAACTCCGTTGGTTTGCCGTGTTTTCTTATCTCAACATTGTCGTTTTCGTCAGTTCCAATGGGAACCGAACTGTGCGGCCTGTTGGGAAGTCTCATAGCAAGGTCGTCGAGCTCGGCCTGGATCCCGGCCGTTTTCTCATCGAGCTCCCTTACCTTTTCACCGATAAGGCGCATCTCTTCCATAAGCACGTCGGCATTTTCACCGGCCTTCTTTTTCATTCCGACCTCTTTGGCTCCGGCGTTGCGTCTCTCCTTCAAAGCTTCCGCCTCAAGCAAGGCGTCGCGGCGCAGGGAATCCAGCTCAACAAATTTATCCAGCGGGAATGTGTAATTCCTGTTGGCGAGCATGGCGGCTACTTCGTCCGTATGCTCCCTCACCCATTTCATATCAAGCATCAGGCTTCAGCTCCCCTGTCCTTACGGACTTCCTTAAGCAGGTTGGCTGTCTCGAGCGCGGCAAGGGCCGCATCAGCTCCCTTGTTTCCGGCTTTGCTTCCTGAGCGGGCAAGAGCCTGCTCAAGGTTGTCACAGGTTATTATGCCGAATGCAACGGGAATGCGGTGATCGAGTCCGACGTGAGCAAGTCCCTTTGCAGCCTCCCCCGCAACATACTCATGGTGGGTGGTGTCGCCGCGGATAACGGCTCCCAATGTAATTATCGCGTCATATTTCCCGCTCATCGCTATCTCTTTTGCAACGACAGGCTGTTCCCATGCTCCGGGTGTCCAGTAAACATCGATGTCCTGATGACGAACATCATGCCTTGTCAGGGCATCCTTGGCCCCCTCAATAAGCTTTGTTGTGATAAGTTCGTTGAACCTTGATGCTATTATCGCGAAGCGCAGGCCGCTTCCTATCATGTTTCCCTGGACTATTTTCATTTCAGCTCTCCCCTTTATGATCCTTTATTTTGCTTCTTCTTTTTCCATATCCAGACACATTGAGTTGCTCAGTACATGTCCCATCTTGCAGACCTTAGTGCTGAGATATTTTTCATTGTACGGGTTTGGGTCGACTTCGATAGGGACCCTTTCCGTGATCTCAAGTCCGTATCCCTTCAGTCCGGTAATTTTGACTGGGTTGTTGGTCATAAGTTTTATCTTTCGGAGACCCAGATCCGCAAGGATCTGCGCCCCAACTCCGTAATCTCTGGCATCCGGAGCATATCCCAGTGCAACATTTGCCTCTACGGTGTCCATTCCCTTTTCCTGAAGCTCATAGGCTTTGAGCTTGGCAAGAAGTCCTATGCCGCGTCCTTCCTGCCGCATGTAAAGAAGGACTCCCCTTCCCGCTTTTTCTATCATCATCATGGCCTTGTGCAGCTGGGGACCACAGTCGCATCTCAGTGAACCGAGCAGGTCTCCGGTGAAACACTCGGAATGTACTCTTACGAGGACATCATCCATCCCCTGGATCTCCCCCTTTACCAGGGCAAGGTGCAGTTCATTAGGGTTTTCACCGTAAGGACTTGTGTAGGCGTGGCAGATGAAGTCTCCCCATGCGGTCGGCATGTGTACGGTCGCTTCACGCCTCACCAGTTTTTCCCTCATCACGCGGTGCCTTATCAGATTTTCGACAGATATTATCTTCATTCCGTGCTTAGCCGCGAATTCAATTAGCTGAGGGAGCCTTGCCATGCTTCCGTCTTCATTCATTATTTCGCAGATGACTCCGCCTTCGTTGAATCCGGCCATGCGGGAAAGATCCACGGCAGCTTCGGTGTGGCCGGCCCTCTTCAGGACCCCGCCATGACGCGCGACCAGCGGAAAAATGTGTCCGGGCCGGCGAAAGTCATCTGCCCTGGAGAGAGGGTTTGCCAGAGCTTTCGCGGTTATTGCCCTCTCTGCGGCTGAAATGCCTGTGGTAGTTTCTTTGAGATGGTCGACGGAAACTGTGAAGGCGGTTCCGTGCGCATCAGTATTGTGCTCCACCATGGGGTTGAGCTGCAGCCTTTTTGCCTGCTCGGCCCCGATCGGTACACAGACAAGCCCCCTGGCGTTTTTTATCATGAAATTGATGTCCTCTGTCCGGCAGCAGTCTGCCGCCATAACCAGGTCACCCTCGTTTTCCCTGTTTTCGTCGTCAACGACGATGATCATTTTCCCCTGCTTGATGTCATTCAGTGCTTCTTCGATCGTGTTGAACATTACTCAATGATCCCCCTAGGCCCAGCCATATTTTACAAGTTTATCCCATGTGAGAGAATTTTTCATCTCTTCGCCGCCTTGTGCGCCGGAAAAACGTGTATTAAGAAATTTTGTGATATATTTTCCGATCATATCAGTCTCTATATTTACCGCATCACCCTCTTTAAGTTCAGAGAGAGTAGTATCCGATATTGTAGTCGGGATGATACCGACGGAAAAGGTCTCCGCATCAACGTCGATAACGGTGAGGCTTATGCCGTCCACCGCCACAGACCCCTTTGGGACGATCCCGGAAAGTATCTCCGGATCGGCCCTGAAAAAGTATTTCCTGGTCTTTGGGCCGATCTCTATCTTCCGGACGTCGGCAAGTCCGTCTATGTGTCCCGACACGATATGTCCGTCAAGTCTTGAATCAAGCATCATCGCCCTCTCAAGGTTCACCCGCGAACCGCTCTTGAGGGTGCCCAGCTTTGTCCTTCTCCTCGTCTCCTCCATTATCTCAACGCTGAACGACCTGCTGTCGAAGCGTATGACCGTGCTGCATGCTCCCGATATGGATACGGAGTCGCCGATCCTGAGCTCGCCGGCAATTTTCGGTGCCTCAATGTCGATCTGCCAGACATCGCCTTTTGGATGTATGGCGGAAACAGTGCCGACTGTCTCTATAAGTCCGGTGAACATGAAAGCACCCCCCTTATCCAGATGTCTTCCCCGCATGGAGATATCTGCATATCCTTTATTGTGATCGCATCTTCCAGCGAATCCAATTTAAGATGCTCCGTAAAGCGGATCCCGCTTCCGAGCAGTTTGGGCGCCATGAAGAGAGATATTTCGTCCGCAAGACCGCGCCGGAGCAGCGAAGCGGTAAGTTTTGCCCCGCATTCGACCATCAGATAGTTTACACCTATTTCACACAATTTAGCCATAACATAATCCGGCTCCCGCTCTTCCGGGGCATCAATAATAAAAACCTCTGCTCCGAGCGCCCTGATACTTTCAATTTTTTTAGTGGGAGCGTCTTTTCCCGTAAAGAATATCAGCCCTTTTTCACTGAAAAGAGATGCGTTGAGCGGAGTCCTGAGCCTTCTGTCAAGTATTGCCCTTAATGGTGTCCTGCCTTCGGCCTCTCTTACAGTAAAGGCCGGATCGTCACCGAGGACTGTTCCGATCCCGGACAGAAGAGCGTCGCTCTCAGCCCTCATCATGTGGACCTTTCTCCTGGAAGCTTCACCTGTGATCCACTTGCTTGATCCGTCCTTAAGGGCAATGTTCCCGTCAAGTGAGCAGGCAGTCTTGAGTGTTATCCAGGGACGTCCCATTTTCATCCTTCTAATGAATCCCCTGTTTATCCATTTGGATTCCTTTTCGAGGATGCCGCTTGTAACCTCTATCCCCGTATCCCTTAGCATCCTTTCACCCATGCAGTCTACTTTTGGGTTAGGGTCCGTCATACCAACAACTACCCTGGATACCCCCCTCTCAATGAGCATGTGAGCGCACGGGGGCGTTCTGCCCTGATGGCAGCAGGGTTCCAGGTTCACATATACAGTAGCTCCCCTGACATCGCCGCCGGCATTCCTTACAGCTTCGACCTCGGCATGAGGCTCCCCGCAGCACCTGTGCCATCCGGAACCGATTATCGCGGAATCGCGTACGATCACACAGCCGACGCGCGGGTTTGGGCTTACGGAGGCAGTCCCGTTGAGTGCGAGGGAGAGGGCGGTCCTCATATAATGTTCGTCCAGTGTCCTTTGGTTCCGGGTCGTCATTTTTGACCGCTCCCTTCATCAGCCTGTCTGAGATATTCCTGTATCCTGCGGGCAAGCGTTTTTCCTATGCCCGGCGCGGAGGCAAGGTTTTCTTCCGCAGTATCCATTATAGCCCTGGTACTTCCAAATTTTGTGATCAGCTGAGCAGCTTTTGTCCGTCCGACACCGGGGACTTCTTCCAGTTTGCTCCTTCTGAAATTCCTGCTTCTGGCAGCCCTGTGGGAAGTTATAGCGTACCTGTGGGATTCGTCCCTGACATACTGCAGAAGTTTGAGTGCGGGATCGGTACGATCCAGGCGCAAAGGCTCTTTTCGATCCGGGATGTAAATCTCCTCTTCTTCTTTCGCCAGCGATATTATTGGTATGTCGGTGAGCTCGAGCTCCTTCATTGCCTCCATGGCAAACTCGAGCTGAACAGATCCTCCGTCAATAAGTATAAGCTGCGGCATCGGCTCCTGACCGTCGATGCATCTCCTGTATCTCCTGAGAAGAGTCTCCTTTATTGACCTGAAGTCGTCTATGCCCACGACGGTCCTGATGTTGAAGCGCCTGTAAAGGGAGGTGTTCGGATATCCCTGTTCGAAGACAACAACAACGCCGACGGTCTCCTTGCCGGAAGTGTGCGATATGTCGAACCCGTCTATACGCCATGGCAGCGTGGGCAGTTTTAAATGTTCCTGTAAACGGTTCAGAGTCTCCCAGTTGTTATCTCTGCCAGTCTCTATCTCGGGTATGCTGTTCCGCTGCCGGCTGACTCTCCATATTGCGCGGATCGTGTCCCTGAGGACCGCAGCCTCTTCGAACTCAAGTTCCTGTACGGCTTTGTCCATCCTTTTGCGGAGTTTTTCGACAAGTTCAAGGCCCCTTCCCTGCAGCATCATTATAACGTCCGCAGTCCTCTCCCTGTACTCCTTTTCTGAACAGAGGCCTGCGCACGGTGCAAGGCAGTGCCCCAGCGCATGTCTCATGCATGGACGGATCTTCTTATTGGACTCCTTTATCTCCCCCTTGCAGTAGCGAAGGGGCAGATATCTCTCAATAAGGCGGAGCAGTTCCCTGACTTCTGATACCCTTACGAAGGGGCCGATGTAGACGGCATCGTCTTCTTGTCTGTGTCTGGTAACCACTATCCTCGGAAATTTTTCCGATGTGACCTTTATGTATGCGTAGCGTTCGTTCATTTTTAGGTCTATGTTGAAAAAGGGCTGATAGAGTTTGATCAGCCTGTTTTCCAGGATAAGCGCCTCTATCTCTGTCTCCGTCCTGATCGTGGATATGTCCGATATGCTTTCCACCAGCTTCCTCAATCTGGGCGATGCGAAGCCTGAGTGGCGGAAATAGGATGAGACCCGCTTTCTGAGCGATTTGGCCTTGCCGACATAGATGATCTTTCCGTCGGGGTCACGCATCATGTAGACCCCTGGTTTGTCGGGGAATGATTTGATATGGTGCAGCAGGTCTTCTCTCTTCAAAAAATATGGTCCTTTCCGTGATTGCTGATGTCGGGTTCATGGTATAGGATATCATAGTATGGATAAAGTAGCATTCAGGAGGTGCCATTATGGCTCTGGCAGTTTATAACGACCTTACGAGGAAGAAGGAACCATTTGAACCGATAGAAAAAGGAAAGGTACGGTTTTACGTCTGCGGCCCGACCGTATACGATTTTTTCCACATCGGCAACGCGAGACCCTTCGTGCTTTTTGACGTATTCAGAAGATATCTTGAGAGTACGGGCTACAAGGTCATCTTCGTACAGAATTTTACCGACATTGACGACAAGATGATAAGGCGTGCCAACGAAATGGGCATCAGTGTCCCCGAACTGGCGGAAAAATTCATAGGCGAGTATTTTGAGGATGCCGATTCGCTTGGGATCAAAAGAGCCACAGTAAACCCGAGGGCTACGCACGAGATCGATGAGATCATCAGGATAGTCGGTACTCTTATCGAAAAGGGACACGCTTATGAAAAAGACGGGGATGTCTACTTCTCTGTCGTCAGCTTCCCCGAATACGGCAAGCTCTCTAAACAGGGTATCGAGGAACTGAAAAGCGGAGCAAGGATAGAAGTTGACGAGAGGAAAAATGATCCGCTCGATTTCGCCCTATGGAAGGCCAGCAAACCCGGGGAGCCCTTCTGGGAAAGCCCCTGGGGCAAGGGACGCCCCGGCTGGCATATAGAGTGCAGTGCGATGTCGACAAAGTATCTCGGCGACTCGATAGACATCCACGGCGGCGGAAGCGACCTGATATTCCCCCACCACGAGAACGAGATAGCCCAGTCTGAGTGCGCCTCAGGCTGTCAGTTCGTCAAATACTGGCTTCATAACGCATACATTATGATCGACAAGGAAAAGATGTCCAAATCCCTCGGCAACTTCATGACTGTCCGCGACATCAGGAAAAGGTTCAACCCTCTTGTGCTCCGCTTCTTCCTGCTGAGCGCACACTACCGTTCGCCCATCAACTTCTCTAAAGAAGGGCTTGACCAGGCACAGAGCGCACTTGAAAGGATCAACAACTGCTATGCAGACCTGAAATTCGCAGCTGCGAACCGGAGACCGTGTCAAAAAGACAACGCCCTGTCCGCGGCAGTCGAAAAGGCTTCCCTTGGATACACCGAGGCTATGGAGGACGACTTCAACACAGCGGGAGCGCTCGGCTGCGTTTTCGATGTCGTAAGGGCCGTAAATGTCCATCTGACCGAAAACGAAGGTTTCTGCGAAGAGGGCATAAAGGCTGCCAGGGACTTCCTTGAAAAAGTCAACTGCGTATTCGGCTTCTTCAGCGAAGACCACTGTGACGATCCGGACGAGGATATCGACGCGCTTCTGGAAGAGAGGGCGGAGGCAAGGAAGAACAAAAACTTCAGGCGCTCTGACGAGATCAGGGATATGCTTGCAGAAAAGGGAATAATCATTGAGGACACTCCCCAGGGAGCACGCTGGAAGAGACAGATCTGACCATCGACATTGAAAAAGGGCCCCGGACCTTTAAACAGGTACCGGGGCGTTTTTCTTTTATTCCAGGCCCCGGATCTAACCTCCGCCGATCAGTGGGAAGATCCTGACGTCATCCCCGTCCTTGAGCGGGGTGTCGTCCTTTTGCAGATGGAGCATGTGGTGTCCGTTGACAAGAATGTTGACCCGCTTTGAGATCTTATCCCCGTCCATGCAGAAATCCCGGAAAGCCTTTCCGTATTTTGCGCACAGATCCTCCATAAGAAGTGCAAGAGTTGGCCTGCAGGGCATCATTACCTCTTTTGCCCCCACCATGGTCCTTATATCAGCGAAAAAACCGACCTTGATCACTCTCATCCCCCCTGAAAGATTTGCTTCTATGTGACTGATACGATCTTACGTGTCAGGATGAAGCTCAGATGGTCATGAACTCCCTTAATCCAAGTGTCTCAAGTTTCTCCGGAGTAGGAACTCCGTTTTCATCCCATCCCCTTGCCTCGTAATAGTACGGCAGCATTTCAGGCACCCTGCTCACATTCCCCTTCATGGGGCCGGAGGATATCGGGTCATTGTACATCCTCTCCGGAAGAGCATCGTCAGCTTTTGTGAATCCGACGCTGAGGTTATAGAGCCTTTCGAGGTTGTATATCCTCTCTCCGGCAGCCGCAACGTCATCACCGGTGTATTCTACGCCGGAAGCGCCTGTTATCTCACTCGCTATCGCTGGTGCGCCGAGGGCGAATGTCGTGAAAAGACACATTCCCGCAGAGTCAACTGCCGCGGTAAGGTCCTGGAAACCTTTTACCCATGCCGGTTTCTCCGCTGTCGACTGCTGGTCGAGTTTCTCCGGTAAGCCGAGTATTTCAGGGGATATTGTATATCCGCGGACATGGCAGCCTCCCCTGTTCGAAGTGGCGTAATTGAGTCCTATGCCCTGTATTCCGCGCGGGTCGTATGCGGGCATCTCCTGTTTCTTTGCTGTCATCGATACTTCGGGATGTCCATATTTTGTTCCCAGTCTGAAGGAACCCTCAGCCAGTTCGTTTCCAAAGCCTTTTCTGTATGCGGTTGCTTCTACCAGGTCAATAAGCGCGTCTGCGTTTCCAAACTTGAGATCATGGCCGGCCTCTTCCTTGTTTATGGCGCCCATTTCGTAAAGATCCATGGCCGCGGCGATCGTACTTCCCATTGTTATCGTATCAAGGCCAAGCTCGTTGCAGATGAAGTTGGCCTTGTTGACGGCGTCAATGTCATCGATGCCGCAGTCCGGGCCGAATGACCAGACTGATTCATACTCCGGACCCTCGCCCTCACCGGCGTATTTACCCTCGCTCCATGCCACCCTTCCGCATCCTATGGAGCAGAAGGCGCAGGCCTTGTTCTTGTACATTCTGGTCGCTGCAAGCGATTCGCCGCCTACCTTGTCGGCCGTCTCAAAGTGCGACTCCCGGAAATTCCTTGTGGGAAGCGAACCTACCGAGTTAAGGATATTTACGAGAATGTTCGTTCCGAATGCGGGAAGCCCTCCGCTGGTGACAGCGTTTTCCTTGAGCAGTTTCTTGCTTGCCCTTACAGCGGCGAGGAATTTATCCTTGTCTCCTATCTTAACACCTTTCGTTCCCCTGACTACGATCGCCTTAAGGTTTTTTGATCCCATGACGGCCCCTACTCCGCTGCGTCCTGCCGCCCTGTGGTCATCGTTCATTATGTTGGCGAAGAGGACCTTGTTCTCACCAGCCGGACCAATGCATGCAACTTTAGCGTCAGGGTCGTGTCTGGCAAGAAGTGCGCCGGTGGTATCAGGAACATTTTTGCCCCAAAGATCTGATGCATCGCAAAGTTCCGCCGTTCCGTTGTAGATGTTAAGATAGACGGGTCTTGGAGACTGCCCTTCAAAGATCACCATGTCATAACCTGCATATTTCAGTTCAGGACCCCAGTATCCGCCCGAGTTTGACCCGGCAAGCACCCCGTTCAGCGGTGCCCTGGTCACGACTTCATATCTGCCCGTGCTGGAACCCATAGTTCCCGTCAGGACTCCGGTTGCGAAGATAAGGTTGTTTTCGGGTCCCAGTGCATCGACTCCGGGCCTGACCTCTTTCATGTAGTAATATACTCCCAGGCCTCTGCAGCCAAGGTATTTCTTTGCCGCATCCATATCGAGGGCTTCCTTTTTGACCGTGCCTTCCGTCAGGTTTACCCTCAGGATAGTCTCTGTCCAGCCTGCCATATTACTTCACCTCCTCAAGAGCCTGTTTCATTTTGGCCGAAAACGCCTTTTTCCTGTTGAGCGTTGCGGTATCGGCAGGTACATACTCGATCGCTGCAGTCGGGCAGAATTCAGCGCACAGGGGCTCTCCGTCGCAGTGATTGCATTTGATCGCGACTTTTGCGACCCTGTCGAACGCAATGTTCCCGAAGGGACAGGCCATAACGCACATCCTGCATCCGATGCACTTGTCGTCCTCCACCTTCACTACGCCTGTCTCCTCGTCACGTATCAGGGCTTTCGTCTTGCAGACCGCCATGCATGCCGCTTCTTCACACTGGAAGCACATCATCGGGACGTTGCTGCCCTTCGCGAACCTGAATACGTTGACTCTGGATATCGCCGGTCTGCACTCCCCGTTGTGGGACAGTGAACATGCCAGTTCACAGGTCCCGCAGCCGATGCATTTCTCCGGCGAAGTTATAAGTATCATTTCCATGCCGCATTCCTCCCTGTACTTTTTTGGATTCCCGTATGTGACCGGGTCGTGTAAAGACAAAAGGAGACCCGTAAAAGGTCCCCTTCTTTGCTAAGCGGCAGGCGGCGGGATCGCTCCCGCTGCCCAGTGCCCGCAGTTTCTTCATGAGATACTGCGGGTCGAAGGACAGATATTGTTGATGCTTTTATTTATTTTGAGATCCTGTCAAAAACTTGACGCTTTCAATATATTTTTGGCAGTGGTCGCAGTAGTCGCGGTCGTTCTCCGGCCTTCCTGCCCAGTCAAGCATTTCTTTTGTGGCAAAGAACATGCCGCACCTCCTGCACTGAAGGACATCGAACTCCTTATGCCAGATCTTCCTCTTTCCCGGAGACTCCTCATAAGTTATCTTTCCGGTCGGACATACAGTAGCACAGGAGAGACAGCCTATACATGCATCTGTTTCCATCTCATAAGGGGGCGCAACGTGTCTGTCAAAGCCTCTGCCTACAAGCTCTATAGCTTTTGTTCCGTTTGCTTCGCAGGCCCTTACGCATCTGCCGCACCTTATGCAGAGATCAGGTTCAAAAGCGAACCGCTCTTCACGGCTGACGCCGTACCGGGCACAGAGCTGCTGGATGACGGGGGATTTGGGATTTCTGTTTATGAGAAGCTGAAGGACTGTCCTTCTTGCTCTCTTTACCCTTTCACTTTCTGTTTCCACAGAGATGCTCCTTGTCACCGGGAACATGCAGGAAGCAACTATCTTTTTTCTGCCGGGTTCCTCTATCTCCACGGAGCAGAGCCTGCAGTTGCCTTCAGGATTTAGTCCCTCGTGATCGCAAAGGGTCGGGATGTCTATCCCGTTTTCCTGCGCCGCATGCAGCAGGATAGTGCCTTTTTTGACCTTTATCGGTGTGCCGTTGATCGTTATCTCAATCATCATTGCTCACCTCGTTTACTATTTCAACGGATGAGAAGGGACAGACTTCGAAGCAGGCACCGCATTTTATGCAGCCTGCCTGTTCAATGCGGTACTTCCCGCTCCCCGCGAGTTCGATGGTTTTGGTCGGACAGCTCTTTGAGCAAAGGCCGCAGCTTGTGCACTTCTCTTCATCGATCGTTATCCGGAACATTCCCGTGCAGACTCCGGCTCTGCAGAAGTGCTCCCTTTCATGCTCAACATATTCCTCATAAAAATATCTGATCGTAGAAAGCACAGGATTAGCTGCAGACTGCCCCAATGCGCAAAGGGCCGTGTCTGAGATGCTTTCTGCCAGCTCTTTCAGGGTGTCGGTGTCACCCTCCTGACCCATGCCTCCGGTAAGAGAGTGCAGTATTATCTGCATTTTTTTGAGTCCTTCCCTGCATGGTACACACTTACCGCAGGATTCCTCAACAAGGAAATCGATGAAATACCGTGCAATGTCCACCATGCAGGTCCTGTCGTCCATGACGATCATGCCGCCCGATCCCATCATTGAACCTGCCTGATCGAGGCTGTCAAAGTCGACAGGGGTATCGAGCATCGACGCGGGAAGGCATCCGCCGGACGGACCGCCTGTCTGTACCGCTTTGAAGGGCCGGGCCTTGGCTACTCCTCCTCCAATGCCGTATATCATCTCTCTTAGAGTGGTTCCCATAGGCACTTCGACAAGTCCGGTGTTCTTTACTTTACCGACCAGCGCGAAGACCTTTGTCCCGGAGTTGTTGGAAGAACCTGTTTCCCTGTACCGGGATGATCCGTTTGTTATGATCAGCGGAACATTCGCCCAGGTCTCAACGTTGTTCAGGACAGTCGGAGACCCCCAGAGGCCCTTTTCTGTGGATCTTATATACTTGACCCTCGGGACTCCGGGCTTTCCCTCGATTGAGGTCATGAGCGCAGTGGATTCGCCGCAGACAAAAGCTCCCCCGCCCTTGCAGATCTCAACATGGAAGTCAAATCCTGTGCCAAGGATGTCCTTTCCCAAAAGGCCGGCCTCTTCAAGAATGGTTATTGCGTTTGTAAGTCTCTTTACTGCGAGCGGATATTCATGCCTTACATAGATAATGCCTTCGCTTGAGCCGACAGCGTATGCTCCTATGGTCAGGCCCTCTATGACAGAGAAGGGATCGCCTTCCATAAGCGCCCTGTCCATAAATGCCCCGGGGTCCCCCTCATCGCCGTTTACCAGAACATAGCGTTTCTCAGAGGACGAACCGCGGCAAGATTCCCACTTTACCCCGGCCGGGAAGCCCCCTCCGCCTCTGCCTCTCAGGCCTGATTCCCTGACCTCAGCGCAGACCTCTTCAGGCGTCATGCTTTCAAGGGCCTTTAGCAGCCCTGAGTAACCGCCGTGCGCCAGATAGTCTTCCAGGTCCAGAGGGGACATGCTGCTCATATTGCCAAGGACGAGCTTTTTCTGTCCGGAAAGGAAAGGGATGTTTTCAGCCGTTGGATCCTCAGATGGTTTACCGTCTTTGCCGTACATGGCTTTTGCCATGTACGGGCGCCCTTCCTTCAAAGAATCCAGAATGCCGGCGGCGTCCTCCGGCGTGACCTTCCGGTAATACCAGCCTTCAGGTTCGACATGTACTATCGGACCGTTCTCGCATGGCCCCATACATCCTGTCAAACCTGTCCTGAAGGTTTGGTCTTCACGGCAGATCATCACCTTGAGGTTTTGCCAGAAGGATCGGGGTCCCTCTGAAGATCTCTGTCCGATAAGCCTTTGGAATTCCTCCGCGACGGCAGGACTGCCGTTAGCAACGCATCCCGGTCCGCCGCATACCCATATTTCTTTGCCGGACCTCGTTCTGTTCGATAATTGTTCTTTGTAGGATCTCAGGGCGGAAAGGGTCCCGAATTTCATTCAAAGGCCCCCTTTGTGATAAGTTCTGCAGCTTTGGCAGGGTCCATCCTGCCAAAAGAATCATCGCCGCAGGTGATGACCGGAGCCAGGGCGCATGCACCGACACAGTTCACTGTTTCAAGTGTGAATTCTCCGTTTTCAGTCACGTCTCCCGCTTTTATGCCAAACCTTTTCTCCAGCTCATGGAGCACTGCGGCAGAGCCGCGCAGGTGACATGCGGTGCCCATGCAGACACGTATGATCTTTCTTCCTTTCTTTTTCATGCTCAGCGTCCGGTAAAAGGTCGCAACGGCAAAAACGCGGCTTTCCGAGACGCCGAGATATTGGGCAACAGCACGCATTGCCTCCGTTGATATGTAGTTTTCTGATTCCTGGATATCGAGAAGAACAGCAAGCAAATACCTGGGATCTTGCTTATAGGTAAGCAAAACCTCAGCGATTCGATCGATCTCCCCCAAAAGACCGCCCCCTCGGATATACTTGTGGATCAACTGCCATCAAGATTATCACTGCACCATTGAATGTCAAGTTAAAATATTCAAATAATTCTACTAATGTAATAACAGTAAATTCACAAAAGATTAAAATAAAGGCAGCGTTCACAAAGAAAATACAAAGTTATATCACCATATTCAAAAATCAAAGATATTATTAAATGTCAGGACGGTAAATAATGGATATTAATTTCCGTTTTTTGCATGAACGGCCTGATGATCAAGAAAGAGGCAGCCCAAACTATCGGGCTGCCCAAATGTCAATTATCCGAGCGGCAATTCGTGTTTTAGAGGAAAGATACTGAGGTCGACTGTGCTCCGTATTTGATCCCGCTGATCTCGTCCAGCTTCTGAACGTTGTGGATCGCGTCGATGTAGCGTATGGTGCCGCTCTTTGCCCTCATAACGAGCGATGATGTGTGGACCACATCTCCCGCATAGCGTACGCCCTTCAGCCAGTCGCCGTCGGTGACGCCTGTGGCGGCAAAGAATACGTTCTCGCATGCTACGAGGTCATTTAGGTGTAGGACTTTCTCCACATCCATACCCTTTTCCTTGCACTTCTCCCTCTCCTCGTCGTTGCGCGGCCAAAGTTTGCACTGCATGTTGCCTCCGACGCACTTAACTGCACATGCTGTTATTACTGCTTCGGGAGAGCCGCCTATCCCCATTAGGAGGTCTATCCCGGAATTTGGTTTGCATGTTGAAAGAGCCCCTGCAACGTCTCCGTCGGGGATAAGCCTGATCCTTGCGTGCATGGAACGGATCTCCTTGATGAGCTCTTCATGCCTCGGCCTGTCAAGTACAATGACTGTCACGTCTTCGACCGATTTTCTGAGCGCCCTTGCAACGGCCCTTATGTTGTCCGAGGGAGAGGCATCAATGTTTATCGCATGTGCCGCAAAAGGACCTGTAGCTATTTTGTCCATATAGAAAATATGCTGTGGGTCAAACATAGTACCACGCTCTGCAAACGCAACTACGCTGACCGCGTTCGGGAGTCCCTGGGCCGTAAGACGTGTCCCGTCGATAGGGTCGACCGCGATGTCGACCTGCGGATCGCATCCGGTGCCGAGTTTTTCCCCGTTGAAGAGCATCGGAGCTTCGTCCTTCTCTCCCTCTCCGATTACGACCTGACCGTCCATATTGACGTTGTTGAGCATGAACCGCATAGCATTTACAGCGGCGCCGTCAACTCCGTTCTTGTCCCCACGTCCCATCCACCGTCCAGCGGCCATAGCCGCAGCTTCCGTAGCACGAACCATTTCGAGAGCAATGTTTCTGTCTGGAGCAGCCATTTGCAAATCCTCCATATTATTTTGTATTATTTTTATACAGGGATATTCTGCAATTCGGGAAATCTGCCGAATATCTCATCTATATGCTTTAGATAATACTCCAAATCAAATAAAGATTCCAGCTCACTCTCACTCATTTTGTTGATCCTCGGGTCATTTTTCAGGAGTTCAAGCAGTGGTGTTTTTTCGTTCCAGCACCTCATCGCATTACTTTGTGCTATTACGTAAGCATCTTCCCTGCTGATGCCTTCCCTTTCAACAAGTTCGACCAGTACTCTGCCTGTAAAAAGAAGGCCTTTTGTTATTTCAATATTTTCTTTCATCTTTTCTGAATTTACTGTGAGTCCGCTTATTATTTTAGTCATGGTTTTTGTCATGTACAGAACAAGGTGGAACACGTCCGGCCACATGACCCTCTCCACCGAAGAGTGGCTGATGTCACGTTCATGCCAAAGGGCTATATTCTCGACCGCCGGGATAGTGTAGCCCCTCAGAAGCCTTGCCATTCCGCAGACTCTCTCGCATAGTATCGGATTTTTCTTGTGGGGCATTGCCGACGAGCCCTTTTGACCTTTTTTGAATGGTTCAAGCGCTTCCAGGACTTCAGTTCTCTGCAGGTGGCGGATCTCAAGCGCCATCCTTTCAAGCGAACCCCCGCATATTGCGGCATCTGTAACTACGCGTGAGTGCCTGTCCCTCTGGATGACCTGCGTTGAAACCGGGTCAACAGAGAGGCCAAGCAACTCACAGGTCCTTGCCTCGATGGCGGGAGGACAGTTCGCATATGTGCCTACTGCGCCGGAGAGTCCTCCGACCATTATTTCCTTTTGTGACTGCGTGATCCTCTCTATGTCCCTCCCGACCTCGGCATAATGGTTCAGCAGCTTGAGTCCGAAGGTGGTCGGCTCTGCATGGATCCCGTGGGTACGCCCAGCGCATGGGGTCATTTTGTACTCAACTGCCTTACGGCCAAGGACCGTGCGGAGATCTCTCAGGGATGCAAGGACAACGTCCAGGCTTTCGGACAGGAGGAGGGAGGAGGCTGTGTCTATGACGTCGCTGCTCGTCAGGCCAAGGTGGACATATCGGCCCGACTCCCCTATGCACTCTGCCACGTTTGATACGAATGCGATGACATCATGCTGAGTAACTTCTTCGATCTCACGGATCCTTTCAACCCTGAATGATGCCTTTTCGACTATATTCCTGTAATCTTCGTCAGGTATCCTGCCGGCTTCGTTCCATGCCCTGCATACGGCAAGTTCCACGTCAAGCCACTTTTGAAAACGGTTCTGGTCGTTCCATATAGTTTTTATTTCAGGAGTTTCATAGCGTTCGATCATCTCATTACCCCCTACATTCCAACAGAGTTCTTTTCTCTTTTCCAGTCCTCCCGGACAGTCTCGAGCCACTCAAAGTATGCTCCGCTTTTAAAATCGGGAAATGTGTAGAAGAAGCTTTCCCATTTGCCTTTTCTTCTGCACAGTGTTACCTCTGCAAAGATACCGTCCCTGAGATATATCCTGTGTGCCTGTCCCTTGGTAGATGCCAGAAGCAGCCTTGCTCCGTCTATGGTACCCGGGTCAAGGTTGACCCTTCTTGAAGCCCCTGTTTCCTTTTCCAGCCTGCACGTCATTATCTTCCAGTCCGGGAGCTCAGACATGGTAAAAAGCCCCGGATAGGAAAAGAAACACCTGTCCAGATCCGGAGCGATATCTTCATAATAGTTGGTCCATGTGAAGGGGATAAACGGGCTTATCCGTTCAGGCTCTCCCCAGACATCAGCGAGAAGTCCGCTCGCAGTCTCGAATACCTCCGTTTCCCCTCTGGGGACCAAAAGGGCAACTATCTTCTTGACTTGTGGGTCCCTGGGATGCCTGCCTTCAATCATTGCCTTCCGAGTCAAGGAGCGTATCTATGAAAGTCTTAGGATCGAAAAGCTGGAGATCGTCGATGCCTTCACCCAACCCCACATATCTTATCGGCATACCGAGTTTTTCGGCGATAGCCAGAACTATCCCGCCTTTGGAGGTGTTGTCGAATTTTGTCAGAACTACACCGGTAACGGGCATCACCTTGCTGAAAGTCTCCGCCTGCATGAAACCGTTCTGGCCCGTCACTGCGTCAAGAACTATGAGGACTTCCGCCGGACCTTCCGGGATCTCGCGCTTCACTATGCGGTAAACCTTGGCAAGTTCTTCCATCAGGTTGGATTTTGTATGGAGCCTTCCCGCGGTGTCTGCTATGACCACATCATAATTTCCGGCTTTTGCAGCCATGATGGCATCAAAGACCACCGCGGCAGGATCGCTGTCCTGGCTTTGGGCTATTACGCGGACTTCTGTCCTCTCGCCCCAAGCTTTAAGCTGTTCAATGGCTGCAGCTCTGAACGTATCGGCGGCGGCAAGAAGGACCTTCCTGCCATCCTTCTTCAGCTGGGCAGCCAGTTTTCCCGATGTTGTCGTCTTTCCGCTTCCATTGACTCCGATCATGAGTATGACCGCAGGCTGACTGCTTATATCAAGGGCAGCACCCATTCCCTTGACATTCTTGAGCTGCTGGACAAGCAGATCAGAAAAAACCGCCCTGAGCTCTGAGGTCCTTGATATCCTTCCGTCTATTGCCTTCTGTTTCAGCCTTTCGATCAGTTTTTCAGTCAGATCTATGCCGACATCACCAAGAATAAGCAATTCTTCAAGTTCTTCCCAGAAGCGGTCAGAAATTGGTTCATCCGAAAATAGGTTGGATATGCCCTGTGTCCACTTGTTTCCGGTGTTCTTGAGCTTTTGGGCCAGGTTTTTAAAAAGATCCAAAGTGCTTCCCTCCTACTCTTCGGGTATCGATCTCTCGGTTTTCTTTGCCCCGGATCTTCTCCGCCTTGGACGCCTTGGTTTTTCCCTTGCAATACCTTGTTTTTCGACTTCCTTTTCTTTTACCTGGATCATCTGCGGAAGTTTTTTCACATGCTCTTTTCTGTCCGGTTCAACATGCTGTTCTTTTTGTGCAGCAGGGAGTTTTCTGGGCCTTCTCTTCTTTTTGTTTGGCTTGCTCCCCCCCTCAGGGCCTTCTGCTGTATCCTGTTTCTCATTTCGTCTCTCTCTCCTGCCGTCATCTTTATCTTTGCGCATTTTTGAGCCTGACCCGCCAAAGATCTCTGGCAGCTCACTGTGCGGCCTGAGCGGCAGCATGTTATCCTTCTCTTCCTCTATTATCCAGTCCTTGCCTGAGACAATAGTCTCTTTGAATTCAGCGAACCGGTCTATCGGTATCCTTATCTCTCCCCGTGACGGTATGTAGCACCGGACATTGTTAGTATGGACTTCCACTCCCGAGACGACGACATTGCCGCCCGGCGTCTTGATTTTAGTTCCCGGATTTGGCAGTTTTTCCCAAAGTTCCCTATATACGTTGTGTTCGTAACACATGCAGCACATAAGTCTTCCGCAGATCCCGGAGATCTTCGCCGGATTGAGAGCCAGGTTCTGCTCTTTTACCATCTTGATGCATATCGGCGCAAATTGGTTGAGCCAGTAACTGCAGCAGCAGGGTTGCCCGCAGGGACCGAGTCCCCTGATGATCTTGGCCTCATCCCTCACTCCGATCTGCCTAAGTTCGATCCTTGTCTTGAACTCTCTTGCCAGGTCGCGTACATAGGCCCTGAAGTCCACCCTCTGCTCAGATGAAAAATAGAAAAAGAGTTTTCTCCGCTGCCTCAGAAACTCAACGTCGATCAGCTTCATCTCAAGCTCATGCGGTTTGAGCAGTTCTATCGCACTTTTTAATATTTCCCGTTCTTCCTCCCTGTATTCCTCTGCCATTCGAATATCTTCGTCTGTGGCAAACGAAATGAACGAAAGGTCTGTAACAAGGGGTTCAGATGTCTTTGATGAAGAATCTCCGTGTTCAGAAGCATTTCTCAGAAGCCTGTATTCTCCCTCCTGTTCAGGGGTAAGGAGACCGGCGACCACAGCCGTCTCCTCTCCTCTGTAAGATTCGACCACAATTGTCGTACCTTTTTCGATCGTTTCGTCAGAACTGTATGCTAAAATGCCAAGGTACCTTGGCTTACCGAATATTGCCAAATATTTGTTCACAGGGAATACCCTCCTTGACGACCATATAGGTCAGATCCTGGATCATTGGGACAGAAAGCCTTTTTGATCCCATCAGCCTTACAAGAGAATCCAGCTCTGCCGCCCTTTTAAAATTTCCTTTTTCTGTCAAATGCCGGATCCAACTCCCTATTTCAAGACAGAGTATTTCAGGATCCTTTTTTCTCCCGTCCGCGATCCACTCAGCCCATTCTTCGGGCGATCCGGGATGAGGCCTTGCCTGCGCTATTTCTGCAGGCAGATCTATCCTGACAGACCAGACGCGGCTTTTTATTGTCGGTATCAGCTTGTCTTCCTCAGAAACGAAGAGGATGCATCCGTGTTCGGGAGGTTCTTCAGTAAGTTTAAGAAGGCTGTTGGAAGCCTCCAAAGACAATTTATCGGCAGACCATATAACTGCCATCCTTCGGTCCGAAACCAGTGGGTGCAGCGCAAGTTCACCCTGAAGCGTCCTGCAGTCGTCTATGGATGGGGGTTCAAGATGCCTGCCGGCTTGTACCAGATCCGGATGAGCACCGTCCTTCCAGACAGGACTGTCTCCGAGGATAAGTTTGCCGTAATTTTCGACAAACATTTTCTGTATAGTCTCAGGCAGGAACACAGCAACAGACTGGGGACACCTTTTCATCCCGACAGCCGCGACTATTTCTTTCCACCCCTGAGAGGCTTCCAGAACTGCCAAAGAGTCATTTATCACTCAGGATCCTCCTTGATGAAACCAACCTGACCATCTTCTCAAATATTTCTTCTGAGCTTTCCGAACTGCACTCTATTACGAGCCACCTTTCGGGGTCCCGTTTAGAAAGGGCAAGATATCCCTCCCTGATCTTTTCCATAAAGGAACTGCCCTCGTTCTCAAATGAATCCGGGTTGCCCCTCGACCTGACCCTTTTCAGCGCTCTTTCGGGCTGTATGTCGAAAAGGATCGTGATATCCGGTACAGGAAAAGACGAAAGCCTCGCCAGCTCGTCAAATATGTGAAGCGGCAGGCCCCTTCCCCATATCTGGTAGGCGAGCGTTGAATCATGATACCTTTCGCATACAACATCCTTTCCGGCATCTATGGCAGGCTGAATGACAGAAGCAACATGCTCGGCCCTGTCAAGCATAAAGAGGTATACTTCGCTCCATTTATGCTTCAAAGAGCCGCTTACGGCGATCTCCCTCAGAACAGAACCGCCCGGCCAGCCTCCGGGCTCCCTCGTCAGGATCACATCGCGCTCCTTCTCTTCTGAAAGCCATTTCGAGAAGAGAGCCGCCTGTGTTGACTTTCCTGAACCATCGATCCCCTCAAAGGTTATGAACATGATATCCCACCTTTACGAGAATTTATAATAACACAAAAAGCCCCGCACTGAGTGCAGGGCACTATCAACATGGCGGAGGCGTGTGCGAATCGAACACACCGGGACCGGCGTTACCGACCCCCACCGGATTTGAAGTCCGGGCTCAGCACCAGCTGAAACTCGCCTCCATGTAGGCTTTCGTAGATTAGCAGAAAGGGCGCTGAATTTCAACTTTCAATATACCGTATCGAGGATGAGTTTTCTCTTTTCGGCCTTTTCGGAAACTTCCCAGCATTTTTCGAAACAGGCAAGCGAATCCTTAAGCTTGCTTTCGCTGTTGTAAAATATCCTTATCAGGACGTCGTTCCGGGAGATCCTGGATCCGACCTTATGCAAAAGCTGGATCGCCACCGATGGGTCGATGACATCCTCCTGGGTAAGACGGCCTCCGCCCAAAGTCCTGAGGCCTTCTCCGATGAGCAGTGCGTCAAGTTTTGAGAGATAACCGTCCCTTCCTGACCTGATCTCATAGGTGAAAGCAGCTTTGGGAAGCACTTTTTGAGGCTCCCTGATAACAGCACTGTCGCCGTTTTGCGCGGCTATCATCTCGCCGAATTTGTTGAGCGCTGATCCGTCGTCAAGCGCTTTTGAGGCGAGTTCCGCCCCTTCATAACGACTCTTTGCCCTTCCGGACATTTCAAGCATGGCAGCTCCCAACGCTACGCACAGTTCACGGGTGTCGGAAGGGCCTCTTCCGGAGAGCACCTCTACAGCTTCATATACTTCCGCGGAGTTTCCCACCCATTCACCGAGGGGCTGTTCCATGTCCGTTATTACTGAAAGGCAGACCTTCCCGAGCTTTTTGGATACATCTGTCAGTTTGCCTGCAAGTTCCATTGCCCGCCCGGCATCACTCATAAAGGCTCCGCTGCCGCATTTGACGTCGAAGAGGTATCCGTATGCCCCGCCCGCCAGTTTCTTGCTGACGATGCTGGCGGTTATGAGGGGTATTGACGGCACAGTGCCTGTGACGTCCCTCAGCTTATAAAATTTGCCCTCAGCCGGGGCCAGTTTCAGGGAGTGCCCTGAGACAGCGCAGCCGATAGTGTTGACCTGCTCCCTGAAACGGTCGTCGCTGAGGTGCATGTCCATGCCGGGAATAGACTCAAGCTTGTCGATAGTTCCTCCGGTAAATCCGAGTCCGGGTCCGCTCAGCTTGGATATCCGGGAGCCGCATGCGGCAACCAGCGGGACGAGGACCAGTGTAGTCTTATCTCCCACTCCCCCGGTGCTGTGTTTGTCTATGATCCTGTCTTCCGGCGGATATGTGAGGGTCTCGCCGGAAAGAGCGAGGGCCATTGTAAAGTGCATCAGCTCATCATCGTCAAGGCCGTTCAGAAAAGCGGCCATAAGCCACGCAGATATCTGATAGTCAGGCATTTCTTTCCGCATAACAGAATCTACAAAAGCATGAAGTTCCTCACCGGTGTGTTTTCCGCAGTCCCTCTTCTTTTCGATGAACCCGATCCCGTTGAATGAAGTCATCTTATCTCCCTCAAAAAAGCAAAGATCAGCCTGCAAAGTGACTCAGAGCTTCCTTTTATTGTGTCCAGGACCTCTTGGTGAGCCAGTTTATTTTTTGAAATTCCCGCAGCCGCGTTTGCAACGCAGGAAATTCCGCAGATTCTGATCCCCATATGATTGGCAGCTATAACTTCCGGGACTGTCGACATCCCGACCAGATCGGCACCCAATGTTTTTGCCATCCGTATCTCGGCCGGCGTTTCGAAGGATGGTCCCGAAAATGCTATGTACACACCTCTGTCCAGTCTTATATTTTCTGCTTTTGCCGCCGTCTCGAGCTTTATGATATATTCCTTGTCGTAAGCTTCCGTCATGTCAGGGAAACGTGGCCCGATCTCGTCGTCGTTCTCTCCGATCAGTGGATTCGTTCCCATAAAGTTGATGTGGTCTTCAATGGCAACTATTCCGCCCGGAGGGATATCTTCATTGATCCCGCCGGAAGCGTTCGTCACGACCAGAGTTTTTATTCCCAGGCGGCCGAGAACTCTCACGGGAAGGACGACCTCTTCCATCGTGTAGCCTTCGTAGTAATGAACGCGTCCCTGCATTATCACGACATTGACCCCTTCAAGTTTTCCGAATACGAGTTTTCCTGCGTGTCCCGGAGCTGTCGAGCGTGGCCAGAAGGGGATATCGTCGTAGCGGATCACTTTCGGTCCTTCAACGCTCTCCGCAACACTTCCCAGACCCGAACCAAGAATGATGGCAACATCAGGCATTGTGCTTATCTTTCCTGACAGGGATCTGACCGCCTCAGACAATTTTTCTGAATAGAGCATCGCTTTTCACTCCTTGATGTCATCTGTGCATTATTGAATATGATCCATTTGAAGCAGGCTGTGGTTCAGTTTTCCTCTTCGGTCCCGCTCCTCGGGAAAAATTTGTCATAAAGATCTCTGACCTCAAGATCCAGATGTGTGTATTTCTCAGTCGTCAGTATTGAGGAATGTCCGAGCAATTCCTGCAATGTCCGCTGGTCCATCCCTTTTCTCAGCAGGTGTGTGGCAAATGTGTGTCTCAGGACATGAGGATGGAGGCGCGATGGAGATATGCCGGCCTGGTTTCCCCTTTTACGGAGCAGCCTCCAGAGAAACTCCCTGCTCATTTTTCTTCCTGATTTTGTCAGGAGGAGCCATGGTTCCCTGTACCTGTCAAGTTTGGGCCTGTGGTCGTCGATGTATTCATCTACAGCTTTCCTGACACCGCCGACATAGGGGACACATCTCTCCTTGTCACCCTTGCCTCTGGTGAAGATAAGGCCTCCGCCTCTGTCAATGTCCTTCAGTTTCAGGGAGCAGAGCTCTGATGCCCTCATCCCCGTTCCGTATGCGAGTTCGATCGCTGTCCTGTCTCTTTTGCCCAGGGGAGTCCCGTCCTCGCAGCAGTTTATGAGCCTCTGTATCTCACCCTCCGTCATTATCTGAGGGAGGATCCTGTCCCTTGCGGGGAGCGGATCCAGGATCGGCATTTTCTCTGTGATGCCGTCGTATACCAGATATCTTGCAAAGGAGTTAAGCACTGCGGCGTTCCTCTGGACTGTGCTTTTAGACATGCCCCTGGCAGACTGTTCACGGAGGAACCGCGCGATATTGTCCGGATTGAGGAGCATAGGGTCAGATCCCATCCTTTTGCAGTGAGAATACCACTGTCCAAGGTCTGATGCGTAGGCCTTCAGCGTATTATCGCTGCAGCCTCTCTCAAGCATGATATAGTCCCTGAAACTGCCGAGGGTATTCTGAAAAACGGAGCCATCCGATGCATCAAATCGCATTTTCTTCTGCCTTTTTTGCCGCCAGCCAGCAATAAGCCATGATAGTCTTTCCGTCTTTGATCTCTCCGGAGTCGATCATAGCTTTCATTTCGGGGATGGTAAAATTATGTACCTTTATAAATTCGTCATCGTCTTCTGCCAGTTTTGACGGTTCAAGATCAGTGGCGTAGAAGAATATTATCTTTTCTGTCGAATAACCCGGGGAAGTATAGAACTCGAAGATCTTTTCTATGTTGCCCGGTTTGTATCCGATCTCTTCCTGAAGTTCTCTCACCGCAGTCTCTGCAGGGTCTTCGCCAGGTTCTATCAGGCCTGCCGGTATCTCGTAGAGGTCCTCGTCAACGGCATGCCTGTACTGGCATACAAGGGAAACGGTCCCGTCAGAATGTACGGGAAGGACCGTGACAGCGGATTTATGTTTCACTACCTCCCTTATCTTTTCGCATCCGGAAGGAAATAGGACACGGTCAATGTTGAGATCGAGTATCGCACCCGAATAAATGTTCTCCGTGTTTATTATGTTTCTCAAGGCATGTCTCTGAATGTTTTCCACAGCTTTCAGCTCCTCAGTCAAGTTTATCGCCGAGCTTCATCCTGCTTCCTCTCAGCCACTCGTCGGCGCTGCGAACATTCTTTCCCTCCGGTTGTACATGCAGCAATTGAAGTGAGCTTTCCCCGCATGCAATGACAGGAAAGCCGTCAAAGACACCGACCAACTCACCGGGCATACCTGAAGCCGAGGCAGGCATCGCCTTGTGTATCCTAAGCCTCTTTCCTTCGTGGAAGCAGTATGTTCCCGGCGCGTCTGCCAAAGCTCTTATCCTGTTGAATATTTCCCGTGAACTGGCTTCCCATTCTATTTTTCCCTCTGATTTTTCAATTTTAGGAGCTGTTGAAACACCTTCTTCCGGCTGAGGTACAAAAACCCAGTTTTCTGCCGGGATATCCAGCAAATACTCAAGCAGTTTTTCACAGCCTGCAGTGCATGTCTTCTTGAGCAGGGAAGGAGTGTCGTCCTCCATGCCGACCCTTACGGGTATCCGGGCAAGGACGGGACCTGAATCCATTCCCTCATCCAGCCTGAATATCGTGACTCCCGTTACTTCCAGTCCGTCCATTAAAGCCCTTTGAACAGGCGCGGACCCCCTGTACGCGGGAAGGAGCGAAGGATGTATGTTAATGCATCCAAGCTGAGCCATGCTCAGAAGAGGTTCTTTTATAATATGTCCGAAATCAATGACAAGAATAAGATCTGGAACATTTATTCCTATCCATTCCAGAGTCTCCTTGTCAGCAGAAAGTTTTTCCGTTGTCCGCATCTTTATGCCAAGCTCCTCAGCTTTTTCGAATACGGGGGTATTCTGCAGCCTGAGTCCTCTTCCTGAAGGCCTTGGCGCATTCGTAATCACCCATTCGGGCCTTGCCTTTCCGGCAATAATAGATAAACACTCAGCAGCGAATCTACCGGAACCGCAGAAACCGAAGCGAAGCATCCCGGCCATTACTGCTCCTTTGCCTGTTTTGCGATCTTCTTTTTTAGGAACTGCCTTTTTAGGGGCGAGACCCTGTCTATAAGAAGCTTGCCGTTAAGATGGTCGATCTCATGGGAGAAGACGCATGCCAGAAATCCATCGATCTCTTTTTCCTCATACCCACCCTTTTCATTCTGCCAACGCACCTTTATCTTCTCCGGGGAATCCACTTTTTCATATATGCCGGGGAAACTCAAACAGCCCTCTTCAACGGTTTTAGATCCCTCTTTTTCGACTATCACAGGGTTTATAAGGACAAATTTTTCTCCGTTATACTCTATGACCGCGATCTTTTTGGGCATGCCGACCTGTGGTCCGGCAAGGCCTACGCCATCGGAGACATGCATAGTCTCCCACATGTCTTCGACCAGATCAGCCAACACTTCATCGAAAGATGTTATTTCTTCTGTTGGCTCCCTTAGAATCGGATCCGGATAGACGCATATATTTCTGACTGTCATCAGAACTCCTCCAAATCTGTTAAAAAATCATCACAACGGTTTTCCGTATGCTTGGGCCAGGAAAAAACCGTGATATTTTCTGACGGCTATAAGCGGGAAAGTCCCACCGTGATCTCGATACCTTTGCATTTACAATAAGTATTTTAACAGAAAATCCCCATGCCTCTCATAAAAGGCATGGGGATAATGATCTTTATTGCGGAGATCCGGAACAAGCTACTCCTGATCTTCTGCCTGCTTTAAAAATTCTCCTATCGTCACGTTTGTCTCTTCCTGGGGAAGCTGGTTGTCGTTCCTTTTCTTTTCGACATCAGAACGGCGGCGGCGGGGACGGTCCTCTTTCTGTCCCTCAGTGTGCTGAGCCTCTTCTGTCTTTGGCTTCCTCAGCGGCTCTTCATGGGCGGGACGGAGGCTAAGGCGCATCCTGCGTTCCGACGGATTCACGTCGAGTATTCTTGCCGTCACTTCCTGTCCCTCGGAAAGCACTTCTCTGGGGTTTTCTATCCTCTGCTGGCTGACCTGAGAAATGTGGATCAGACCTTCTATGCCGTCTTCCAGTTCGACGAAGGCCCCGAAGTCCGCTATCCTTACTACCTTGACAGGAACTTCCATATCCTTCTTGTATTTCTCCGCTACATCCTTCCATGGATCGGTAAGCTGCTTATAGCCCAGGCTGATGCGTTTGCGGTCCTGGTCGACCTCAAGCACGGAGACTTCTATCTTCTGTCCCTTCCTGAGGACTTCCTTAGGATGCTTGATCCTTGTCCAGCTGAGATCGCCTATGTGTATAAGCCCCTCTACTCCCGGTTCTATCTCTACAAAAGCACCGAATTCTGTCAGGTTGGAAACCGTACCCTCTACGACTACTCCGGGTTTCCAGCGTTCAGCCGCTGTTTCCCAGGGGTCGGACTGAGTCTGTCTCAGACTGAGGGAGATCCTGTTGTTCTCCTTATCGATGCCGATCACCTTTACCTTGATGTGATCGCCCTTTGAGACAACGTCCTTGGCCTTGGCATTGCGCTGCCATGAGAGTTCGCTGACGTGAACAAGACCTTCCATCGCACCGAGATTTACAAAAACACCGAAAGAGGTGATGCTGCTGACATCTCCTTCAAGTATGTCACCTTCGCTGACCTGATCATAGAATGACTGCCTGATCTCTGCCATCTCAGCTTCCATAAGGCTGCGGCGAGATAGAACAAGACGGCGCTTGCGGCGGTCTTTTTCTATCAGCTTTACCTGGAAATCCTGTTCAAGCAGACGGGCGGGATTCAGGGTACGTCCGTCTTCGGCAAGGTGTGAGATGGGAATGAAGCCCTCTATCCCGTAGCAGCTTACGATAAGGCCGCCCTTGACCTTGCGGAGTCCCTTTACAGTAACAGTTTCATTCTTTGCCGCTTCTTCCTCAAGCTTGTTCCAGCGTTCGTCAAACTCGCAGCGCCAACGGCTCAGGCTGAGCTGTGCATCTTCGCCCTGGCTGATATTTGTGATCTGCACCCTGACTTTTTCGCCGTTTTGGGGTTCCTCTGTCTCTTCTACGAGAACCTTATGCGTCCACTCTTTGCGCGGGAGGAATCCCTCGCATTTGTAGCCGACATCGACAAGCCATCCGTCTTCACGAGCGTCAACGATCGTGCCTTCAAGGATCTTTCCGCGATGAAAATCACCCATCACGTCAAACTGCTGCATCATTTCTTCCATTGTTTCTTCTTTTTCCGGTGCTGCCTGTGTTTCAAGTCCGTCTTCTGTGCGAAGCTCGTCAACCATACCCAACATCCTCCTGCTTACATCATGTTTAATTTTTGTATCAGTTCTTTTATCAGCCAGTCAGGAGTGCTTCCTCCCGCGGCTATGCCTATATCATCCCTGTTTTGCAGCCACCCCCTGTCGATCTCTCCGGCATGTTCGATCCAAAGCGTGGAGACTCCCACATCCATGGATATTTCAGCTAATTTTTTTGTATTGGCGCTGTTGCGGCCCCCGAGTATTATCATCCCGTCGACCTTTGAAGCAAGCCTGCAGACAGAATCCTGCCTTGCAAGCGTAGCTTTGCAAATCGTATTATACACCTTGATCTCAGGTGATACTTTAATAAAAGAACCAACGAGCGCAGCAAACGAACCAACTTTTTGGGTCGTCTGGCTCAGGATGCCGCACCTTCGTCCTTTTAAGTTGTCCGGAATGCCTTCCTCTGATGAGACAACGGCTACTTCGCCTTCAACATAGCCCATTATCCCCCTGACTTCCGGGTGATGCCTGTCCCCCGATATTACCACAACATAGCCCTCGGAAGAAAGGTCTTTTGCCCTTTTTTGAGCAGTTTTGACAAAGGGACAGGTCCCGTCGACCACTTTTCTGCATTTTTTCATCAGTATATCAGCCTGCAAAGGAGTCACGCCATGGGCCCTTATAAACGCGACAGAACCGGCAGGGACCTCTTCGGCGGATTCGACTACGACAAGCCCCATTCCCGTCAGCCTGTGGGTCTCCTGAGGATTGTGTATGGGGCTTCCGAGGGAGTAGACTGTGCCGGAACGGAGAAGTTCCTCTTCAAGCTTTGATATTGCCCTTCTGACACCGAAACAAAGTCCGGTCGGGTCTGCTATGTGGATCTTCAATTCAGCATCTGCTTTCTTGTTCCAAATGCCTGATGCAATGTGGCATCACATCATCCATTGCCTCGGTCATTTCATATTTGTCAAAATCATACCACATGGCCGGCCCAAAATGCTTGAACCATGTCATCTGCCTTCTCGAAAAGGCTTTTGTTGATCTGATGTCGCCTTCAAGCGCCTCTTCATAGGTGGAGTTCCCTTTGACATACCGCACCAGTTCCCTGTAACCAAACCCCTGAAGTGCCGGAAGTTTTGGGGAGTATCCCCTGGAGAGGAGCCATTCGACCTCTTCCGGGTATCCGTTCTCAAACTGTTCCCTGACCCTCCGTGCGATGTTATCGTATAGATTTGTCCTCGCCCTGATAAGCCCTATGTAAAATATGTCATAACACGATTCCATTTTTGACTGGTTTTGGTACCACCATGTGGCATTCCTGCCGGTTATCCTGAATATTTCGAGGGCTCTCATGGTCCTTACAGGATCGTTGGGGTGTATCTTTTCTGCCGCCGCAGGATCTATGGAACGTAACTCATTGTGGAGCTCCGCGAGGCCCTTTTCCTTTATTTCATCTTCCAGTGCGCGTCTCACTTCTTCGTCCTTTGGGAGGTCTTCGGAGAGTGCCCCGCAGAGGGCTTTATAATAGAAAGGGGTGCCTCCGATCAGAAGCGGGGTCTTCCTCCTCTTCCTGATCCTTTCGATCGCATCTGCTGCCTGGAACGCAAAATCTGCCGCAGAATAGACCTGATCAGGGTCGGCCACATCAATAAGATGATGCGGTATATGCCGTCTTGTCTCATGCGAGACCTTGTCGGTTCCTACGTCAAGGTAACGGTAGACTTGTCTTGAATCTACGGAAATGACCTCAGCATCGAGTTTTTCTGCCAATCCAAGGCTGAATTTTGTCTTTCCGACTGCGGTCGGCCCTATTATTGCAATTACCGGTACCTTTTTATCCTTTTCCGTCATCTTTCAAACCAGTCCTCAAGTTTTTTCTCTTCTATCAGAAAGATCGTAGGCCTGCCGTGAGGGCAGGTAAATGGCACAGAGCATCTTTCAAGCCTTTCAAGCAGCGCTTCCGCCTCTTCCCTTTCGAACCTCCTGCCGAGCTTTACTGCATCCCTGCACGCAAGTCTGGCCATCCTCCACCAGACTTCCCTGTCCCGCTTGTCGGGATCCTTTTCACATTCGATCCCCCTCAGTGCGGAACGAAGCATATCAAGCGGAGAGAGCCTGGCTTTGCCTCTCAGCAGAGGCACTCCGGCGAGACGGTCACCGTCAAAAGAAAAGGCAAGTTCATCAAGCTCAGTATGGTAAATTTTGATCTCGGGCAGCAGTGCGGCAGGCACCTCAAGAGTCATGGTCAGCTGCTGCAAAGCTATCCCGTCTTTGAAAGAGCCAGCGATCTCTTCGTACAAGATCCTCTCGTGGGCTGCATGTGGGTCGATTATCGCGAGACCGTTCGGGAAATCAAAGATCAGGAATCCCTTGGCTGACTGGCCAATATAATTGCGGACGTTTTTTTCGGCACTGATCTCACTCGGGGGGTCCGCCGCCATGAAAAGTGTATCTTCCGGCGATGCAACCCTGTCCGAAGGCATGCCTGAAACCGGTTTCCATGGTGCGGTGCTGAATATCGGGTCAGTTCTGTCAAACCATTTCTTCTCACCGGTCTCAGGACCGGAGAACGGCCTATCTCCCACATCAGTGACGGGCCGCCCGGAAGAGACCGAGAATCTTCGGGCAAATATTTTTCGGGCAGTATCCAGAGTCAGTTTATATATATCTCCAGAGTTTTTAAATCTTACTTCTTCCTTTGTCGGGTGAATGTTTACATCGTGGTCCTCAGGAGGAAGGTCCACTATGACAAGCCATTCGCCATATGCCGCCGAATCTCCGCAGCATATCGCAGACCTGATCGTGCTGTCCTGTATCCTCCTGCCGTTCACAAAAGTCGTGACTGATGTCCGCCTGCTGTCCGGGATGGGATCCCACCACATCCTGATTGAGGTCAGGTTCAATGATGTGGCTGAGCTGTATATAGGGGAATCCTCTCCCCACCGCCTGAGAAGGGCCTTATCTACGCTTCCCGGAGGCAGAAGCTCCAGTATTCTTTTGCCGTCTGAGAAGACTCTGAAAGTCAGTTCCGGGCATATTAGGGCATAGTCATTGACCACCTGGAGTATTCTCCTGAGCTCGGCAGACGCCGTCTTGAGGAATTTACGCCTTGCGGGAAGGTTGAAGAAGAGGTCGTCCACACGGATCATCGTTCCTGTCCGGCATGGGCTCTCCGTGTAGAGGATGAT
>ENA-UOOR01000592-UOOR01000592.1-fermentation-metagenome-genome-assembly--contig:-NODE-592-length-50197-cov-5.217602_pt1 | contig 50197 bp, 46 predicted proteins | sample MGYA00245780_ERZ724029 | MGnify/ENA primary metagenome ERZ724029 (study PRJEB28704, sample SAMN03018315) | fermentation metagenome | biome: anthropogenic terrestrial biome; feature: soil; material...
CCGGAGAAACTGGAGCAACAGGAGAAACTGGAGCAACAGGAGAAACTGGAGCAACCGGAGAAACTGGAGCAACAGGAGACACCGGAGCAACCGGAGCCACAGGAGAGACAGGAGCAACAGGAGAAACTGGAGCAACAGGAGATACCGGAGCAACCGGAGAAACTGGAGCAACAGGAGAAACTGGAGCAACAGGAGACACCGGAGCAACAGGAGAAACTGGAGCAACAGGAGAAACTGGAGCAACAGGAGATACCGGAGCCACAGGAGATACCGGAGCAACAGGAGACACGGGAGCGACAGGAGCGACAGGAGAGACAGGAGCCACAGGAGATACCGGAGCCACAGGAGATACCGGAGCCACAGGAGCCACAGGAGAAACTGGAGCCACAGGAGAAACTGGAGTAACCGGAGACACGGGGGCAACAGGAGCAACAGGAGCGACCGGAGACACGGGAGCAACAGGAGAGACCGGAGCAACAGGAGCCACAGGAGAAACTGGAGCCACAGGAGATACCGGAGCAACCGGAGAAACTGGAGCCACAGGAGATACCGGAGCAACCGGAGAAACTGGAGCAACCGGAGAAACTGGAGCCACAGGAGATACCGGAGCAACAGGAGAAACTGGAGCAACCGGAGCAACAGGAGATACCGGAGCCACAGGAGCCACCGGAGCAACCGGAGAAACTGGAGCAACAGGAGACACCGGAGCCACAGGAGATACCGGAGCCACAGGAGATACCGGAGCCACAGGAGAAACTGGAGCAACCGGAGAAACTGGAGCCACAGGAGAAACTGGAGCAACCGGAGCAACCGGAGAAACTGGAGCAACAGGAGATACCGGAGCAACCGGAGAAACTGGAGCCACAGGAGAAACTGGAGCAACAGGAGACACCGGAGCAACCGGAGCCACAGGAGAGACAGGAGCAACAGGAGAAACTGGAGCCACAGGAGACACCGGAGCAACCGGAGCCACAGGAGCCACAGGCGATACAGGCCCAACGGGACCAACGGGACCAACAGGTCCAACAGGTCCTGTAAGTATATTATCTTCTTCAGAAAATAGTACAGCTGATGCAATTACTGCTGCCCCAACTGCACTTCTTTCGCAGACAATAACTACGACTGGACAGGAATTAAAACTGGATTCTGTAGTAGAATTGGATATAATAGTAACTGCAATACTTCCTTATAGTTATTCAATTCTATATGAGTTACGTGAAGATACAACCACTATAGCTTCAATAACAATTAATAATGCAGGTACTGCTACTTCACTTGGAGAAGCACACACAGAGATTTCTAATTTGACATGGACTCAAACTCCTGCAGCTGGTTCTCACACCTATGATATTCAGCTTACACTTACTAGCGCTACTAATATTACAAGTGTTACGGCAACCACTAAAGCATTGAATATTATAGGATAGATCATAATATAATTGATACTGGCCATTTCTTTAGGTGGCCAGTATTTTTTTATCCAAATGAGGTAATTAGTTAATACTCCCTATCTTCTTCAAAGTGGAAATAAGCACTGCTACGTACCAGGATAAGTTCTTACCCTAAAAGATATGTATTCTAAGTGCTAAAGACACTAAGAATACTGTTAATAAGAGGCTCAGCTGGAGAAAAGCATTTCCTGTAAGCAAATTCTACCTGAACGTAAGAATCACTTGATGTTATAAAGCTTGTATCACTTTGTTTGTGTTTTCATATTATATAACGTACTGACTTTTAAGGAAGTGATTATATGATAACTGTTAGTCTTTGTATGATAGTAAAAAATGAAGAAGATACCATAGGAAGATGTTTAGATTCTGTAAAAGATATAATAGATGAATTTATAATAGTAGATACAGGTTCTTCTGATAATACTAAAAATATAATAAAAAAACATATTAACAATGTTTATGATTTTAAATGGATTGATGATTTTTCAGCTGCAAGAAATTTTGCATTTAGTAAAGCAACTAAAGATTATATTTTTTGGTTAGATGCGGACGATGTACTACTCCCAGAAGATGTAGAAAAGTTTAAATCTTTGAAGAAAAATTTAGATCCCTCTATAGATTCTGTAACAATGAAATACAATATAGGCTTTGACGAATATGGTAATGTAACCACAAGTTACAGACGTAATAGGTTAGTTAAAAGAGAAAAAAATTTTAAATGGATCGGTTTTGTTCATGAGTATTTAGAAGTATATGGAAATATAATTAACAGTGAAATCAGTGTAACTCACAAAAAAATGAACTATTCTCCTAATCGTAATCTTGAGATTTTTCAAAATAAATTAAAAGAAGGGGTTGAATTTACGCCAAGAGATATATTGTATTATGGAAATGAGTTGTATGATCACGGAATATTTGAAGAAGCCTTAAAATATTATAATGACTTCTTAGATTCAAAAAGGGGATGGTATGAAGATAATATCCACGTCTGCGGAAAGATATGTGACTATTATCAATCAATTAATAAAGGTGAGGAAAGTCGTAAATATGCCTTTAGAAGTTTCGAATATGATGCTCCACGAGCTGAAGCATGCTGCAGACTTGGATTTTCTTTCTTACAAGAAAATAAGATTAATCAAGCAGTATTTTGGTATAAAACAGCTGCAAATCTAAAAAAACCAGTAAATAGTCTGGGATTTTTTAGTGATGCCTGCTGGACGTGGCTTCCTCATTTGCAATTATGTGTTTGCTATGATAGATTAGGTAATCATAAATTAGCTTATGAACACAATGAAATAGCTGCCAAATTTAGACCCAATGATAAAAGAATACTCTATAATAGGGAATATTTTAAAAAAATAGGATTTAAATAATAATGTAAATGATTTTTTTATATTATAACAAGGCTGTGAAGAATTAGATTCTGCAGCCTTTATTACTTATACTTTAAATAAGGTTTTATTTAATCAAATTTAGTCAAAGAGATTATTATTTTTTTAATAATAATCTAAAACAGTATAATCCTCCTAGTAATTTAGAATATATAGCATTAGGGTATATTTTACAATCAAATGAATCTGCAAAGTTAAATCCAGTATTTTTTAAACAGTTAACTAACAAATTTAAATTTGCAGTTGGGTAATCAATAGTTAATACGAGAAGTCCATCTTTTCGTAAAACTCTATAGAATTCATTAATAGATTTTTTTATATCCCCCATAGGAAGATGTTCAATTACTGAAATACAATAGATTTTATCAAATTTATTATCCTTATAAGGGAGATTTGTCAGACTACTATTTGAAAATTTTATTTTATCTATATATTGGGCAGCTTTTTTAACATCTTCTTTGTCGAAGTATTCACTAACTCTTGATAAGATTTTGTTTTTATCTAAGATATCAGTATCAATATCGCAGGCATATACATCTTTACATATACTGGCTAAATAAAATTTAAATGGATGAGGAGCACCACAGGCTGCATCTAAACAGATATCATTCTCTTCTGAGAAATTTGATGCCCAAGTGTATTCGTAGCATCTGCTCCACCAATCATTAGGAAATTTTAATAGGCATTCTGTTTTTTCTTCATCAGTAGTAACTATAAACCTGGAGGATTTTTTATTTATACAAGATGTTCTTTTAAAATCATTTTCTCCAACATATTTATTATATTTTCTGTATATGTCAGGATCTATTATAGATTTATGATATTCTCGTATAAAAAAACTATTGTCAGGATAAATTCTAGCTAATTCTTTTAATCCATAGGATCCATACTCTAGTTTTAATCCTTGATAATTTTTATTGAATGATTCAGACAAGTTCGGAAGTTTGAATCTTTGAAATAATGTTTTATGATAAACACAGGATTTATGATAGATTTTAGGCATCCATTTTTTACTTGTTCCCATATAATAATTATATCCTAATAAAATACTATCATCTTCATAGCCTTGGGTACCTGTCAAAAATCCAACGTCATAGGGGCATAATTCCTTTAATATACTTAATTTGTGAATAACAGGATGTACAAATCCCTGGGTGATTTTATCTTCTCCCTTTGTAGATAGGTACTTGATTTTATCCTCTAAACTAGTAGTGGTATTTGAAGAAATCTCATCTGAAAAGTCAGTTACTATTTTTGGAGATATCATAGGTTCTTCAGATGAATTCAAATAATCAATTAAAGGATCCTGCCAATTAGGAGGGAAAATCATATCAACATGAGCCTCTGTAATATAATCAATATTGGAATAGTTTTCTATAATATATCGAAATCCTATATATCTAGATAGTGTAATACCCACATTTTCACCATTACCCAGCAGCTTATAATTAAAATTAAATTTTTGTAAAATCACATCTAATTCTTCATTAGATAAACATCCTTGATTAAAAATTAATAAATTGACATCTTTAGAATAAGATAAACTTTCTAAACACTGATATGCCATAGCCATATCTTCATCATAATTTTCTTTATTTATAAAAAATGGTATCATATAAATGTTCATTATAAGAAACCTCCTGCTTACAATATTATAAATACATTATATGAGATTGTAATAATTTTAGTTAATCATTATATACAGGAAATTTTTAACTTGCATAAATCTACTTACTTTTATGATATAATGCTGATGAATAATTGATATATCCTGAAGTATTCATATATTTAAATAAAGAAATATTGATAATTGGATATAAGCATCATATGAAAATGATAAAAGGGAGGTGTTATTTTGAACTATGTAATCTTTTTTATAATGTTTTTAACAGCATTTATTGCTGCACAACTAGCTATCTATATTTTTTATAATAAAAAGAAGATCCATTTAAAAGGTTTCTTGGGTCTCATTTTATCTATTTTCCTATATAGTTTATTTTATTCATTTGAATTAATATCTCCAGATTTGAACTATATGAAGCTGTTTGCAGCAGTACAATATATAGGCATATTATCTATTCCAGCATTCTGGGTTATTATGGCTCTTGAATATACCAATAAGAGCAAGTATGTTAATATGAAGTTGTGTATAATTATGTTTTGCCTACCTGTTATTTTAGTAATTTTAAATTTTACCAATGAATATCATCATTTGTTTTATAGAAATTATTCAGCTACCATAATGTATTCCCTGTCTATTGCAAATATCAGTCCAGGTATAGGATATACAATGGCTGCCATATATATTAATTTAATGTATTTGCTGGGGAATATTTTATACACAGAATTTTTTATTAAAAATATTGTATATAGAAAGAGAAGTTTTACTATTATGATAACTTCTTTTATACCTTGGATTGGATATTGGATATATATGTCTGGTATCATGCCAATAAAAATAGATATTGTTCCTGTCTTTATGGCGTTTGTTTGTTTGATTTATACTAAAGCGTTGTTGAAAAATAACATTTTTAGAACAGCAGTTATCGCAAGACATGTTATTTTTGATAATATAAAAGAAATTGTAATAGTTTTGGACATGAACAATAAAATAATAGATATAAACAAGGCAACAGAACAGTTCTTTAGTAAAAAAGCAGATGTTATAATAGGACAAGACTTAGAGAAAGCTTTTGAAAATTTTACAGCGATTATAAAACATCTAAAGAGTAATAAAGAAGTAACCTTTGATTTTGAAATGGAAGCATACGATAAATATTATTACTTTACTGGGGAAATAAATTTTATAAATAACGATGGGAAAGTTGTTACTTTAAAAGATAGTACAGAACAAGTTTTAATGATAAAGAAACTTCAACATTATGCTACTATGGATATTCTAACGGAAGTATATAATAGAAATTATTTTTGTAGTGTTGCCAATGAAAGAATACTTTATTGTATGAAAAATAATGAGCCTATATCATTGGTAATGTTTGATTTGGATAAATTTAAAGATATAAATGATACCTATGGACATCTTGCAGGGGATTTGGTGTTAAAAAATGTTGCGGCAATTTGTAAGGCTTGTTTGGAAAAAAGTTATGTTGTTGGAAGATATGGTGGAGAGGAATTTTTAATTATTTTAGAGAACCTTGAAGAAGAAGAGGTGTTAGAAATAGTAGAAAAAATAAGAGTAAAAATAATGAATTTTAATAACATATACCAAGATAAAATTATAAAAGTGACTTGTTCTTTTGGAATTTTTACATCAATAGGTTTAACAGATTTAGATGATATGATAAGAAATGCAGATGAAGCTTTATATAAATCAAAAAATCAGGGAAGAAATCGAATAAATATAAAGAATAAGAACATTTCAACTTAATTTACACTATAGTATAAGATTATAGTGTTTTTTTTATATATAGGCAATAATTAAATTTATGAATAGTATATAAGGAGAATAGTTTACTAGGCTATTATTTAGTACCCATAGTAAATTATATGAGGAGGAAAATTAATGAATGAAAATACAAAAGTTTTAATTGGAAGTCCTGTGAGGCAACCTCATGATATATTAGTAAACTTTATAAGTTTTTTAAAAAATATTATAAAAGAAGACATTACTATAAACTATTTTTTTATAGATGACAATGATGATCTAAATTCAAGCAATTTGCTTAAAAATTTTTCCCAGGAAATAAAAGATGAAGTTATTATTGAAGAAGGAGAAAAAATAGACACTTATGTACGTACAGAAGACACACACTATTGGAAGGAAAATTTAATTTGGAAGATAGCACAATATAAAAATAGAATTATACAATATGCTAAAGAAAATTGTTATGACTATTTATTCTTGATAGATTCAGATATAATGCTGCATCCTAAGACATTATCAAGCTTAATAAGTAGTAACAAAGACATAATATGCGAAATATTTTGGACTAGATGGCAAAAAAATGCAGGCCTATTACCACAGGTTTGGATGTGTGATGAATATTCGTTTGTTACTAAAGAAAGAAATGAAATATTAACTGAAGAGGAATCTAATAAAAGATATACAGATTTTATAGAAAAATTAAAAAAACCAGGTATATATGAGGTAGGAGGATTAGGGGCTTGTACTTTGATAAGCAAGAAAGCCATTGATAAAGGAATTAATTTTAATAAGATTTATAATTTATCATTTTGGGGAGAGGACAGGCACTTTTGTATAAGGGCAGCAGCGTTAGGTTTTAAGCTGTATGTTGATACCGCTTATCCAGCTTACCATATATATAGAAAAGAGGATTTAAAAGGAGTAGAACAATTTAGAAGTAAATGTATATATGAAATTAATAATTCCTTGTATATTAATAATTTTGTAAAAGATTTTTTGGATAAATTCTACTGCTTTAATTATAATAATATTGATAAATTTGAAGTAAATAAGTATCTATCTTCTAGTTATGCAGAAAAGTTTAATAAAGATAAAAGTAGTATTATGAATTATATTACAGAAAAAAAGCCAGTAAATAATATAAATATATTAGATATTAATACTGATAAGGCTAGTATAGATGATAATAAAATTAATATAGTATGTAAATTTCAATTAGAAAGCAAAAATATAACAGAAAGTTTTGTGAAAATATTTACTTGTAACTTAGAATTAAATACACAGTCTATGCTCATAGAGAGTATAAAGCTTATAAATAGAGATAACAAACCTCTTTTTGGATACAATATTTTAGATTTATTATATGAGCGAATAAGAATAAACAAAGATACAGAGAATAAACTGACCCTTGCTATGCTTGTGAGAAATGAAAGCAAAAAGTTTTTAGAAAGGGTTCTGACACATGCAGCTAAATATATAGATAATGCGGTAATTTTAGATGATGCCAGCGAAGATAATTCAGTTGAAATATGTAAAAAAGTATTTAAAAATATACCATTAACTTTAGTTGAAAATAAAGAACATGGGTTTAGTAATGAAATTGTTCTGAGAAAACAATTGTGGGAAATAACAGCAAATACAAATCCTGATTGGATATTATTTTTAGATGCAGATGAAATTTTTGAAGATAGAATATGTAATATTATTAGGACACTAATCAATGAACCTAATTTTGATTATTATGCTTTTAGGCTATATGATATGTGGGATGAAAGTCACTATAGAGAAGATTTTTATTGGGGGGCACACAAGTATTACAGACCATTTTTGATAAGATATCAGCCTAATTTTAATTATACTTGGGAAGAAAAACCGCTGCATTGCGGAAGGATTCCTGAAAATATATTTAGCTTGCCTGGCTGCATATGCTATGTAAGATTAAAACATTTTGGCTGGTCAACTATTGAATTAAGGCAGTCTAAATATATCAGGTATTTAGAGGCAGATCCTGAAGGTAAATATGGAAATTTACAACAATATCAATCTATTATGGATGAAAGACCAAGATTAATAAAATGGGAAAACTAAGTATGTTAATCATACTTAGTTTTCCATTTTAATTGTTTGCCATATTTTTATCCGAACGCTACCATTGCTAACACCCCTCAGCTTCTTTAAAGTGGATAAGCACTGCTCGCGCTTGGATAAGTTCTTCCCCTAAAGGATAATGTAGTCTAAGTGCTAAAGACACTAAGAATACTGTTAATAAGGTTCAAGTGGAGAAAAGTATTTCTTTTAAGCAAACTCCACTCTAGTTATTCCAACAGTTACATTTATTAGATGTGGGTATATATTTGCATATTGATAACTTTCATTTATTTAATGTAAAATAGATTTTGACAATAATAAATTGGTATAAATAAATAAACAGAAAAGAGGTAAAAATATGGATTTATCACTATTTGAAAAAAGTAGTTTACCAATTATACAGGATTTTGATGTTTTTATTAAGTATATTGAAGAAGAAAAACCTGTTTTAACTGCAAAAAAAGGGGTATTAGGAAAAAAAGATTCTTTTAAACTTAATTCCAAACTTAATTTCAAAAGAGATGTAACGGCACCAAATTATAATCAAGATCAATATTTAGTCATAGATTTGATGTTTTCTTTAGCGGTGGATAGTAATCTATATGTGATAGGAAGTAATGATAAAGGAAAACTCTCCTTGATGAGAACTGCTAAAATTGAATCATTTTTGGAACTTAATAATTTTGAAAAATATGTATTTCTTTTTGAAACATATTGGTCAGAGTATGACTTTGACGGAAAGGATTTAAGGTGGAATAATGTATTAGCTTTAAGTAGCATTATACAACTTATTGCTAAAAAAAACTCAGGAAAACTTATTTTAAAAGAACTAAACCTGCAAATGTCTTTTTCAACAGTTACTATTTTTTTTCATCATTTGTCTTATTTTGGACTGTGGGATTTAGAATTAATTGAAGGTGTGAAAAGTAAATATGAAGCTTCAATTAAGGCTATTATTCCAACAGAATTAGGAATTTTAATTTGTAAAAAGTTATCAACTGAAGCTTTACCTTTTTGGAATATAGAGGATGTAGAAATTATAATGGAGCATCTTAGTATAAAGAAAAAAAATAAAAGCTTATTTTTTGTACTTAAAAGTATATTCCCGGATAACTTAGTGGAAAAAACTATTGAGAATGAAGTTGAAATAGACAAAAGTGGTTTATATATTTTTAAAGTTAGCCTATCTAGAGGATTGTGGAGAAAAATAAAAATGTCATATAAAAATACTTTTGAGGACTTACATAATATAATTCAAAAAGCCTTTGATTTTGATAATGACCATTTATATGAGTTTTATATTGGTCGAAATAGACGAACTGCAAAAATTACTTATGCAGGAAATCCTTACGAAGGAATAGTAAATGATATTGCTATAGGCGAGGCTAGTCTTTACAAAGGCCAAAAGATTAAATATATTTTTGATTTTGGAGATGAATGGGAATTTGACATAACTATAGTAGATATTGATAAAAACGGTGTATTGCCTATAAAACCTGAAATTATAGAATCAAAAGGAGAATCACCAGAGCAGTATGCAGAATGGTAACCTTACAAGAATATAAATATCTGAAATAGGAATACTAATTTTGAGGTGGTAATTAGTATGTCTAAAAATAAAAATTCTGTTAATAAAACATTTGAAAATCCAGTAAATGATCAAGAAAAACTTGCTAATATTGAAAATTGTATCCAGGTTAATGGTTCTAATATTAATGAAACACATAATTCCAAAAAAGAATCATTAGGATCTAATAATAAAAGATAAGGAGAATAATATGAGCGAGCAAAACAAGAAAAGAAGTACTAAAAACGGAAAAAAAGAAGATGGAAAGTTTCATTCTAAGCATATAAAGCATAACCCTCAGGCAGAAAGTGCAAGAGCTGTTTTTGATATAAATGATATTAATGCAGAAGATAAAAATGAATCCCGGTAAAATGCTATTTCAGGATTTAGAATATCACTTATTAAATGATCAAATGCCATCAAAGTATCTAAATAGTATACGCAGTCAGCGGGAATTCAGAATGCACCCCTTTAATATGTTGTATGAACTTCAGGATACCAAACAGTCACCACAGTACCATACTGAGGGCAGTGTTTGGAATCATACACTTATGGTTGTGGACGAAGGGGCTAAATTGAAAAACAAAAACAGGGATGTTCCGGCTTTTATGTGGGCCGCATTGCTTCATGATATTGGCAAAGCTGTTACGACAAAAGTTAGAAGAGGTAAAATAACTTCTTATGATCATGATAAAGTAGGAGCAAGACTTTCAAGAGATTTCTTGCGTGAATTTACGCATAATAATGGATTTATAGATAAGGTTTATTATTTGATAAGATACCATATGCAAATACTGTTTGTTGTGAATAATTTGCCTTTTGCAGATATAAAAGGCATGAAAGAACATACTGATATTTATGAAGTAGCTTTGCTTGGTTTATGTGATAGACTGGGGAGAATCGGTCATAATGAAATTGAAGAGAAGAAGAATATAGAATTGTTTGTTGAAAAATGTATTAAAAGTCAGTAGATATGTAAATGATTTAGAGACTACTATACTGGTAATTTTAAAAATTTCTGGTGTAGTGGTTTCTTTATTTTTTAGATTTTTGAAACGGAATTTTATGTTTAATCGTCTAAATTTATGAAGGTATAAAACTTGAAATCTAGAAGGTTTATACCTAGAAATAAATTTTAATTTATTAATATAAAAATGTGAGGAGTGTTAATTTTGAAAAGTATTAACTTGTTAAAAAGGAAATGGCCATTAATTTTCACGTCTACACTTATGTTTCTCTTCTTATTTGCAGCAATTTCAACTTCCAATTGTAAGGTGTTAGCTGCGGAAACTAAAACCATAAATGTTACAGGAGATGGTGAAGTTAATGTAGTACCTGATATTGCCCATTTATCTTTAGGAGTAACCACAGAAGACAGTACGGTAGATAAAGCACAGAAAAATAATTCTGTTGCAATGAATAAGGTTGTTGAAGCTGTAAAGGCGGCAGGAGTGGCAGCTGAGGATATTAAAACTTCAAATTATTCCATTAATCCTAAATATAATTATAATGAAGAAACAGGAACTAGTACAATTATTGGATATACAGTTGATAGTACTTTGAATGTTACAGTTAAAAATATAGATTCAGTTGGAAATATAATTGATATTGCTGTGGCAAATGGAGCAAATAATTCAAATGGAGTAACTTTTGGAGTTAGCAATTATGAAAAATACTATAATAAAGCCCTGGCAAATGCCATAGTAAATGCAAAGGCTAAAGCACAGGCAATAGCAGATGCTTTAGATGTGAAACTATCAACTTTAACTACAGTAACAGAGAATTCAAATGGTGTTCCTAGTGAATATCCTATTTTTTATGATTCATCATCAGTAAAAAACTCTGGAGGACAAGGTACTATTATAGAAACAGGACTTTATAAAATAAGAGCTAATGTAGGTTTAGTTTATCAGTATTAAAAAATACACAGAAATATACAGACAATCTATTTTTTACCTAAAAAGAGTTGAAAAACAGGCTATAAACGATTTAAAGAATTGTTTGTAGTCTGTTTTTTGTGGAAAGTTTTTATGAATAATAGTTGCTTTAATCTGGCATAAAAGTATGGGGGAATTTTTTACGCTTACATATAAAGCGATTTCATAAAAAATCTTAGGAATATCAATAACTTCATTATGCGATAAAAATAAAAGTAACATTTACACTTATGATTAATATTATAGAAGTATAGAACACATGATAAAAAAAAAGAATACCTAAATAAATTATTTAAAGATGACAAGGAGGGATCTTTATGTCAAGATGTGGTTGTAGATACGATAGTGGTTGTGGTGGATTTGGACGTGGAAAAGAAGTACTAGTTATAATAATACTTTTATTATTATGCTGTGGTGTTAATTGCGGTAGCATTTGCTAAGGAGGATGTTTTAAATAACTAAGGAGGTAAAAAAAGATTTAATAAAAAGATACATGTTTTTTATTAAATAAATTTTGTGATTCACCAATTCACCTTATAGGCTTATAAAGCAATAAGGTATGAAACAGATGATGATAAGTTAGATAACTTAAAATATGTGTTTAGGATAACAAGGAGGGATCTTTATGTCACGCAGATGTTATGGTGGATATGGACGTGGACGCGGAAAAGAAATAGTAGTAATAATAATAATATTATTATTATGCTGCGGATGCGGATGCGATTCATGGTGCTAAAATGAATTATTAAAAGGGAAACGAAAAATTTTTCGTTTCCTTTTTAATTCTTAAAATAAAACATTTCTTAGGGCGTCCAAGTCCTTTATTACAATAAAATTTTTTTGAAAATCTATCAGATTATCCCTTTTCATATTTATAAGTTCTCTTGAAAGTGATGGCCTTGGAATTCCAAGCAGTTCTGCCATTTCTTTTCTGGTACAGGATAGATGTATCTTCAAATTTTTTTCCCTTTTATGCTCCTCTAAAATATAAAAGGTAATTTTTTGGCGAATTGTTTTATAAGATATATTTTTAAGTTTTCTATTTAACATTAATATTTTATCAGATAATAAGGTCAGGAAGTTATTTAAAAATACAGGAAATAAAGTAGATGTATTCAATATGTCTTCTTTGGATATAAACATTATGATAGATTCGCTTGATGAAACTATGGTAGCAGGATAGGTATTTCTATTAGAAAATATTATAACCTCTCCAAAGATATCACTTTCTTCCAGTCTGCTTATGGTGATAGTTTTTCCAGAGGCAAATATTTTTTGTGCTTCCACATTTCCTTTTATAATTATACCTATTTTAAAGCAGTTCCATTCTTCCATAGCTATAATTTCTCCCTTAGAGTAGGAGGAGAGAGTGTAGTTTATATTCTTTAGAAAATGTTCTATGGACTTTTGGGAAAAATTTTTCATAAGTATGCAGTTTTCTAGTGTACTAATAAGGTTTTTCATGTTAATCTCCCATTATCTAATATAATATTTTCATACTTAATTATTAAATCTGTAACATAGGTTACAGATATTAAAATTATATTCTATTATAATGAACATATCAAGATAAGGGAGGAATATAGGGATGATAAGAAAAATTGTTGATATAAATGAAGAAAAATGTAATGGATGTGGACTATGTGCTGAGGCCTGTCATGAAAATGCTATAGAACTAGTAGAAGGTAAAGCAAAACTTATAAGTGATGAATACTGTGATGGACTGGGGGATTGTCTTCCAGAGTGTCCAACTGGTGCTATAACTATAATTGAAAGGGAAAGCAAAGCATATGATGAGGAACTTGTTATAAAAAGAATTGAAGAAATGAAAAAGATCAAAGAAGAAAAACCAATGCCTTGTGGATGTCCCGGTACTGCCGCGAAAAAAATAAAGAGGGTTTTGAATAAAAATAAGGTAAAGGCAATAAATACAGAAAATGTATCAGAAGAGGAAAATAATACATCCCAATTAAATCAATGGCCTGTTCAGCTAAAACTTGTAAATAGCAACGCAGACTACCTTAAAGAGTCAAATTTACTTGTAGCTGCGGACTGCACTGCTTATGCCTATGGCAATTTTCATCAGGATTTCATAAAGAACCATATTACGGTAATAGGGTGTCCTAAGTTAGATGATATAAAATATTATGAAGATAAATTTGTAGAAATTATAAAAAACAATAACTTAAAAAGCATAACTGTAGTTAGAATGGAAGTACCTTGCTGCAGTGGTATTATAAATGCAGTTAAAGCTGCAATGCTGAAAGCACAAATTATACTTCCCTACAGAGAAGTTATAATATCTACAGAGGGAAATATAATTAAAGCTTAATTATTTTCAAAGGTACCGTAAACCAGAGGCTTGTAATTTTGAACCATTATTTTACCTCTGCTTATAACAGTATTAATATTTAATTTATTGTCCAGTAAGATTAAATCTGCATCATAGTTTTCCATTATTTTACCTTTGCCTTTTAATTTAAGAAGTTTTGCAGGGGAAGAAGTAAGGGGAAGAAGTGCTAATTCAAGGGGTATACCAAGTTCTACAGATTCTCTTATTGAATTAATGTTTGTATTTGGTATACCTCTGGTAAGTTTAGTTAGGTTGCCCTTATCATCAAAAAATGGCATACTGCCTCCAGCATCAGAGCTCATGGTTATATGGTAGGGGGAAATATGTTCTTTTAGCAGTGTATTGTAGAGGGTGGAGGCGCTTAAAGCATCGTCACCTTCGTTCTTGATCCCGGTGGTTATATCCACAAAACCGCCATTTTTTGCATATTCTATGCACTGTCTGGAAAGCAGACTATTTCTGTTAAGATGCGTAGGTAATAAATTCTCGAAAGGTATATCTGAAGTATCTATCAAATCAAATACAGGATTTAACCCTTCTTTTCCATCTCCCAGATGTAAATGCAGCACCCCGCATTTTCCAGAAATAAGCCCACCTACTCTGGTCTCACAGGCAAGATGTATTAAGTCATTGTCGGAAGGATGACTTCCACGGTGATCTGAGAGGGCTATTTCACCTGCTCCTATTATTTTATCTATAAGTATTATATCCCCCCTTACGCTGTCTGTAAGTGTTCTTGTGGGAACAGCATAACACCCTGTCCAGCAGTATGTAGATAAGCCCTCTATTTCAAGGGCTCTAGATTTTGCAAGTAATGCACCCATGTTCCTTGTTATTCCATCTGTACCTAGAAGACCTATACAGGTTGTTATTCCGTTTAAAGTAAAGTCCGTGAGATTTAATTCGGGGGTTCTGGTATTAAAGCCTCCTTCCCCGCCGGCACCACTTATATGTATGTGAAGATCAATTATACCTGGTATTGCTTTTAAACCATCTCCCTCTATTATTTTAATTTCAGAGAAGGTGCCCTTTGGTATACAGGTATTTTTAGATATACAGGCTATTTTGTCAAAGCATATTAATATATCCTTTTTCCCAAAAGATTCGGGAGCAAATATTTCTACATTTTTTATTAAAATCATAATTTAACACATCCTGAACATATTCTAATATATATATATTATGATTTACTATTTTCATTTAATTTAAACATAGAAATATAAAGTCTAAATATATCCATTTAATGCTCTTATGGAAATTTCTCCAGATATAAGATTTTCAAGGGTTCCATCTTCATATTGAACTATAAGTCCTCCATTTTCATCTAAATTCAGAGCTTTTGCAAAGGTTTCGTTTTTCCCTCTAATTATTCTTATAGTTTTTCCTATAACAGCAGAATTGTTCCTGCAGATTTTTATGGAAGATTCAATACTTTGGGTTTTATCAAATTCCCCATATAAGTATTCAAATTCGTTTATTAAATTTCCAAGGAAAGATTTTCTATCTAAAGCAGTTCCTGTTTCTATTTTAATAGATGTGGCCTTATCCAGCATGTCTTTTTCAAAATCATCTTTATCTAAATTGGCGTTTATGCCCATACCTAATACTACATAATGCACTTTATTCATTTCTGCATTCATTTCAGTTAGAATACCACATATTTTTTTGCCATTGATTATTATATCGTTGGGCCATTTTATAGTTGCTTCTATTTTAAAATTCTTTAGACTGTTTATTACAGCTGCGGCAGCTATTTGAGTAATTTTAGGTATTTGCATGGGATTTATATCAGGCTTTAAAATCATAGATAGCCATATACCTTTATATTTAGGAGAACACCAGGCTCTTCCAAGTCTTCCTCTTCCTCCTACCTGTTCTTCAGCTATTACTAAGGCACCATGAGGCTCCCCATTACTAGCTAGTTCTTTAGCTTTATTGTTAGTGGAATCTAGCTTTTCAAAATGGATGATTTTTTTACCTATATAATTTGTTGTCAAATATTTTTCAACTTCTTCAAAAGATAATATGTCTGGAGAATCCAATAGTTTATACCCTTTTTTAGAAGAAGAGTCTATTACATAACCTTCTTTTTTTAAATTGTTTATGTATTTCCATATGGCAGTACGGCTTACACCAAGTTTGTCGCTTATTAATTGACCGGATACGAATGTATGGGTATTTTCTTTTAATATATGAAGTACGTCATATTTCATATAAAAAACCACCTTTTTATAGTATTTATATTTAAAGGTATTATAACACAGTTACACATCTTCTAGAGATGTTATAATATTATTAATTGTATATATTAATAATGTTTAATTGTTTTTACAATAAGGTAATACCTGTGTAAACTTGTATAGATATAATTTGCATATTCAGAAATTTATTGTTTAAAAAGAGGGGGAATTATATGAATGCATTATCTAAATATTTATATGTTATTTCTTTAGACGGTTTATCTACTTTGGATTTCCAGTATATAAGTACTTTACCTAATTTTAAAAATTTTCTATCTGAAGCTTCCTACTGCAAAAATGTATGCAGTGTATATCCTACCTTGACTTATCCGGCCCATGTATCCATTGTTACAGGAAAATATCCCAAAAATCATGGAGTAGTAAATAATACATTGCTGCAGCCTAATAGGAAATCTCCAGACTGGTATTGGTATAGAGATGATATAGAAGGGACTACTTTTTATGATCTGGCTATAGAAAAAGGAATGAAAGTAGGAGCACTTTTATGGCCTGTTACTGCAAAGTCAAAAATACAGTACAATATGCCAGAGATTTTTGCTAATAGATTTTGGAAAAATCAGACTCTGGTGTCTCTGTTAAACGGTACTCCTTTATTTCAATATGAGTTAAATAAAAAATTTGGATATTTAAGAAATGGTATAAGGCAGCCTAACCTTGATAATTTTGTTCACCAGTCATTATTGTATACTATAGAAAATAAGTGTCTTGATTTAACTTTAGTGCATTATACGGATTTGGATAGTACAAGACATTATAATGGTTTCAATTCAAAGGAGGCAATACTTGCACTAAAAAGACATGATAAAAGAATAGGAGAAATAGTACAGGCACTCAAGGAAAAGGGCATATATGAGGAAAGTACTATTATTATTTTAGGTGACCACAGCAGTTTAGATTCAAACAAAATAATTAATCCCAATGTACTCTTGAAAGATAAAGGATATATTAAAGTAAATTCAAAAGGCAAGATAATTGATTATAAGGTTATATTTAAAAGTTGTGATGGCTGCGGATATTTATATTTAAAAGAAGATAATTTTGAAATATTAGAAGAAATTATAAAGTTAATTAAGGATTTCAATAGGTCATATGAATGTATAGAGAATATTTATTCCAGGGAAGAAGCTTCACAATTTGGTGCTGATAAAAGTTGTTCCCTAATGATTGAGGCAAAACCTCCATATTATTTTAAAGATGAGATTTTGGGGGAAGTAATAGAGGAATTTAATGGAGAAGAACTGCAGAGGCAAAATGGATGCAAGTTATGTAACCACGGCTATTCACCTTTTAGAGCTGATTATACTACCATATTTATAATATCAGGCAGAGGGGTAAAGAAGGGGGTAATTGTGGAAAAGATGGATTTGGTAGATGAAGGACCTACTATTGCAAGATTATTGGGAGTGGAGTTAAAAGATACAGATGGAAGGGTTTTAGAAGAATTATTGGATGAAAATCCGATTTAAATTAAGCATGAGTTAAATAGAGGTTAAGTTTAAATTAAAAATGCAATTTCTTAACTTTAACTTAAAGTTCATATATTACCATAGTATATAATGGTATTTTCCATATATAGAATTTCATTGGGAGGGAATTGCAGTGTTTCAAATGAGACAATTAAAATCATTAAATGTACCTGACTTTATAAAGAATAAGATGAAAAAATTCAATATATCCTCTTTGGCAAATAAAATAAGAAAATTTCAGTCTCTATTTTTAAAAGCTAAAATAAAAAGATTTGGATTATTATCTTTTAACAGTGTAGTTGTTAAGATAATTGTCCAAATAGCAGCATTAGTTGTATTAATCTGTGGTGTTCTTGGAGTGATAGCTTGTTATAGTTCCTATAAGACTATGGAAAAAAGCATAGATTCTTCACTTCAAGATAAAGCTGTGGAGTCCTCTAAATTAGTAGCATCTATGTTACTTCAAGAATCTAGAAGTATGGTTGAAATATCAAAGAGAGAAGGGATAGAGTCCATGAACCCCGCTCTTTATGTACCTATTTTATCAGAAAGGGCAAAGGCATTAAATTATGCAAGTCTTAGTGTAATGAACTTAAATGGATTGGCTTATATGCAAAATGGGGAAAAAACACAAGTGAATTTAGAAAGCAGTGATTCAAAATATCTTAAAAATGCATTAAAGGGAAATGTGGAAATTGAAGGTCCTTATTTTAATGTTAATGGAGAACAGATAATTTCAGTTGCTGTTCCTATAAAAGATAATAGCAGCAAGGTTTTGGGAGTATTATTTTCAAATATCAGTATGGAAAATCTGAATAAACTTGTTCAGAGTATGAAGGTTGGTAAGAGTGGATATTGTTTTATAATCAATAAACAGGGCACTAAAGTAGTACATAAAAATCTTACTCTGGTTTTAAATGGGGACAATACCATAAAAAATGCCAGGAAAGATAAATCTCTTGCTCCTCTTGCAGAATTGGAAGGGAATATGATAAAGGGGAAAAGTGGGTCAGGTTACTATAGGGAAGGAACAAAGGATATGTTCATGGCATATTCACCTATACCTGATTTACATTGGTATCTTGGAATCACCATAGATAAAAAGGAAATATTTAATGAAGTACAGGTACTTAAATACAAAATAATTTTTATAACGGTTATATTTATAGTTGTAGGGCTTGTTATGGCACTTCTTATAGCAAGAGGTATAAAGAAGCCTCTATTTAAAATAAGGGAATACGCACTGGAATTATCCAAATTTAATTTAAACTATAACATACAAATTGAACCAAAAGATGAATTTGGAGATACGGCTTCAGCTTTAAATTATGCCATGGATGACATAAAAAATATTATAGAAGGCATAAAAAAAGAGAGCAGACAAACACTTCAAGTTACCAACAGTGTAAATGAAATGTTTGAAAAATCCAATAGAGAACTAAATTTGGTATGTGATAAATCCTCTAAAATATGCTCTAATATATCACAAACATTATATTCCATAGAAGGAGTAGACGAAAAAATTTCAAAGGTAAAAAGTAAAATACAGGGTATAGTAAAAGAAGTTGATGAAGGAAGGATTCTTGTAGAGAATATAAAGAAAAAGGCTGTAAATATAAAAAGAAATACGGAAAAGTCAAAATGTAATTTGGAAGATTATTATATTAAATCCAGTGAAAAGTTAAAAAAATCACTAGAAGCAGTTAAAGTTGTAAGTACTGTTTCGAAAGTTGCGGAAAAAATAAAGCATATATCAAAAAATATAAATTTACTGGCTTTAAATGCTCGTATTGAATCTGTAAGAGCAGGAGAACATGGAAGAGGATTTATGGTAGTGGCAGAGGAGGTGGGAAAACTTGCAGTGCAGTCTTCTGATATGGTAAATACCATACAGCACAATGTTAAAGATATCTTATTGTCTGTAGTGGAGTTGTCAGATTCAGCAGAGGGGATGTTAAAAATGATAGAAAATAATATTCTATCGGATTATGAAAAAGTTATAGAAATAAGTGATGAATACGAACAAGATGGCAGAAAATTTGAATCTGTAATAGGAATATTTTCAGAACTTACGGAGGATATAAATAACTCATCCATAGAAATTAGTAAAATAATGTATTCAATTGTAGATTCTGCAAATCAGTGTACACAAAACTCCATAAATATTTCAGACAATATAGAAAAGATAGAAGATCAGAATAAATCCATAGCAATGTTTACTGTGGAAAATGCATCAAAGGCTGGTAATCTTCTTGGCATATTGAAAAAATTCAATACTTGACAAGGGATGAGGTAAAATTTAATATGGATGGGAATAAAGTTCAACTGTAATTTTATATTAAAAAGTAGTATAATTAAAAATATAAAAGTTAATATTAAATTAGGGGGTTTTCTTATGTTAAACGGAAAAAAAATTCGTGATATAAGGGTAAGTTTAGGATATACTACTCAGGATATTCAAAATATTACTAGAAATACCAAATTTGAAACTTCGATCTCAAAGTCTTATTTAGAAGAATTGGAGAGAGGAGATAAGAAAAATCCAAGCCTTGAAAAAGTTGTTGTAATTGCAAAAATACTTGGCTGTAAGATTGATGATTTAATATTAAGCGCATAGATTTAAAAATTAATTTTTATAAATTTTATATAAGTATGGTAACATAAGCTGCAGGTATATCTGCAGCTTAATTGTTTAATATATATTTGAGAGGTATATTATAATATTAAGTTGAAAGAGGGGATAAACTGAGAGTTATGTTAGATGTGTGTTTATTGGGATGTGGAGGAAGCATGCCTATTCCGGGTAGAAATCTCACCTCAATGGTAGTTTCCTATCAAGGGAGAAAATTGCTTATAGATTGTGGTGAAGGTACTCAGGTGAGCTTGAAAATATTGGGGTGGAAAATTAAAAATATAGATGTGATTTTATTTACTCATTTTCATGCAGATCATATAGCAGGACTTCCGGGATTATTGCTTACTATAGCAAATTCAGGAAGATTAGAACCTATAACTATAATAGGTCCTTATGGACTTATTAAGGTTGTTACAGGACTTAAGGTAATAGCACCGGTACTCCCCTATAGTATAAAGTTAGTTGAACTTTGTGGAGAGGAGAAGTATTTTAAAAAAATAGGATACTTCAATATAAATATATTATCTGTGGAGCACAGAATACCTTGTTTTGCATATTCAATAGATATAAATAGAAATAGAAAATTTGACAGGGGAAAGGCTTTAAAGAATAAAGTACCCTTAGTTTTCTGGAATAGACTCCAAAAGGGAGAAGAAATAAAACAAGAAGATAAATTGTACACACCTGATATGGTGCTTGGACATGATCGCAGAGGATTAAAAGTATCCTATTGTACAGATTCAAGACCTAGCAGTGAATTGGTTGAATTTGTAAAAGAATCTGATATTTTTATATGTGAAGGAATGTATGGGAATGATGAAAAAAAGGATAAAGCTGTTTTATATAAGCACATGATTTTTGCAGAAGCGGCAGTTATTGCTAAAGAAGCAGAGGTGGGAGAACTATGGCTCACCCATTTTAGTCCATCTATGACAGAACCGCAATCCTATATAGAAAATGCCAGAGGCATATTTGAAAATACTATAATAGGAAAGGATAGGTATGTGAAAAGTATTAGTTTTGAGGAATAAATATAGTATGATAATTTTATAGTATATGCATTAAATTAAATATACCAAAATAAATACTATTAATTTTAGTAGAAATATTGTAGATTTTACCTTATAATATTATTATGCAATTAGTAAGACAAAAACGAGATACATAAACAACAGGAGTTATGAGGTGGTTTTGCATGTTGGAGTATCACAATAACCATAATAATATAGCAGCACTCCTTGAACATTTAAATATGGATATAATTCTTTCTAAGAATATGGCCTATAAAGACGTAATCAAAAATATGTTCAGGCTGTACTGGGAAATTGGAAATTTAATTTTAGCCAAGGATGATGAAGGCTGTGGAATAGAATTTATAAATATTTCAGCAGGTTACCTTAAACTTAAATTCCCCGGTAACTTGAGTTTTACAGAGAAGAATTTAAGGAATATGGCTGCCTTTGCAAGAGAATACAGTTCTCAGGATATAGTGGATAAATTAGCTTCAAAAATAAGTTGGTCCTGTAACATAATCATAATGCATAAAATAAAAGATATAGGTAAAAGATTAAAATTTATAGATAAGGCTGCGGAAAAAGGATGGAAAGTTGAAGAGGTAATTGATAATATAGATAAGGAATATGGCATAACAGATGAGGAAGAAGAAATATTAGAAGAGGATACCTGTTATGAAGATTTGGAGTCTATTGAAAGCAAGAGCATTATTACAGAGGAAATTAATTCTCAGGAAGACGGTTTGTTGGAAGAAAAGGATAACTTGAATTTAGATAGTTATCCTTTTATCCAAAATGTAAAATTAAAAGAAGATGATTTGAAAGATGAAAGTGAATTGAAAAATTACTTTTATGTATTGAAAGATGAATATCTTTTAGATTTTATGGAAATTTCCGATGAGGTAAAAGAAAAGTATTTTCAAGGACAATTTATGAAAAACGTGATAGAATTTTTTCTGGATTTAAAACGTGGATTTGCACTGGTGGGAAAAAAATATCACATAGAATTATCTGGCCTGGATTATTATGTGGATTTGCTTTTTTACAATTTAAAGCTCAACTGTTATTTAATTGTTGAATTTAAGATAGGAAAGTTTAAACCTGAGTATCTTGGGATTTTAACATTCCATCTTTCCATAGTGGATGATTCAGTTAAGGGAGAAAGAGACAACCCTTCTGTGGGTATAATTCTTTGTAAAGATGGAGAAAAATTGATTGTGCAATATGCTTTTAAAGATAAAGAGGCTACAGGGGATGGAGAATATAAGCTTAATGGGGATATTCCAGAACAGTTTGAAGGGATACTTCCTACAGTAGAGGAAATAGGTTCTGGAATCAAGATGAAACTTAAGGTAGAATAATTTTTACAGTAATATATTCAATGAAAAACTTCAGGATCATAAATGAACCTGGAGTTTTTTGGAGAGTGCTGTTAGGTTTGGAAGGAAGTGAATTTTAACATGGATTTAGATAGAAATAAAAGAAATATAATTATTGCCAGTATGGTGGCTATGTTTCTTGCAGCGGTGGAGGGAACTGTTGTAATTACAGCAGTTCCAACTATAGTAAAAAGTTTAAATGGATTTCACCTTATAAGCTGGGTGTTTTCTACATATTTACTCACATCAACCATTACTACTCCTATATATGGAAAGTTGGCAGATCTGTATGGCAGAAAAAATATTTTGACTCTTGGAATAATAATATTTTTAATAGGCAGTTTTTTATGTGGACTGTCTCAAAGTATGTATTTGCTTATATTGTTTCGTGCTGTCCAAGGAATTGGGGCAGGTTCTATATTTACTTTAACCTATACTATAATAGGAGATTTGTTTTCTGTTTCTGGAAGAGCCAAGGTTCAAGGATGGTTAAGTACGGTATGGGGAATTGCAAGTCTTGTGGGGCCCTTTCTTGGAGGATTTTTAATAGACACTTTGTCCTGGCACTGGATCTTTTTCATAAACATACCTTTTGGAATAATATCTGTAGTGTTTATTCAAAGAAACCTTAAAGAAAATTTTGAAAAAAGAGGGGTATGTATAGATTATTTGGGAACACTCATTTTAACTATTTCTATTGTACTTTTTTTATATGGCTTTTTAGCGGGAGAAAAGAAAGAAAGTGGAAGTATATTATTTGTACTTATGTATGTATTATTGGCATTTATATTCCTTGTCGTATTCTATTTTGTAGAGAAGAAGGCAAAAGAACCTGTTATGCCCTTTGAGATATTTACAAAATCAAGTACTGTAGTAAATATATTAGGTTTTCTCCAATCTGCTGTGCTGATTGCAATGAATGTGTATGTGGTTTTATATATCCAAAATGTACTTGGCTTTAGTGCAACTATTTCAGGTCTTTGCATGGCAGCTATGTCTTTTACCTGGCTTGTATCTTCAATGTTTTTGGCAAAGTATATAACTAAATACAGTAAAAAAAATATAGTTTTGTCAAGTTCCATAATATTATTGATTGGAAGTATGGTACTATCTGTTCTTGATATAAATTCTCCATTAATTTTAGTAATAATTGCAGTGTCCATACTTGGCTTTGGCTTTGGGGGAAATTTAAATACCCAGACTATAGTTATACAGGATTCTGTGGAGTATTCTACCAGAGGAGCCGCAGTTGCAGTTAATACTTTATTTAGAAATTTGGGTCAAACCATAGGGATAAGTGTATTTGGCAGCATATTTAATTTTAGTATAATAAAATATTTCGAAAAATTACATATAGGAGGAATAGAACCTAGTAACTTATATAATACATCATCATTAAATAGTAATCTTTCAGCTGAACTTATAAAGGAGTCTTTAAATTCAGGATTACATATTCTATTTATGTGTTTTGTTGTATTGAATGTAATTTCATTGATAATTTCACTGTGTTTACCTAGAAGAATTGAAGGAGAACAGCTTGATATATGAGTCAGTTTACGATTTATAATTTACAATTAGCAGTTTACGATTGAAGTATGGAGCAGTGGTAATTATAAGTTTGGATAAAAGTATTTATGACATGGATTAAAAATAATGATATACTAAATTTTGTAGCAAAAAAACATCTCTTTTTTTGGGATGCCAAAGTAAAATAATTTTTAGGAGGCAGTTTATATATGGGTGATTTAAGGGAAAGAGCCTTAAAATTTCATAGTGAAAATCAAGGCAAGATTGCATTAAAATGTAAAGTACCTGTAAAAAATAAAGAGGATTTGACTCTTGCATATACTCCAGGAGTGGCAGAGCCTTGTCTTAAAATAAAAGAGGATGAAAGTAAAATATATGAATATACCTCCAAGGGGAACTGGGTTGCTGTGGTTACAAATGGTACAGCAGTGCTTGGTCTTGGAGATATAGGAGCAGGAGCAGGAATGCCCGTTATGGAAGGAAAATGTGTATTGTTTAAGGCCTTTGCTGGAGTGGATGCTTTTCCTGTATGCTTGGATACAAAAAATGTACATAAAATTGTAGAGGCTGTAAAACTAATGGAACCCACCTTTGGGGGAATAAATTTAGAGGACATAAAAGCACCTGAATGTTTTGAAATAGAAGATAAATTAAAGGAAATAAGCAATATTCCCATATTTCATGATGATCAGCATGGTACGGCAGTGGTTTCTTCTGCTTGTATTATAAATGCACTAAAAATTGTGAATAAGGAATTTTCTAATATAAAAGTAGTGATAAATGGGGCCGGGGCAGCGGGTACTGCTATTACAAAGCTTCTTTTGAAAATGGGAGTGAAAGATATAGTAATTTGTGACAGTAGGGGCACAATATATAAAGGCAGAACTTCAGGTATGAATAAATATAAAGAGGAACTGGCGAATATAACCAATAAATCCCTTGTAAAGGGAGACTTAAAAGAGGCCTTAAAAGGAGCAGACGTGTTTTTGGGAGTATCTAAAGCCAACTGTGTTACTGAAGAAATGGTAAGGTCCATGAATGCAGATCCAATAGTAATGGCAATGGCAAATCCTAACCCTGAAATACTACCGGAGATTGCCCTGAAAGCAGGAGCTAAAATTGTATGTACTGGAAGATCGGATTTTCCCAACCAGGTTAATAATGTACTGGCTTTTCCAGGTATATTCAGGGGAGCACTGGATGTTTACGCTTCACAGATAAATTATGAAATGAAAATAGCTGCAGCTTATGCCATAGCTGATTTAGTGGATAAAGATAAACTTTCACCAGAGTATGTCATACCGGAGGCTTTTGATCTTAGAATAGCTCCTAAAGTAGCTGCTGCAGTGGCCAAGGCTGCTATTGATACCAAGGTTGCAAGAAAAACAGGGGTCACCCCTGAAGAAGTTGAAAATCACACCAAAAATCTTTTGGGTATATCAAGTGATTCTTAGGTTCAGGTGGAGTTTGCTTATAAGAAATACGCATCCTTAATGGTAGCGGATAAAATTAAGAACAACTAAGTGATTGTGGTTGTTCTTTTTATTTTGCATAAATCTTCAAATAATATTAAAATGTTAACATAATAGATTTATTATTGACAATTTATTTGTATAATGATTATAATTTAAATAATGTATTAGATAGGAGAAGTTATTATGAGTAAAAATCATTTGCCAGATGTTTCATTATTTCCTATTAATATAAGTATTTTAAATTTATTTTTTATGGGGAGTGAAAGGTATGTTTGTAACTTGTAAAAACATATTGAATCTACCAGGGCTTGAAAAAATGAAAGTTGTAGCAGGAAAGAAGGGGTTGAATAAAGTAATCAGATGGGTACATGTTACTGAGATTCCTGATGTGTCTAATTGGGTAAAGGGTGGAGAACTTCTGTTTATTACAGGTGTAGCTATAGGGAATAGCACAGAGTTACTGCTGCAATTTGTGAAGGATATTAATATGAGAAAGCTTGCAGGACTTGTTATAAATATAGGGCCTTATATTGAAAAAACGCCCAAGGAAATATTGGATTTTGCAGATAGTGTAGATTTTCCCATATTTGAACTGCCTTTTGAAGTTAGATTAATAGATATAACCCAAAATATATGCAGAACTATTTTTACAGAAAAACTGGAAAAAGAGTCTATGAGTAATTTTATGAGAGAAATAATTTTTGAAGATGTAAATGTTACTGAAGATATGTTAGGAAGAGCGGCTTTATATGGATACAATGAAAATAAAAACTATTGTGCTATGGTAGTTGATATAGATAATTTCAGACTTTATTTAAAAGAAAATCAGCTGCAGGATGAGGATACAATTTCTAACATAAAAAATCGTATTCAGGAAGCTATTGAGTATGTAATGTATAAAAATAACAAAAAATGTCTTTATACCATGCAAAGTGATGCCTTCTTCTTTATGGTCCCTATGGAAAAGGAAAATAACAATATAGATTATATTGCAGAATCTATAAAAAATCAGATAAATAGAAACAGGGATTCCATTATGGTAAGTATAGGAATTGGAGGGATATGCAATCATTTAAGAGGCTTTAACAAAGTTATTTTAGAGGCTAGGAAAGCCCTTGATATGACAAAACTATATGAAAAAAACAATTGTATTATAAAATACGGTGATTTAGGTATATTTAGGTTATTCTTTGAAATAAATGATTATACTGAGATGAAAAAGCTATTTAATGAAAACTTATTAAAATTGAAAGAGTATGATAAAAAAAATTCTTCTAATCTGCTGCAGACGTTGACTATATATTTAAGGGAGAATAGAAATCTAGGAAAAACTGCAGAAATATTGTATATTCACAGAAATACCATAAAATACAGGGTAAAAAGAATTGAGGAAATATTAGATTGTGATTTGAAAGACGAGGAGGTAATATTTAATATCAAGCTCTGTATAAGAATAGGAATATTCTTGAATTTAATCAATTGATTAAATAATTCATATTTGTTTTGTAAAGAGTGAAAATTGCAAAAGTATATTTTGTGATTTTTATTTTTTTTGTAAATTTATAATGTACAAAAAAATAACAGTACATTTGTACATGGCGGATATATGATTGTATTTTTATATATGATAATTTATATTCATAATATTTATTATATTACTAAAAAACAATATAATAAATTAATGAATATTAAATAAACTGAGGTGTTTTTATGAATTATTCTATATTCCAGTGTCCAAGAGACATAATTTACGGGGAGGATACGGTAAATTTAGTTGGAGTTAAATCTTTGAAATTTGGAAAGAAAGTATTGGTGGTAACAGGGAAACATTCATCTAAAAAAACTGGAGCTTTGGATAAGGTTTCAGATAGTTTAAAAAGATCAGGCTTGGAGTATGTAATATTTAATAAGGTGGAATCAGATCCAAGTGTAAATACAGTAAGACTTGGAGTAGAAACTGCCAAAGAGGAAAATATAGATGTGATATTGGCACTTGGCGGAGGAAGTGCATTAGATGCTGCTAAAGCTATAAGCATGGTATTTGCCAATGGGGGAGATATTCTGGATTATGAAAAAGGGACTCCACAGATGGAAGGAATTCCTATAGTGGCAGTACCTACTACTGCAGGTACAGGGAGTGAAGTTACAAAATATTCCATAATAACAGATACAGAGAGAAAGATTAAAATGCTTATAGGCAGTGATTTTCTCATACCCAAAATAGCTATTTTAGATCCAAAACTTACTAAAATGATGCCTCCGGGTATTACTGCAGCTACAGGTATGGATGCTTTTACCCATGCTGTAGAAGCATATATATCCAAAGCTGCCCAGCCTATGTCTGATGTTTATGCAATAAAAGCTATAGAACTTATTGCAGGTAATTTGATAAAAGCAGTATTCAAGGAGGATGATATGAAAGCCAGGGGCAAAATGATGCTTGGACAGATGTATGCGGGTCTTGCATTTAGTAATGCGTCTGTGGCACTTGTTCACGCTATGTCCAGGCCTCTTGGAGCCTATTATAAAGTTCCTCATGGTCTTGCAAATGCACTGCTTCTTCCTGAAGTCATGAAATTTAACAGGGCTGCATGCTCAGAAAGATTTAAGGTGGTGGCAGAAGCTATGGGAGAGAATACAGAAGATAGATCTATAAGAGAAGCTAGCTATTTAGCTATAGAATCTATAAAAAATTTATTTTTAGAAACAGGACTTCCAAAAAGTTTAAAAGAAGTGGGAGTAGATAAAGATAATTTTCACAAAATGGCAAAGGATGCCGTAGAAAACAAGAGTACTACACTTAATCCTAGAAAACCTACACTAGAGCAGCTTATAGAAATATATGAAACCATATATTAAGGGGGAATAAAAATGGGAATTTTACAAGACAAGGAATTGACTTTAGACAGCAACAAAATAAAAGAATATGACAAAAAGTATAATTTACATTCCTGGAGTGCACAAAAAAAATTAGATCCACTTGTGGTTACAAGGGCTGAAGGAATCTATTTTTGGGATAGTACGGGTAAAAGGTATTTTGATATGTCCTCACAGCTTGTAAATTTGAATATAGGTCATGGAAATAAAAAGGTGATAGATGCCATAAAAAAACAGGCGGAAAAAATGGCTTTTATAGGCCCGGGATATGCAGTTGATGTAAGGTCAAAGTTGGCGGCTAAGGTTATAGAAAAAGCTCCTAAAAATATGGGAAAAGTATTTTTTACATTAGGGGGGGCAGATTCGAATGAAAATGCTATAAAAATAGCCAAAATGGCGACAGGGAGATTTAAAATATTTTCCAGATATCGTTCTTACCATGGAGCAAGCTTTGGAGCTGCAAATTTAACAGGAGAGCCAAGAAGATATACTTGTGAACCTGGGATACCCGGATTTGTTAAATTTTTTGATCCTTATATTTATAGAGAAAGTATAAAATTTGAAAATGAAGAAGAAGCCTGCAAATATTATCTTGGGAAATTAAAAGAGCAGTTAATATATGAGGGAACAGAAACTGTGGCAGCAATTTTTTTAGAAACTGTAACGGGAAGTAATGGTGTAATTATCCCACCTAAAGGATATCTTGAAGGTATAAGAAAGTTATGTGATGAATTTGGAATAATGATGGTGTGTGATGAAGTTATGGCTGGATGGGGCAGAACGGGAGAATGGTTTGCCTGCAACAACTGGAATGTGGAACCGGATATTATTACTTTTGCCAAAGGTATTACCTGTGGATATGTACCTATGGGAGGAGTTATTGTAAGTAAAAAGATAGGAGAGTATTTTGATGACAATGTACTTATGTGTGGCCTTACCTATAATGCCCATCCACTTGGATGTGCAGCAGGATGTGCCACTATAGAAGTGTACGAAGAGGAAAATCTAATAGAAAATTCTAAAAAAATGGGTGTGATTTTAGGAGAAAAACTGGAAAAGATAAAACAAAAACATGCAAGTGTAGGGGATGTTAGATATATAGGGCTGTTCTCTGCGGTAGAACTGGTTAAGGACAAAGATACCAGAGAAGCATTAGTTCCCTATGGAAAAGACCCTGAAGGGATAATGGGTAAAATTATAGGTATGTTAAAGGAAAAAGGATTTTCAACTTATTCTCATGAAAATTGTATAATGGTGGCTCCTCCACTTATTATCAAAAAGGAAGAACTGGAAGAGGCCATGGATATATTAGACAAAGTATTGAATTTTGTGGATGAATATATAAAGTAATTCTTAGGTTCAGGTGGAGTTTGTTTTTAGGAAATGACTTTCTCTATCTAAAGATTATTAAAAGTATTCTTAGTGTATTTAGCTAGATACCTTATCCTTTAGGAGAAGAATTCATAAAGGATCTTAGAGGCGATTATATCCTATTTTGAAGAGGATGGTAGTATTAACTGATTGCTACATTGAAATAAAAAATAAGTGCCTTTTAAAATGCATAAAGACACCTATAAATTAAAAATAATAGCGTATTATATTTTAAATCAATTTAATAAATTTGTAAAGGAGATTTACTTATGGAAGTAGAGGAAATGAAAAAAGTTACTTGCAGTAAAGAGAGAATGGAGAATAAAATTTTAACTTTCAGTAAATTTGGTGATACTGGAAATGGAGGAGTAACTAGGTTATCTTTAACTGAGCCAGCACTTCAGGCAAGAGAAGAATTCTCAAAGAGAATGAAAACATTAGGTGCAGAAATTATAACTGATGATATGGGAAATATGTATGCTACTTTTAAGGGGGCAGAGAATCTTCCCCGCATTGCAATGGGATCTCACTGTGATTCAGTGGTGCAGGGAGGTAACTATGATGGAATTTTAGGGGTGTTAACTGCAATGGAAGTAGCAGAAACAATAGTTACAGAAAAAATTTCACATCGTCATCCAATTACAGTTATGATTTGGACTAATGAGGAAGGGGCACGCTTTGATCCTGCCATGATGTCATCTGGTGTTATTACCGGTAAATTTGACAAAGAAAAAATGCTGGCATCAAAAGATATAGAAGGAATAACTTTTGGAGAAGCTCTTGAGGCCAGTGGATATAAAGGTGATGAAAAAAACAGGATAAATCCAAAGGAGTATAAGGCGTTCCTTGAACTTCACATTGAACAGGGGCCGGTGCTTGAGGCTTCAAAAAAGGATATTGGAGTGGTAGAAGGTGTGGCTGGAATGGTTAACTATGAATTTGAATTTACAGGTCAGGCAGGACATGCGGGAACCGTTCCCCAAAAAATGAGAAAGGATGCTCTTTTAGCTGCTTGTGAGGCTATTTTATATCTTCACAGAGAATTGGATAAACTTGACGGAAAATTAGTGTACACTACAGGAAGAATTAATTGTCAGCCAAATGTACACACAATTATACCGGATCATGTGAAATTTACTTTAGATGCAAGACATCAAGATCCTAAAGTGGTGGAGCAGGTAGTTGAAATTATTAAAAACATTCCTGTTGAATTTGCAGGATGTAAGGTGGATTATGAGGAATTATGGTCACGTAAAACTGTCAGTTTTAATAAAGAATTAGTTGATTTAGTAGAAAAAAATGCGAATATTTATAAGTATTCAAATATGAGAATGTATAGTGGCCCTGGACATGATGCACAGTTTGTAGCGGACATGATGCCTGTAACTATGATATTTGTACCAAGTATAGGTGGACACAGCCATTGTGAGATAGAGAAAACTTCTCTTGACAATTGCGTAAAAGGTGCTAATGTATTGCTTCAGACTATATTAGATATGGATAAGATATAAGCCTTGCATTTTTTTATTAATTTTCAAAAAAGAAAGAAGGGATTTAGATGGAACAGTCCATGGAAAAAGAAATATATGAATTGGACAGGTCAGATATAAATGTTACAGAAAGTAAATTGTATAATGATGATAATGCTCCTGTACCTGTTAAAGAGAGAACTTGGAATACCTATAATTTTACTGCTCTTTGGATTGGAATGGCTCACTGTATACCTACTTACATGTTGGCAGGGAGTTTAATATCATTGGGGATGGATTGGAAACAGGCCTTATTTACTATTACTCTTGGGAATATTATAGTTTTAATGCCTATTTTGTTAAATGCCCATCCGGGAACCAAATATGGAATAAATTTTCCGGTTTTTTCACGAGCAGCTTTTGGAGTATTTGGAGCCAATATACCTGCCATACTGAGAGCTGTTGTAGCCTGTGGATGGTTTGGGATCAACACCTACATAGGCGGAAGTGCATTGAATGTGTTATTTTCCGCCATGATTCCAGGGTGGAAAACTCTTGGAGGAAGCTTTCAAATAGCAGGATTGAGTCTGCCCTCAGCTATAACATTTATGATATTCTGGGGTCTGCAGATGTTTATTATATTTAAAGGAATGGAACAGCTTAAAAAGTTTGAAAACTGGGCGGCACCAGCAGTAATAGTTTTAGCATTACTTTTGGTAGTTTGGACAGTCAGCTCTGCACATGGCTTTGGCCCTCTTTTAAGTGAGGAAAGCAAGCTTAAAACCATGAGTGATTTCATGAAAGTGTTTCCAGCAGCACTTACCAGTATGGTAGGATTTTGGGCAACTCTTTCTTTAAATATACCTGACTTTACAAGATTTGCAAAAGGACAAAAAGAGCAGGCGGTAGGACAGTCTTTAGGACTTCCTATAACTATGACTATATTTTCAGCAATGGGCATAATAATAACTTCTGCTACTGTAGTTATATATGGCAAGGCCATGTGGGATCCTGTAGATATAATAGCTAAATTTACTAATCCCATAGCAATGTTGATTGGATTTTTCGGAATAGTGGTAGCTTCTCTTTCCGTTAATATAGCTGCAAATATTGTGTCTCCGGCAAATGATTTTTCAAATATGGCACCTAAACACATAAGTTTTAAGATGGGAAGTCTCATTACAGGCATTATAGGAATAGTTATAATGCCGTGGAAACTATTGGCAGACCCTAGTGGGTATATATATGCATGGCTTGGAACTTATTCTGGAATTCTTGGACCTGTAGCTGCAATAATTATTTGTGATTATTGGATTATAAAAAAGAAAAATTTATTTCTTAGGGATTTGTATATGGTAAAAGGTAAATATACTTATAACAAAGGGTTTAATACAAAAGCCATTATTTCACTGGCTGTAGGTATATTTGCAGCACTTATAGGAAAGATAGTCCCAAGCTTAAGCGGACTTGCCAATTATGCCTGGTTTGTAGGCTTTGCAGTATCTTTTGTGATTTACTATTTATTAAATACTTCTTCAAAGGAAGTACAATCAGCTGCAGAGATTGTAAATGGATAAACAATAGGTATTAGGAGGAAGGTAAATACCACTTTTCTCCTTTAGATTATTTTATGAGGTGATAGATAATGAATATGATTATTAAAAATGGTATTATAATAACGGCTTTAGATACTTATAAGGGAGATATAGGTATAAAAAATGGAAAAATTGCAGCTATAGCAAGTTTGTTGGAAGATAAAAATGCCAAGATAGTTGATGCAGAAGGAAAATATGTACTTCCAGGTGCCATAGATGCACATACCCACCTTGAAATGCCCTTTGGAGGGACTGTATCTGCAGATGGCTATGAAGCAGGTACAAGAGCTGCTGCCTGTGGTGGAACAACTACAGTTTTTGATTTTGCACTTCAAAAAAAAGGAAATGGACTAATTCAAACTGCTAAGGAAAGAGATGAATTATGTGCACCTGCAGCTTGTGTGGACTATGCTTTTCATCTGGTGGTATCGGATTTGAGACCTGAAATTCTAGAGGAGTTAAAAATTTGTGTAGACTATGGAATACCTAGTTTCAAAGTATTTATGGTGTATAAAAAAGAAGGACTTATGGCAGATGACGGAGTACTTTGTCAGGTGCTTGAAAAGTCTAAAGAAATAGGTGCTATTATAGCAGTTCATGCAGAAAATCCTGATTTGATAGATATAAAGACGGAGCAATTTTTAAATGAGAGAAAAACTTCTCCTTGGTATCATTACCTTTCAAGACCGGAATTTGTAGAAGCAGAGGCAGATAAAAGAGCTATACACTGGGCTAAAGCCTTAAATGCCCCTTTATATATAGTTCATCTTGCAAATAAGGAGGGTATGGAAGAAGTCAAAAGAGCCAGAGATGAAGGATATGAGATATATGCAGAAACTTGTCCACAATATTTGTATTTTACCAATCAGGTTTATAAAAGGGAAGATGGAAGAAATTTTGTATGTTCCCCTCCAATAAAGGGAAAAGAAAGTCAGGATGCCCTGTGGCAGGGTATAAAAACCGGGGATATTGCAACTATAGCTACAGATCACTGCCCTTTTCAAAGTTATGAAAAGGATTGGGGAAAGGATGATTTTACCAAGATACCAAATGGATGTATGGGAATAGAGAATATGTATCCTTATATGTTAAGTGAGGCTAATAAAGGAAGGCTCTCTTTTAATAAAGTAGTAGAAGTGTGTTCTACAAATCCTGCCAAAATATATGGATGTTTTCCTGAAAAAGGCAGTATTGCAATAGGTTCAGATGCGGATATTGTGGTGTATGATCCTCACAAGGATTTTACTATTTCCAAGGAAAATATGCATTCAGATGTGGATCATACCATATGGGAAGGAGTTAAGTTAAAAGGATATCCGGTTATGACATTTTCAAGGGGAAGATTAGTATTTAAAGAAGGAGAATTTTTAGGAGAGCCTGGTTGGGGGAAATTTTTGAAGAGAAAGGGGAGAAAATAATTTTGGAAGATAAAATAAAGTTTAAAGAGGTAGTGGAAGAAGTAACAAGATGCCTTTTATGCCATGATCCTCCCTGCAGTAAGGCATGTCCTGGTAAAAAGTCTCCCTCTGATATTATAATGTCTTTAAGATTTAAAAATTACAAGGAAGCTTACTGTAAAACCATGGAGGATTTCACTAGGGCAGGAGAGTGTGGACTTGCCTGTAATAATAAGATGTACTGTCAGAGAAATTGTATAAGAGGCAAAATTGACAGGCCTATAAAAATAAAGATGATACATGAATTTTTATATAAAAAATATTCAAAATTGAAGGAGGGTAGATAAATGAGAAATCTTTCAATAGAATTTTGCGGTATAAAATGTGAAAATCCATTTTTTCTATCCTCCTCTGTAGTGGGAAGTAACTTTGAAATGTGTTCTAAGGCATTGGATATGGGATGGGCAGGGGTGGCATTTAAAACTATAGGATTTTATGTTCCAAATGAGGTATCTCCAAGGTTTGACGTAATAGGTAAAGAAAATTTGCCTTTTATAGGTTTTAGAAATTTAGAGCAGATTTCAGACCATCCTTTAGAAGAGAATTTGGAGCATATGAAAAAATTAAAACAAAAATATCCTGAGAAAATTTTAGTTGCATCTATTATGGGAGAAAGGGAGGAAGAGTGGACTGAACTGGCCAAGTTAGTTACCCAAACAGGAGCAGATATAATTGAGTGCAATTTTTCCTGTCCGCAGATGTCTTCACAGTCCATGGGGGCGGATGTGGGTCAAAATTCTAATCTTGTGAAAAATTACTGCAGGGCAGTAAGAAAAGGGACTTCCCTGCCTATACTTGCTAAAATGACCCCTAATCTTTCAGATATTACAATACCTGCAGCTGCCTCTATAATAGGAGGAGCTGATGGAATAGCTGCTATAAATACTATAAAAAGTATAACCAGATTAGATTTAAATAAATTTTCACCTTATCCTATAATAAGTGGAAAATCATCTGTATCTGGATATTCAGGAAAAGCTATAAAACCTATAGCACTGAGATTCATACAGGATTTGGCCAAAAGTCCTAAACTTAGAGGAGTTCCTATAAGTGGTATGGGTGGAATAGAAACATGGGAAGATGCAGTAGAATTTATACTTTTGGGAGCTTCAAATATTCAGGTTACTACGGCTGTTATGCAATATGGATACAGAATAATAAAAGATTTAATTAGTGGGTTATCTTATTATATGGAAGAGAAGGGCTTTGATAAACTAGAAGATTTGGTAGGTTTTGCACTTAAAAATGTAGTTCCGGCAGATGAACTGGACAGAAGTTATGTAGTGTACCCAAAGTTTACATATGAAAATTGTGTGGGCTGCGGAAGATGTTATATATCCTGTTATGATGGAGGTCATCAGGCCATAAAATGGGATTATGAAAATAGAAAACCTTCATTGTTAGAAAATAAATGTGTAGGATGTCATTTATGTGTGAATATATGTCCCGTAGAGGACATAGTATCGGGGGAAAAGACTAAAAAAATTATCTGACCCAGAGAAACAAGCTGTAAGTAATTTTACAGTTTTGTTTTTAATTTAAGGAATAATTTTATATATATTATCAAATTAGGAGAAAAGCTTTCATACAATAATAATAGTAGTAATATGGAAAGGTATGGATTATGGCAAGGAGAGATGGGTATTATGTTCAATTAGATGAAACAGCTGAAAACATGTTGAGGGCAGGAGATTTTTTAGGCTGTGGACACAATGGTATAGTGTATTTACTTAAAGATAATAAAGTTATTAAAATATTTAAAGATAAAAATATCTGTAAAAATGAATATGATCTTTTAAAAAAAACTGAAAAAAGCAAATATTTTCCCAGGGTGTATTTCCATGGCCCCTACTATATTATAAAGGATTATGTAAAAGGCGAGAGACTTGACTATTATATTAAAGAAAATGGCATAAATGAAAAAATATGCTGTGAGGTTATTGAACTGATCAAGGAGTTTCAAAAACTTCAATTTACTAAAATTGATATACGCTGTAAGGATTTATATATTGCTAATGATTATTCTATGAAAGTCATAGATCCCAGAAATAACTATTCAAGAGGAGGAAACTACCCAAGACATCTTATGAAGGGGCTATATAAATTAGGGGTATTGGATGAATTTTTAAAAATAGTGAAAGAACAATATAATCAGGTATACAGAGAATGGAGCTTTAAAATCAAAAGATATTTATATAGAGGAGTAAAATAAGTAATCATAAAGGAACTAATTTATTTACCCTTTAACACATATTTGAGGTATAATTATTTGGAAACACTGTTAAAGGTAATAGGATACAAATGAAATTTTAAGGAGAGGATGAAAAATAGAATATGGTTTTCATAGTAACAGCATTATATTGTGAAGCAAAGCCATTTATAGATGGCTTTGCTTTAAAAAAGTATAATCTTATAAATAAATTTCAGGTGTTTAAAAATGAAGAAGTTGTTCTTGTAATAACTAAAGGAGGGGCTATAAATACTGCCTGTGCATGTATGCATATTATAGATAAATTTGAAGCTAATGCCTATGATACTTTTGTAAATATAGGAGTGTGTGGCAGCAAATATAGTACTGTTGATATTGGTACTACAGTACTTTGTAACAAAATAACTGAGAATACATCAAAAAAGGATTTTTATCCAGATATGATTTTTAAGCATCCTTTCAAAGAAGGAAATTTGGAGAGTTTCCCAAGAATAATTAAAGAAGAAGATGCTAAACATGTAAAAGGGGATTTTGTGGATATGGAGGGAGCTGCTTTTTTTCAGGCGGTATCCATATTCATTCCTCCTCACAGGATATACTGCTTGAAAGTAGTGTCTGATTATTTAAAGGGTGAGAGTTTAACATCTTTGCAGGTTACGGAGTTAATTTATAGGAATTCGGAGAAAATATGCACATGGATAAGGGATGTTTATAAACAGTATGCAAAGCCCTTTGATATATTGGATGAAAAAGATATGAATTATATAAATGAAATAGCAAGTAATTTAAATTTATCTGTTTCCATGCAGCATAAACTGAAAAGACTGGCCAAAGGATATAAACTCAGAAATGACAATTTAATATTGGCTCTTGAACCCTTTACCCAAATTTATTGTAAAACTAAAGTTGAAAGGAAGATGTATTTTGAAAGACTTGTATGGCAGTTGGAATCTATATAGTTTTTCTCATATTTATGTGGAAGAAAAAGCCTTAAATAATGAAAATACAAAATATATATTATCTAAGTTTAAAAATTCCAGTATAGTAAAAATACATCATTACAAAGATGTTTTTTCAAGACATAATCAGGATTTTGTACTTCAAAAGAAAAGTCCAAAACTAATATTGGCTTGTAAGGAAGGAAGTCTTATTTATAAGGGAGCCAGGGTATGTGAAAGCTTTGGAAATAATTATTTTTATTATACCTCTTCCATGATGAATTGTGTCTATAACTGTGAATACTGTTATCTTAAAGGAATGTATCCTTCTGCCAATATAGTGATATTTGTGAATTTAAATGATATTTTTAATGAACTTAAATGTTTTTTAAGAGAGCATCCCATATATTTATGCATATCCTATGATACAGATCTTCTGGCTTTTGAAAATATAACCGGATTCACTAGAAAATGGATAGAATTTGCTTCTCTCTATCCCAATCTGAAAATAGAAATCAGAACTAAAAGTTCTAATTTTAAGAGTATAGAAGATATAGCACCAGAATCTAATGTAATACTTGCCTGGACCCTTTCTCCAGAGGAAATTATAAAAAAATATGAACAAAACACTCCAGGGCTAAAGTTTAGATTAAATAGTTTGAAATCCGCTCTTTCTAGGGGATGGAAAGTGAGAATTTGTTTCGATCCCCTTCTTTATGTACCTGGATGGGAGAGGGATTATGAAAAATGTGTGGAGGATACCTTCAAGGATATTTCTGCATGGCAGTTTGAAGATGTAAGCATTGGAGTATTTAGAATTGCAAAGAATTATTTTAAGAAGATGGAGAAAATTAATCCCTGGTCCCCTCTGCTTTCATATCCTTTTAAAAATGTAGAAGGGGTGTATACTTATTCAGAGGAACACCATAAATCTATGGTGGATTTTATGTATAATGCGGTAAGTAATTATGTTAAAAGAGAAAAGATATTTTGTACATAGGGAAGGTGAATTATGAAAACTGCGATTGTGACAGGAGCTTCTTCGGGAATAGGATTTGAAATTTCAAAAATGCTTCTATCTATGGGTTATAAAGTATACGGCTTTGGAAGAGATTTTTCTAAAGTGGATTTTTATGATTCCAATTTTGTTCAGGAAGTTTGCGATATTACAGAGGTAAACGCTTTTGTAAAAATTATAGACAAAATTAAAAAAGAAAACCAGGTATGTTTATTGGTGAATAATGCAGGGGTGGGATATTTTGGACCCCATGAAGAATTGAATCCTGAAAAGATACATAGTATGGTTTCAACTAATTTGGAAATACCTATGGTGCTTTGCAATGTTCTTTTAAGGGATTTAAAGAAAAATAAAGGAATAATTATAAATATATCTTCAGTTACTGCAAAATATATAAGTACCTATGGCTGTACTTATGCTGCCACAAAGGCAGGATTAACCCACTTTTCAGAAAGTCTTTTTTCAGAAATCAGAAAAACTGGAGTGAAGGTAGTTTCTATTCATCCCGATATGACAAAGAGTAACTTTTATAGAAACGCAAATTTTAGTGAGGATGACAGTGACAGTGATTTCTATGTAGACAGCCAGGTTATAGCAGATATAGTAAAATCCATATTAATGCAAGACTCCAATATAGCTGTAACAGATATTACCATAAGGCCTCAAAAACATAGAATAAGAAGAAAATAACTTCCACAAAAGTCATGAAATATTTAATTAATGGTGTATAATTTTAATTAGACATTATTAAAGGAGGTATTTTTTATGAAAAGAAAAATAGGCATTATTGGAATGATGCTGGTGTTTGTCATTTCTATTTTATTTGTTACTGGTTGTTCTAGTAAGAAGGGCAGTTCTGGAGAATCCACTAAGATTAAAATAGCAGTTTTAAAGGGGCCTACCGGCATGGGCATGGCAAAGCTTATGGGGGATAAAGATAATTATGACATTACTGTATACGATTCCTCAGATGAGATAGTATCTAAAATTGTAAATGGACAGTTGGATGCAGCTGCTGTTCCCTCTAATTTGGCATCTGTATTATACAATAAGACAAAAGGACAGATTCAACTTGCAGGTATAAATACACTGGGAATTTTATATATAGTGGAAAACGGAAGTACCGTAAAGGATATAAAGGATTTGAAAGGTAAAACTGTTTATTCCAGTGGAAAAGGTTCTGTACCTGAATTTGCATTGAACTATATATTGAAAGAGAATGGATTAACTGCAGGAGAGGATGTAATAGTGGATTACAAGATGAATCACAGTGATTTGGCTGCTGCAGTGGCATCTAAAAAGATTAACCTGGCAGTATTACCAGAGCCTTTTGTAACTACCGCTAAAATGAAGGATAGTGACCTTCAAGTACCTATAGATTTGACAAAAGAATGGGACAAGGTATCCCAGGGAAAAGGCAAGCTTATAATGGGAACTTTTATATTTAGGAAATCTTTTATAGAGGATAGATCAAAGGATGTAGATGCTTTTTTAAAGAAATATAAGGAATCTGTGGATTTTGTAAATAATAATAAAGTAGAAGCATCAAAACTTATAGAAAAATATGGCGTCATTCCAAAGGCAAAGGTAGCAGAGGAAGCAATTCCAAAGTGCAATATAGTATTTATTAGTGCTAAAGAAGGCAAGGAGGATCTTCAAAAATTCTATGAAGTGTTAAATGAAAATGATCCAAAGTCTATTGGAGGAACAATTCCAGATGAAAACTTCTATTACATCGGAAACAAAAATAATTAAAAAGATAGGTATATTAATATTTTGGATATTAATTTGGCATGTATGTTCTGTTTTTATAAATGAGGAACTTCTTTTGCCTTCTCCTTTTCAAGTATTAAAATCTCTTGTATTACTTATGGGTAAATTTTATTTTTGGAAAAGTGTCTTAAGCAGTGTAATAAGGGTTATAATTGGAATTTTGCTCTCTGTGATTATAGGCATTGTACTTGGGTTAACAGCTGGGCTTAACAAATTTTTTGAAGAACTTTTGGAACCTGTTATAGTTACTGTAAAGGCAACTCCTGTCATATCCATAATTATTATAGCCCTGGTGTGGTTTAGTTCATCTAATGTAGTGATTTTTACAGCTATACTCATATGTTTTCCCATAGTATATACTAATGTGATTCAGGGAGTAAAAAGTATAGATAAAAGCCTTATACAGATGGCCGTTGTATTTAAAGTAAAAAGGAAATATATACTTAAAGACATATATTTACCCTCCATAAAAAATTATATTGTATCGGGAATACTTATGTGTATGGGAATTGGATGGAAGGTTTCGGTGGCTTCAGAGGTTTTGAGCATCCCAAGGTACTCTATAGGGCTGAATCTTTTAAGTGCAAAGACTACCTTGGAAACAGCAGAGCTATTTGCATGGACTATTGTAGTAGTTATTTTAAGCTTTATGTTTGAGAAGGTATTTAAATATTATTTACAAAGGTGACAGAGATATGGTAGTGGAACATGAACATAATTATGAGGTGATAATTAAAAATTTGAATAAATCCTATGATGGAGCTTCTGTTTTTTCTAATTTGAATATGAACTTTATAAAAGGTAAAATTGCAGTTATTTTGGGGCCATCAGGCTGTGGAAAAACCACTCTTTTAAATATTATAAGCGGCATTGAAACAAATTACAGCGGAGAAGTCCTATTGAGAAATAGGAGTATATCCTATGTGTTTCAAGAAGACAGACTTATCCCTTATTTCACAGTATATAAAAATGTTGAATTTGTACTAAAATCCACCTTGGATAAAAATGAAGTGAACATAACTGTAAATAAATTTTTAGACATGGTTGAATTATTGGAGTATAAAGATAAGCTTCCAGATAAATTGAGTGGGGGAATGAAAAGAAGGGTTGCCCTAGCAAGGGCCATTGCCTATAAAAGCAGCTTGATTTTAATGGATGAGCCTTTTAAGGGTATGGATGACAGACTGAAAAGCAGTGTAATAAAAAAATTTTTAATTCACCAGAGAGAAACAGGCAGAACCGTTATATTGGTAACTCATGACAAGGGTGAAGCTGAGATTATGGGAGATAAGGTCTATTTTCTGTAATTAGTTGACTAATAACCTATTATAGTGTAAAATTACACTATAATAGGTTATTGTTATTTTAAAAGGTAAAATTGCTGTTTTGATTTAATTGACTTGCCATTAATTATCCACACTTTCAAGAAGATGGAGGCCTTGGCACAGTGTTCAGCCTTGGGATAAATTATTTTATTGCTCACTAAATGCTTCATAAGGGGGAAAAATCAATGAACAGAAAAAAGGTAAGTGGAATTATTGCTATAATTATGATTTGTTCTATTTTAGGTATTTCAAGCAAAAAAATATATGCTGATAATACTAAAAATAGCCAAATTTCAGTAATTACACCCGTGAAGGAAAGCAAAATATCAGTTCCAACAGCAGAACAAATTAAAGAAAAAAAACATTTTCAAAAATTAAAGGATATTTGTAAAGAGACTCAGCCAGAATCATTGCAAACGATGGATCCAATAAAAAGTGCAGATCTGATAAATACAAAAATAAATACATACTTAAATGCAATGGATACCAATACATTATTACTCACTATAGCAGAAACAGCAGATGAATTGTCTCAATATAATGATTCATCAGGTTTAACTATATTTTCAGCTGTTGTCCAAAATAAATTGGTACCTAATTTATCATCAAGGGATTATATTCAACTTCTGAATTCTAATGATGTAAATACATATTTTAAGGTATTTATGATAGACACTGCCATATACTCTAAGAAAAACGATGAAAAATTTAATAGAAAGCTTAGAGAATTGGTTAAAGAAAATATGAATAATGATGAACTATTACAAAGTAAAGGTTCAAGTAAAATTACAGATGATTCATCCGCATTAAATTCTAAAGAAGAATTATTTAATTATTCTCTCCAAAGTATTAGCGATTATAATGCTAAAGATGTGCCTATGTTAAAAAACGTTTTGGATTTTGATAGATTTAATGATATGGCAAAAATGACGGCGTTATATAAACTAAGTGATATAGATAAGAAAACTACTGATAAATACTTAGATGATATTGTAAAAAATAAAGATAAATATACTGCCGGGGAAGAACAAGCCTCTTTGTTCATTTTATCTAAATATTTTAGAATATATGATGATAAGGAAAAATATAAAAGATTATTAATCAAAAATGCAGATGATATTTTTAAAAATAACCAATTATCTAATAGCAGTGAGGACTCCAAAAAATTAGTTGATGCAGCTGTGTTTGCTCTGGGAGAGACAAAAAATAAGGATTCCATAAGATTAGTTGGAAATAATATGAACTCTATTAATGATAATGCCATAGTAAGCTATTTTGTAGATATGAATTTTGTAATTATTAATGAAATGTTAGAGGATAATAACTCTAAGAATGATATAAAATTGGCTTTATCTCTGGCGGATACATCAAGATATATTGAATTTTCAGATAATTTGGAAAAGTTAAAAAACAATCCGGATAAAGAGATTTCAGAAAAAGCTGCAAGTATATTAGATAAATTGGATAAAAATTCCGACCAGTATGCTGGGTACTTATGGGAGTAAAATGTGTGCTGTTGAACTCCCTTTTATAGTATAATTGTTATAAAAGGTGATTTATAATATTTTTTTATAGGGTTATTAGCGGGAGGCAAGGAATGATACCAGCACTAAAGGAATATAAAAAGAGAAAGAAAAAATATAATCTATTGCTCAAGAAGCAGGAAAAATATATAGATAATTTGAATAATTTGAGATTTGTTACTTTTGTACTGGGATTTATAATTTTAATAAGAATGTATATATTAAAAAGACATTTTATGTTTAATTTTATAGTTTTAGTTGTGGTTATTTTGCTTTTTTATCTAACGTATTTATATAAAAAAGTGGAACGTAAAAAGAACTATTTGAGTGTATTATATGAAGTAAATAAAACTTCAATAAAACGATTGGAAGGGGAATGGAAAACTTTTCAGGATATGGGGGAAGATTTTATAGATAAAAACCATAATTATTCCTATGATCTTGATGTTTTTGGAAAAGGTTCTTTATTCCAATGGATAAATACAGCCCATACTCACATTGGAAGACAAAAATTGAAGAAAATATTGACAGAAAAACCTCAAAACAAACAGAATATATATGATAGACAATCTGCAGTTTTAGAACTTGGACAGAAAATATATTTCAGGCAGAGGCTTGAAGCAGAAGGAAAAGTAATTTGCAATAATAGACAGGATCCTAAAGAACTTTTTTTATGGATGAAACAAAGAAATAATTACATATTAAAAAATAAAGTAATTTGGATTTTGAGGATTTTGTCAGTAATAACCACAATAACTACTTTAACCTTACTGGTGAAAATGCTTTATTATATATTATCTGTTTTTTTTGGAACTTACAAAAGTGCACCGAAAATATTCTATATAATTCCTTATTACAGTCCTATTTTTTTGATTTTCATTCAATGTATTATTTTAAGGATAAAAAAAGAAGGCAGAATTAAAAATTTAATTGTTGCTGAGAAATACAATTATAACATAAAAGCATATAAAAATATGCTTACACATATAGAAAAACATAAATTTAAATCAGAGTATATTATGAATTTATATAAAGAACTTTATAATAACGGTGAAAGTGCATCTAAACAGATAGATGTTTTCTCCAAAATTTGTGAATCTATAGCCAATAGACGTAATATGGTATATTTCATTTTGAATCCTATTCTTATGATAGAATACCACTGGACTATTTCTATTGAAAGATGGAAGATACAATCAGGAAATAACTTTCAAAAGTGGATTAATATAATAGCAGAATTAGAAGTCCTATGTAGCATTGCAGTTATCAAATATGATAATCCTAATTGGAGTATGCCTAAAATTATAGATGGACCATCAAGAATCATAGCAAAAAATATGGGACATCCTCTTTTAGGAGAAAAAAGGGTATGTAATAATTTAAGGCTTGAAGAAACTTATCCAGTTATGCTCATAACAGGCTCTAATATGTCTGGAAAGAGTACATTTATGAGAACTATAGGAATTAATGTTATATTAGCTTATGCTGGAGCTCCCGTATGTGCAGAGCAATTCTATTGTACTATTATGGAGATGTATAGCTGTATGATAATAAATGACAATTTGGCACAAAATATATCTTCTTTTTATGCAGAAATATTAAAAATTAAAAGTATTGTTGAGGCCTCAAAAGAAGGGAAAAAAGTATTGTTTTTATTAGATGAAATTTTTAAGGGAACTAACTCAGGAGATAGGTATATTGGAGCTATAACTTTAGTAAATCAATTAAACAGAACAGGAAATTTGGGGGTTATATCTACCCATGATTTAGAACTAGGTGAAATGGTAAAGAATAAGGACTTAAAGATTAAAAACTATCATTTTTCTGAATATTATAGGGAGAATAAAATTTATTTTGATTATAAATTAAAGGATGGAATTTCCTCTACAAGAAATGCCGTATATTTGATGAAGTTAGCTGGGATTAAAATAGAATAAATTAATGAGGACGAATAGCATTTTTGTAAAAGGATTTACATACCTGATGAAAATATGGATAAGTCATCTAATATAGTGAGTATTGTTAATGTCAATAATTCTAAAATTATCATTTTGATATACTATTTTTGTTATGCTTGCATTTTCTATCTTTGTTATTTCGCTAAGACGATGTGAAGCGAATATAGAGATTAATGTCTTAATCGTAAATGCGTGCGTAACAACTAGAACGTTTCCTCCACCATTTAGTGAGGTGGTAGCTGCCATATTTTTAAAAACAGATCTCAATCTATTTTGTATTGTATGAAAGTTTTCCGCCCATGAAATTTTGTCAGAGTGAACAATTACTTCGGAAATTTGTGGCAAATTATCATTGAGTTGAGCTATATTGATTCCGGGTATACTTTGTAATATAATATTTAGTAAATTTTTATTAGATGTTCCTTCTAAGCTTCCAAATCCCCATTCTCTTAGTCTTTTATCACGGCATAATTTGATTTGCTTATTGCCACTTTCATTAAGTATAATTTCAGCTGTTTCAACTGCTCGTCCACTATCACTAGAATAAGCAGCTGCAAGTGGTGTGTCTTTTAATCCTTTTCCTAAAAGTCTTGCTATTTTGATTCCTTTTGGTGTTAATGGAGTATCTGACCATCCCTGAACTCTGTTCAATATATTGTACAATGTTTCACCATGTCTGGTCACATAAAATATTACTTTTTCATCCATACATATTCCTCCTTGTATAATTTAATTATATTAGTTATAGAATAGTTTGAACCGTTATTATTTAATAACTATAAACTTAAGAATATTCCTTTTGTCAAGACAATTTTTTAGTATATTTTTAGGTCAACAAACAGTATTCTAATGAAATATATTAATAATACTTTCTCCAAATTCATCTTACTTTCAAATGGAAATTATGTCAGGTATTTGCTATCATTAGGTTAGTATAATCAAATTTGACATAATATTTATTTAAAAGTATAATTTTACCATATAAAAGTAAATGACCGAACTTTTAAAATATATTTCGATAGGATCACTATACTTAAGACCTTGGTATGGTTTTTTGTAATTATAATAATTTAGGGATAAGCTCTAAATTTAATTGTTCCAGATAGTGATAAAATAAATGATTTACCTGATAATCCTTTGTATGTTGGTTTCACTTCAGGCACTACATCTCTTCCTAAGGCATTTTTACAAACACAGGATGCGTGGCTTAATAGCTTCAATGCAAGTACTGAGGAATTTGGAATAAAAAGTGGAGACTCGATCCTAATTACAGGACGATTAAACTATGGTTTTTCCCTATACCCTGCTATAGAGGGATTATTTAGAGGAGCGACTATATATATACTTAAAAAGCATGATATTTCTAAAATAAGTAAAATAATGACGGAAAGAACTAAACTTACGATATATTCTGTTCCGACTATACTCTTTGACATCGTACAAGAAATTGAAGAAAAAGATATTATCTGCAATAATGTTAATAAAATTATTACATCAGGGGCAAAGTTAGAAAATATTTTGAGCACTAAAATTAACAAATATATGCCAAATGCTAATATATTTGAATACTATGGAGCGTCTGAACTGGGTTTTGTTTCAGTTAGAAAATTATCTGAAAACAAAAATGCTAAGGGATCTGTTGGTGTACCATTTAAAGGTGTTGAAATACAAGTACGTAAGAGAAAAGACATGAATAGTAAAATCGGAGAGATATGGGTAAAGAGTAAATACATATCATTTGGATACCTATTTAATAACGGTACGCCAGCATTTCATAAAGATGGAGAATGGGCAACTGTTGGGGACTTGGGTTATATTGACAATTCCGAATTGTTTATTATAGGGCGCCAGGAAGATATGATCATATCAGGAGGGAATAATATCTATTTTTCGGAAATTGAAGACGTTTTAAAAAGTATGGATGGAATATCTGATGCTGTTGCAACTTGGAAAAATGATAAACGGTTAGGTCAATTGTTATGTGTAATTTTAATTACAAGTAAATCAATTACCTATACTGATATTTACACATATTGCGAGAAACATCTTCCACATTATAAAATACCTAAGAAATTTTACCAATGTACCTCGTTTTCAAGAAATAATAACGATAAAGTATCTCGTAAGATTATAACTGACAATATTGAGAGGGGAGAATATTATGAATTGCAATGAAAAATTAAAAGTTGAAGATATAAATGATAATTTTTTAGAAAAGATAAAGACTTTTGTAAATGATGTTTTAATTCCATCTGAAATGATTGTAGAAACAGAAGATACAATTCCAGAAAGCATTATAGAAAAAATGAAAGAGTTAAAACTTTTTGGTTTAACTATACCTAAAAAATATGGGGGACTAGAATTATCGCCTTGTTCTGAAATGGAAGTATTATTTGAATTTGGGAAGACATCACCTGCATTTGAGGCATATTTTGGTACAAACATCGGCATTGGTTCTCTTGCTATTCTATTAAATGGATCTGAAACACAAAAAGATAAATACTTGCCTGCAATAGCCAAGGGTGACATAATATCATCTTTTGCTTTAACAGAAGAAAATGCAGGTTCTGACGCTCATAGTATTCAATGCTTGGCAGAAAAAAAGATAATGGTTGGATATTGAACGGTAAGAAACGTTTTATAACTAATGCACCTGAAGCGGATCTAATTACTGTCGTGGCAAAAACCAATGATGATAAATTTGCTATTTTTTTAGTAACTAAAAACAATAAAGGGTTGAGTATTGGGAATATCGATAATAAAATGGGACATAAAGGTTCACATACTGCAGAAGTTGTATTAAAAGACTGTTATATTGACAACGAAGATATAATTGGGGAAATAGGAAATGGTATGAAAATTGTTATGGAAACTCTTACAAAAGGACGATTAAGTATTTCTGCTATAGCAGTTGGTATGTGTGAAAGGCTATTATCTGAGTGTACTATATACTCTAAAAAAAGGAAGCAATTCAATAAATCCATAAGCAGTTTCCAGTTGATCAAAAATATGCTAGCAGTTTCCGCTACTAAAACCTATGCTGCTAAATGTATGGTAAGAGATGCCGCTAAGAGATTGTCAAATGATGAAGACATTAAGGAAAAATATTCCATGTGTAAATATTTTTCAACGGAAACCTTGTGTGAGGTAGCTGATAATGCAGTACAAATATTCGGTGGAAATGGTTACCTGGCAAATAGCATTATTGAGAGCTTTTACCGTGATTCTCGACTTTTCAAAATTTATGAAGGCACAAATGAAATACAAAAGCTTATTATAGCCGGAGAACTTTTAAGAAAAAAAAGTGTGAAATAGCTATTTAAGTTTCGCATAGAATAAGTAGTATAGCAAACAAGCCCCATATGATTATTAAAAAATATCATAGGATTCGCTAATTCTAATCTAATGGGCTCATTATGTTTTGCATTATTAGATATCAAAAGGAGTTGTTATAAAAAATGAAAGACCAGTGTAAATTTCATCATACTTTCAGAGTCAGGTTCACAGAAACTGATCCACATAATCATGTGTTCAATGGTGTATACTATACATATTTTGATACTGCCATTACGGAGTATTTTAGGAGTCTTAAACTTTTAGATTGTCTAAACATGAACTCAAATAGCTTGTTTTTCGTATTAAAAACATCGGCTCGTTATTATCAGCCAGTAATGTTTGATGATTTAATTGATGTATATGTAAAAACATCACATATGGGCAATTCAAGTTTAACGTTTAATTTGTATGTATATTGTAAAAACGATGATTCATTAAAATGCGAAGGTGAAGTAGTGTGGGTATTTACAGATGCCGTTACACAAACTAAAAAGTCAATTGACAATAATATCCGAGATGTAATTTCCAACTTTGAGGGTTGATTTACAAAAAATTATAAAGATAAATCAAATTTTAGGAGAACTAATATGGATACAATAAAAGCAATAGAAGAACGAAGAAGTATAAGGAAATTTCAAAATAAAATGGTATCAAAAGAAATACTAGAAAAATTATTATTATTAGCAACTAAAGCACCTTCCGGTAAAAACCGTCAACCATGGAGATTTATCATTCTTCAAAACGTAAAAAAAAATGAGTTAGTAGATATTATGAAGAATGTGTTGAATTTACACAAAGAACAGAACACATTTATTGGAAGTTTCGAATTAAGCATCAATTCAATTAATGAAGCATCGGCGGTAGTTTTAGTCTTTAATGCATTTTCCAATTTCGAAAAAGACTATAACCACCATAGGTTGCTTACTGATATTCAATCAATAGGTGCATCTGTTCAAACACTCCTCTTAGCCGCACAGAATTTTGGATTAGGTACTCTTTGGATTTGCGATATTTTTTATTGTGATAAGGAGATATGTTCATGGCTAAATCGTAAAGATGAACTGGTAGCTGCGGTGGCTATAGGCTATCCAAATCAATCTCCATATCCACGTCCACGAAATTCTCTACAAGAAATTGCAAAATGGTTATATTAGGATAATTAAATTTGATTGTTCTTCTTTCTCGTATGGTACTCCGAACTCCATAATGGTGAGTATTGGTTTTATAAGGAGATGAAAAAGAAAAAATACAACCTTAGCATAATATATAATATATTTACACAAGGCAAATATTCTCTATAAATAGCTATATATTTTCATAAGGTTAACTTTATTCGATAGAAATAGGCTTTATTTAAAAAGCCTATTTTTAGGCGTAGTTCAAGTATGATGGAGATTTTCATTTAGAATAATATGGATGG
>ENA-UOOR01000593-UOOR01000593.1-fermentation-metagenome-genome-assembly--contig:-NODE-593-length-50160-cov-6.209380_pt1 | contig 50160 bp, 29 predicted proteins | sample MGYA00245780_ERZ724029 | MGnify/ENA primary metagenome ERZ724029 (study PRJEB28704, sample SAMN03018315) | fermentation metagenome | biome: anthropogenic terrestrial biome; feature: soil; material...
ACCTTCGACCTTCGGGTTATGAGCCCGACGAGCTACCAGGCTGCTCCACCCCGCGCCAATGCGGATTTCTGTTCTGAAAAACGAGGCCCCCAGGGCTTCCGGGGGCCTCGTGCTGCGTGTTGCGGGGGAAGGATTTGAACCTTCGACCTTCGGGTTATGAGCCCGACGAGCTACCAGGCTGCTCCACCCCGCGACAAGAACGGGCGGCTTTATAGTGCCCTGATCCTCCACTGTCAAACAAAAAGGCGGCGCCGCTTCATTCCCCGCCCGCCCGGCCAAATCCAGAGTCAGGCCGAGCGGTTGCGGTCCTGTCGGAAGAGCGAATGTGAGGCGCCCCACTGGGCGCGAAGGCCCCGAAGCTCGTGCCCAGCCAGCCACTGACTCCTTCGGCATGACGAAGCGCTCGGCTTGCCCGGCCGAGCCGCTTGTTTCCAAACGGACGGCCCCCGGTTCAATCCGGCCGGCGCCCGGAGCTGAAGGTCCGTCGAGAATCGGTCTCAGCCTCGCTTCAGCGCCTCTTCTTCATCCGCGCACGCAGGCCGCCGAGACGGCGGCGGTCCCGCGCCTCGCGCGAGTTGCGCCGTAGACAATCTCCCGACGCCTCTTGAAGCGCGGCCCGCCAGAGCAGGCCGTGCTCAAGGCCCGGCCAGACACGCGACCCGGTAGCTGATCGTCAGCGTGCTGCCGGGCTCTGGCGCGGCGAGCGGCACGAAGTCGATGGCGTTGGCGCTGGAGTCGTAGCTCCACCGCATGTCTTCATAAGGACCGAGCGCCGGGTAAGGTTGCCCGTCGAGTTCGATGACGATGGGCTGCGAGGGGTCCGGCGTGCTCGAGAGGAAGAACCGGGTGCGGTAGCCGAAGGTCCCCTTGCTGAGCTTCTCGAGCGTCTGCGACCAGTCGGGCGTGCAGATGTCGTCGTAGATGCCCGCGGTGCGCGCGACGAGGCCTTTCACCCGCGACGACTGCCCCGCGGTCGACTCGTCGTAGCTGCAGCCGGCCGGCTCCTGCGGGAAGGTCGGGATGATGCCGTTGAAGGTGAACATGTTCCGGCGAGTGTGGCCTTTGATGTTCAGGAAGAAGTTCTCGTAGAAGGCGAGCTGCGTCGTGTCCTGATCCGCGGCGTCCGACACCACGACGATGGCCAGGTTCGCATCGTCACGCAGGAAGCCGGCGTTGTGCGAGTCGACCAGCGGGTTGCTCAGCCCGAGGTACGAAGGCCGGATCAGCTTCTCGTAGGCGTCTCCCGAGGTGCCCACGTTGACGTTCTGCTGGAAGACCTGTTCCTTGTTCGGAGTCGTCGGCGTGATCACCCGTGGATTGCCACCGGCCAGCGGCACGAAGCGCCCGTTTTCGTCGCTCGCGCTGTTGCTGACCGAGGTCGTGGTCACGGCGATGTGGTAGTCGACCTGCTGGCTGACGGCGAAGCGGATGAACGCGGCGAAGTTGCGCCCCAGGTCGTTCTGCTCGCCGCCCATCGAGCAGCTATCGTCGATGACGAAGAGGACGTCGGCCTTCGGCTGCGCGTCCTGGGCGAAGACGTCGGTCTGGATGGCGATGGTCTCGCCGCGCCCGGTGAGCGTGACCACGTACGGCGCCGAGAGCTGCGAGGTCTGGATGGCGACGCTGGCGAAGTCCTCGCCGACGTCGACGGGCCGGTAGCTCATCCTGAACTCGGCTTGGTCGGTGGGCGCCAGCGTCTTCGGCAGGGCCGGGCGCTGCGTCAGCCGGAACTCGGTGGACAGGCCCTGCTGCGTCTCGATGCTGGTCAGGGTGATGTTGCTCGGGCACACGTTGTAGATGGTGAAAACCCGCTCCCGCGCGTTGCAGTCGACCTCCACCGGGCCGAAGTCGAGCTCGTTGGGCGCGATGAGCAGGCAGCCTTTCAGCGAGGTGCCGCTGAGGGCCACTTGGCCCATCGGCGCCGAGGGGCTCGAGACGTAGAACTCGACCGCGCCGGTGTACTGACCGTCCGCGCGCGGAGAGAAGCGCACCGGGACCTCGAGGACCTCGCCGCCCTTGATGACCGCCTCGGTGATCTCGCCCTCGGGCAGCGAGAAGGCAGCCGGAGTCCCGCGGCTGAACCCGAGCGTGGCGACGATGCACTCGTCGAGCGGGTCGGCCGCCTTGTTGTGGACGAAGAACGGGATGGTCGAGTACTGGCCCGGCTCGACGACGCCGAAGGGGATCTGTGAGGGGACGACCTCGTAGTCGCAGGGCGGCATCACCTCGGCGCTCGCGACGACCTCGACCCTCACGGTCGGCTCGTCGGGATCGTTCGAGTAGATGCGCAGCACCGCGCTCTTGCGGCCGGGTGAGGTGGGCGAGAAGAAGACCTTCAGATCGACGCTGGCGCCGGCGGGGATGCCCTGCGGCAGATAGCCGATGAGCCCCTCGCCGAGGCTGAGCTCCTCGGGCCAGTCGGTGATCAGCTCGGCGTGCTTCTCGACCCACTCGCCGTCCCGTCGCTCGACCAGCCGCAGGTTGTCCTCGGTGGTGCCCGAGATGTCGGTGCCGACGTTGGCGATGGTGATCGCCTTGGCCTTCGTCGTGTCGACCGCGACGCGGCCGAGGTCCAGGCGCGGCGGCAGCACCTCGATGTCCGGACCGCCGCCGGTGCCGACCAGCTCGACCTTGGCCTGCGGCGTCTTCGCGTCGTCGGTCAGCAGATGGAGCGCGCCGAGCTGGAGGCCGAGCAGCCTGGGCTCGAACGACAGCGGGAGCTCCACGGTGCCGCCGCCCGCCGCCGCGACGAGGCTCGTCTCCCGCGTCTCGAGGGCGAAGGGGTCGCCCTTGCCCGGGGGCTGCTGCAGCTCGAAGCCGGTCAGGGTGATGTCGGTGTTGCCCAGGTTGGTGCAGACGACGGGCAGGACCGACTTGGACCCGGGATTGACGAAGCCGAAGTCGAGCCGCCAGACCCAGCGCTCGGCGCCGGTGTTCGGGTCGGTCGCCAGCACCTTCGGCTCGCACTCGAGCACCGAATCGACGCCGCGGCCGCTCAGGGTGAGGATGTGCGGCTCGCATATCGCCGGCGCCGGGAGGTGCAAGAAGGCGCTGTGCTCGCCGAGGTGCGCCGGGCGAAACTCGATCGGAACCACTATCTCGCCGTGTTCGGGCACGGTGATCTCGCCGGGCTCGAAGCCGGCGAGGAGAAACGACTCGGGGTCGAGCTCGCTGGTGATGCCGGCGATCTTCGCCGTCCAGGGAAGGTCCGAGGAGTTGGTGATGCGCACCTGCCTGGTGAAGGTGGTGCCGAGCGCGACGTGCCCGAAGTCGAGCGCTTCCTGCGGCTCGACGAGGCAGCCGCCGTCGACGGCGCGGCCCTTCAGGTCGATGACGAGCTGCTCGATGTTGGCGTCGAAAATCCGCAACGTGAGCTTGCTCGCGCGGTCACCCGGCGCGCCCGAGGGCTCGAAGAAGAAGACCAGCTCGACGCGGTCGCCGACCTCGAGCGTCATCGGCTCGAACTGGTAGCGGAAGCTCGCGTCGTACCCGTCGTTCTCGAGCGCGGCGTCGACCCGGAAGCTGCCGCGGCCGTCGTTGCGGAGGACGACCTTGCGCTCGGAGCGGGCACCGAGGAGCACCGGGCCAAAGTCGAGCGTCGTCGTGTCGACCAGCTTCGCCGTGCCGTCGGAGGCCAGCTCCTCGAAGACGGCGATGCCTTCGGCCCGGTCGACCTTGACCTTCGGGTCGCAGGCGAAGAGGAGCGGAAGGAGGAGGGCGGCAATCGGCGCGCTGCAGCTTCGGTTCGGGCGCATGGAAGACCTCGCGGGCTCGCGGGAACGGCCGGGAAGGAGGGAGCGTGCGCTTCGTGTCTGCAGCGGCGGGGAACCTTACAGGTCGGGGCAATCGCCACTTCTTCGGATTGGCCCCCGATTCGTCGACGGGCGCATTGCTATTCGCCCCTACCAACCTGCGACCGATCACTTGGGGCCCGGGCGGGGCCCGGGCTGCGCGGAGTCGAAGGGCCTCTCGACTTCGGCCTCGCAGGCTCGGCCTACGCTCGAGGTGACCGGCCAGGGGGGGACGGGCCGAGCTTCAAAGGGATCTCCCGACACCTCTTGAAAGGCCCACCCTCGAATCGGAGCGCCGAAGCAACCCGCCGGCTCCATCCGCCGAACGCGACCGGCTCGACAAGCGCGCCGACCGCGTGGCTTCATGCCCGCCAGGTGGCTCGATGGCAGCAACCCTCCTTTTCGCCGGACTTCTCTCGGCGGTGTCGGTCCAGGGCGACGCGACCTGTCCGACGGCCAGCGCCGTCGAGGAGCGCCTGCGCGCGCTGCTCCCCGATTCCACCGGGCCGGCGCACCTCGCGCGCATCGAAGCGATCGAGGGCGGCGTGCGCCTCGTCCTCTTCGACCGAGATGGCCGGCCCGTCGCCTCGCGCGACCTCGAGACCTCCGCGCCCTGTGAGCAGCGGGCCGAGGCGTGCGCGGTCGTGCTCGCGGTTTGGGAGGCCGAGCTTCGCGCGGGGACGGCGCTCGCCCTGCCGGCTGCAGCGCCGCGCGGTCCGGTCGCCTCGCGGGCGGAAGTGGAGACCGCGGAGCCGGCGCGAAGCGCGCTCCGCGTCGGGCTCGACCTTGGCGTCGGCGGCTCTCTTGCCGCCCTCCAGCCCGCCGTCGGCGGCGTGCTCGCAGCCTCGCTCTCCCGCTTCGATTCGCCGTGGGGCGCGCGGCTCTCGGTCGTCGCCTCGTCGGCGCGCATCTTCGAGCTGGGCCCCGGCGCTGTCCGCTGGCTTCGCCCGAGCCTGGCCCTGGGACCGACCTGGACGGCGCGCGGAGGGCTCGACCTCGAGGTCTCAGCCCAGGCCGTCGCGACGCTCCTCTCGGTGGCCGGCTCAGGGTTCGCCGAGGACTCGAGCGCGCTCGACTTCGAGGCGGGGCTCGCGACCGAGGCACGCCTCGTACGAAGAGGCGATCGGGTCGACGGGTGGATGGGGCTCTGGGCCGGCGTCTGGCCCGGCCGGCAGACGGTGCGCGTCAGCGGCGCTGAGCTGACCGCGGAGCTGCCGAGGTTCGAGGTCGCGCTGCGGGCGGGCCTGGGGTTTGCGGCGCGATGAAAGGTTCGGCGGCCCGCGGGCACTCAGTCGACAAGATGCAGCAAGCGCTTTCCCCGGCAGCGGTCGAGAGGCCGCGCGCGGCCGAGGCGACCGAGGAGGTCTTCCGCGAGCACGCGGGCCTCGTGTCGCGCTGGGCCCGCGCGCTCGCAGGCCCGGGGATCGACCCGGAGGACGTGGTTCAAGAGGTCTTCGTCGTCGTCCACGCCCGGCTCCCGGGGTTCCGGGGCGACTCGAAGCTGACGACCTGGCTCTTCGGCATCACCGCGAACGTCGTGCGCCGCAAGCGCCGGCGCGACCGCTGGCGCCGCTGGCTCGGAGGGACGGCCGACGAGGTCGCAGGGCACCTGGCCGCCGAAGGGGAGAGCGGCACCGATTCGCTCGAGCGGCAGGAGACTCGGGCCAAGGTCTACGCGGTGCTCGAGGGGATGTCGGAGAAGTACCGCAACGCCTTGATTCTTTTCGAAATGGAGGAACGTTCGGCTGCCGAGATCGCGGAGCTGACCGGAGCCCGGGAAGGCACGGTCTGGGTCTGGCTGCACCGCGCGCGCGCCGACTTTCTCAAGAGGCTCGAGACGCTCGAGCGCGAAGGGGGCCAGTGATGTCTGGCGAGCCCATCGGACGTTTGAAGGATCGAAAGCCGGGCGGCTCGAGCCCGGAGGACAAGGCGGGCGAGCTGTTGCGAGCCGCGGGGCGCGCGCCCGCGCTGGCGCCACAGCAGCTCGAGCGGCTCTGGGGACGTCTGGCGCCAGGGTTGCCCGGGGCCGCTGGAGCCGTGGCCTCGCTGGCGGGGTGGAAGCTGATGCTCGCCGGGGCGCTGGCTGTCGGGGGCGCGGTCGCCCTGGGGTTCGCGCAGCGCGAAGCGCCGCCTCCTGCGCCCGCCTCGGCCGCCGAGCCCGAGAGCGTCCAGTCTGTCGGCGTCGATTCGGAGAGCCCGGGCACGGCCTCGAGCAAGAACCAACGAGGGCTCGAGCGTACGGGTGAGCCGACAGCGTCTTCCCTCCAGAACGAAGCCGGGAAGCCAGGCCGCGAATCCCTGGACTCCGAGGCTCACGCTGGTCGCCTCGAGGTTCGGGATGATCGGGAGGCGCCACCTCGCTCGGACCCCGCCGAACGGACCTCGGCGCTCGCGTCGAGCCCGCCGTCCATGGTCGCCCTCGTCGCGCCCGCTCGCCGAGATGCGGCCGCGAGGTCGCCCACCACCGGAGGCCCCGATGCCGCCGCCTCGCCCTCGCCCGCGGTCGCAGAGGGCGGTCCCGACCCGTCTCGACCTGCCGGAGCTGTCGAACCCGGTGCCGCGGACGCGCTGGCGGCCGAGAGCGGTCTGGTTCGCCGCGCCGTCGAGAAGCTGCGCGTCGAGCGGGACGCGGCCGCCGCGCTCGGCATCCTCGACGACTACCAGGCTCGGTTCCCGAACGGCGTGTTCGCGAACGAGGCCCGCTTCGCCCGAATCGACGCGCTGCTCGTTCTCGGCAGGCGCGCCGAGGCGCTCGAGGTCCTCGAGAAGGCCGGGCTCGGCGAGCTGCCGCGCCACGGCGAGCTGAGGGTCCTGCGCGGCGAGCTGCTCGCCGAGGCGGGGCGCTGCCGCGAGGCCGTCGAGGCCTTCACCCGCGAGCTCGATTCGGGCCTGACCGGGTCGCTCGCGGAGCGGTCGCTTCACGGCCGCGCCATCTGTCGAGGAATCCTTGGCGACCGGGCCGGCAGCCGTGCAGACTCGCTGCTCTATCTCGAGCGCCATCCCCAGGGGCAGTTCGCGGGCGAAGTCCGGCAGGCCCTGGGCGAGTAGGAGCTCGCCGGGTCGCTGCAACGGACGGTCGTCGATGAGGTCGCGGCACCGAGCATTTTCGATCGTCGCCGCGCTGGTGGCCGCGGCGCTCTGCGCCTGCCCGGGCCTCCACACCATCGGCAGCGAGCCCGCTGACGCCTGCGTGCCGTGCGAGGGCTGCGACTCGGGCTGTCTGCCTCCGCCGTGCGACGGCGGCGACTGCGGCTGCACCCCCGAGACCGACGCCGAGCTGTGCGCGGAGCTCTCGCTCGAGTGCGGTCCCGCCTTCGCCGAGGACCGGTGCGGCGAGCGACGGACGATCCACTGCGGCGGCTGCGAGGCGCCGCGGGCCTGCGGCGGTTCGGGCACGCCGAACCGTTGCGGCTGTCTTCCCGAGAGCGACTGGGCGCTGTGCCTGCGGCTCGAGGCTCAATGCGGCGAGGTCCAGGCGGTCGACTCCTGCGGCCACGGGCGCACGCTCGACTGCGGCGGATGCCCCTGGCCCCAGGCCTGCGGAGGCGCGGGGCAGCCGGGGACCTGCGGCTGCGTCTCTGCCGAATCCGACGCCGAGCTGTGCCTGCGGCTGGGCAAGCAGTGCGGCCCGGTCGCGACCACCGATCTCTGCGGCGAGGCTCGCTCCGTCGACTGCGGCGCCTGCAGCCCTCCGCGGGTCTGCGGCGGTGGAGGCGAGGAGAACCTCTGCGGCTGCCCGCCCGAATCGCCCGAGGCGACCTGCGCGCGCTGGCTGAAGGACTGCGGCGAGCTGACCACCTGGAGCTCGTGCGGCGCGCTGGTCACCGTCGACTGCGGGGCCTGCGCCGACGGCGAGCTGTGCGGGGCGGGCGGTGTCCCCAACCTCTGCGCGCCTCCCGGCTGCAACAACGGCGGCTGGTGCTGGGAGAACCCGCTGCCGCAAGGCAACACGCTCAACGCCGTCTGGGCAAGCGGCGCCAGCGGCGTCTGGGCGGTCGGCGAGGACGGCACGCTCGTGCGCTGGAATGGCCAGCGCTGGACGCGCTTCATCGCCCCGGCGACCGCGGGCCTCAACGCCGTCCACGGCCTGGGCGCGAACGAGGTCTGGGCGGTGGGCGACGACGGGACGGTGCTGCGCTGGCAGGGCCTGGCGTGGCGGTCGCTCGGCGGGGCGGAGACCGCCGACGCAGACCTGCTCGGCGTCTGGGCCGGCGCGACCGACGACGTCTGGGTCGTTGGCCGCACCGGCAGCCCGATGGCGAGCGCTGGGGTCATTCTCCACTTCGACGGCGCGGAGTGGACCACGGTCGCCGGCCTGCAGACCCGCGAGCTGAGGGCGGTCTGGGGCGCGGCGTCGGACGATCTCTGGGCGGCGGGCGAAGGGCTTCTCCATCGAGACGCGAGCGGCGCCTGGGCCGCTGTCGACGCGCCGCTCGCGGGCCTGCGCGGCCTGTGGGGAAGCGCGGCGGACGAGGTCTGGGCCGTGGGCGACGACGGCGCGATGCACTGGGACGGCACGGCCTGGAGGGTCGAGCCGGTCCCCGGCGAGCCGAGTCTCTTCGCCGTCTCGGGAACCGGGGCCGGCGACGTCTGGGCGGTGGGCGGGCGCGGCTTCGGAGTCGTCGTCCACTGGGACGGCGCGCGATGGGGCCACGCCCGCGATGAGCCCAAGCAACTCCGCGGGGTCTGGACCGGCGACGGCGAGCTTTGGAGCGTCGGCAGGCTCGGCGCGCTCGTCCACAGGAGCGCCGCGGGCTGGACGAGCCTGGCCAACCCCGCCGAGACGAACCTCGAGGCGGTCTGGGGCGCGAGCCTGGGCGACCTCTGGGCGGTCGGCGTCCACGGCTCCATCCTCCATCACGATGGCTCGGGCTGGTCGACGATGCGCAGCCCGACCTTCCGCCACCTGCGAGCGGTCTGGGGCAGCCGCGAGGACGACGCCTGGATCGCGGGCGAGGGCGGGACGTTGCTGCGATGGGAAGGGGTCGGCTGGAGCCTCGCCGCGGGCGCGGCCGCGGACGCCGAGCTGCGTGGTCTGTGGGGCAGCGCGCCGAACGACGTCTGGGCGGTCGGAGGCCGCGGCGCGGGTGCCGGGTCGGCCATCGCGATGCGCTGGGACGGCAGCGAATGGCGCGAGGCCGAGGTCGGCGCGAGCGGCCGGCTGCACGCAGTGTGGGGAGCGAGCGCCTCTGAGGTCTGGGCCGTCGGCGCTCGCGGCGCGCTCGTGCGCTGGGACGGCCAGGCGTTCTCGCTCGCGAGCTCGCCGACCCCGAGCGATCTGTTGGGCGTCTGGGGCAGCTCGCGCCAAGACGTCTGGTCGGTCGCCGCCGACGGGGAGGTGCTGCACTTCGACGGCGAGGCGTGGTCGGTGACCGCGAGCCTGCCGGTCGCCGGGCTCGAAGGGGTCTGCGGCAGCTCGCCGTCGGACGCGTGGATCGTCGGGCGCGGGCTCAATGGCGGGTCGGCCTCGTATCACTGGGACGGAGCGGCCTGGAGCGAAGTGCCTTCGGGCGCCGAGCAGTCGCTCTCGGCCTGCTGGGGCGCCTTCGGTGGCGAGACGTGGGCCGTCGGCGAGCTCGGGACCATCCTGCGCCACAACCCGTGATGAGGATCCCTACCGACCGAAGCGCATCGTCGAAGCGCCGGCCTTCGTGCCGGCGGCAAGAGACTCGTACTGACCGGCCGAAAACATCGGAGCGCCGAGCCTTCGTGCCGGTGGCAGACGACGCGCACCCACCGGCCGGACTCGGGGGCGTGGTACGAGAGCGCGCTCTCTCTCGGCTTGAACATCGCGAATGGCCGTCGACTTTCGGCGCCTGTCCCCGCATCCCTGGCAGTTCCAATCCTTGCCGTGACGGTGTTGGCAGGCATGGTTTCGTCGGGATGTTCAGGCTGCGCGAAGGGAATCCAGGAGAGGGCGTTGCACCAGCGCTCCCTCGACATGTGCGGGACGATGACCAGCCAGAGTCGAGACTCCTGTCGCTCGGAGGTCGAGCGCCGATTCCCTCGGTGTAGCCGTCGGTTTCTCGCCCAAGAGCTCAGCTCCGAGGCGTACGCGGAGTATTTCGTCCTGCCCCGCAACACCTCTGGATCCACCATCGTGCTTGGCCAATGCGATGGGCCGAGCATCTCAGCAGCCGATTTCAGTTTCCCTGGCGAAGAACGCGCCGTGGGACGGTGCCGCGACTCGGGTGATCAGCGGCCGGACGTTGTCTCGAACGCGCCCACGATCAGCACGCAAAACATACGCCCCCTTTGTCTCCAAGAGCACGCTGGTGCTCGTCCTCGTCGCCGTGGAGGTTTCAGAGGAAGCAGCCAGACGGCTCGAAGTCGCCGCCAGGGGCAACTTCGGGGAGTCAATGATCCTGGCTCTGAATGAATCCGCGGTTGCAGCCAAGATCGCTTCGGCCATTCCTGGGCCCAAGCTTGTGATGGCGGCGCCGGACGCACGGATTCAGGATCTTTGCAGCTCCCAGTGATTCGCCTCCGGCCTTCTTCCGCGAGGTGGGTTGTTGCTCAGCGTCGCCCTTCCTGCCGAAGCTCCGCCTACCACTCTGGAAGACCGACGCGTGAGGTCGTTTCTGGCTGGCGCTGCGCCGCCGTGAAATGAGCCGGGATCACCCCCGGGGACTGTTCTCGCGCTGCGCGAGCGTCGCGAGCAGGCCCGCCTGCCCGACCGGCGCCTGCACCAACCACGGCACGAGCGCGACTCGCTTCGCGAGCGTGTCCACCACCTCGTCGACGTAGGCCCGCTCGTTCGCCTGCCGGCTCAGCAGCAGCGGATCGCTCGTCTCGGCCGCCGAGAAGGCCTGGTTGATGACCCAAGCGAACGGCTGGATCTCGGCCCGGGCAAGGTCTCGCTGGAGCCGCTCAGCCTCGTGCACGGGTGTCGCCTCGGGGAGTGTGACGAGCAGGATGCGCGTGAACCCCGGGTCGCGCAGGCGCGGCAGCAGCTCGCGGACGGTTTCGGGCAGGTTGCTCGACTGCCGGAGCACCTCGCGGTGGTAGGCCTCGGCCGCGTCGAGCAGAAGAATCGTGTGGCCGGTCGGGGCCGTGTCGAGGACGACGAAGCCGTTCTGCCCCTCGGCGACCGTGCGCGCGAAGCTCCGGAACACGGCCACCTCTTCGGTGCACGGTGAGCGCAGGTCCTCGGCGAGCAGCGCGCGCCCCTGGTCATCGAGCTTCGCTCCGGCCGAGCTCATCACCTCCTGGCGATAGGCCTCCGTTTCCTGTTCGGCGTCGATGCGACCGACACGGAGCCCCTCCGGCGGCTGAGCGAGCACCCAGGAGACGTGGGCCGCGGGGTCGGTCGTGCTGAGCTGGACGGGGTGGCCGCGGCGGGCGAGCTCGAGGGCGATGGCGGCGGCGATGGTGGTCTTGCCGACGCCGCCCTTGCCCATGGTCATGATCACGCCCCGGCCGGCGCGCTCGAGCTCGTCGACGAGGGTGACGAGCGGCGGCGGCAGCACGCCTCGGGAAGAGGGCGGGTGCTGCGGCAGCGTGCCCGCGTGGCCCTCGAAAAGGGTCCTGAGCGCGCTCGCGCCGAGCAGCGGCCGCGGATTGAGGCGGATCTCCTGGCGCGGCAGCGCCGCGAGCCCGGCGGGCATCGCGGCGAGGGCCTCCTGGCCACGGCGCTCGAAGGCCGCGGCCGCGGGGTCGTTGCCGCTCGAGGCGCGGAAGAGCCCGTTGAGCAGCAGGCGCTGGTTGGCGACCCCGAGCTCGCGCAGCTCCCGGCTCGAGCGCTCCGCCTCGCGGAGGGCCGAGAGCTCGGCGCGGCTCACGAGCATCAGGGTGGTCTGCTCGCCGTCTGCCAGGGTCTTCACCGACTTCTCGTACAGGCCCTGCTGCTCCTTGAGCCCCGCGAGAGGGCCCAGACACGAGGTTCCCGTGCTGTTCGTCTCGAGGAAGGAGGTCCACGCGTGCGGCAGCGCCAGCAGGCGAAGCGTGTGACCCGTGGGCGCCGTGTCGAAGACGACGTGGTCGTAGGCGCTCGTCCGGCGCGGGTCGCCGAGCAGGCGAGAGAACTCGTCGAAGGCGGCGATCTCCATGGTGCAGGAGCCCGAGAGCTGCTCCTCCATGCTGCGCACCGTCGCCTCGGGGAGGACGCCGCGGTACGGGCCGACCATCTTGTTGCGGTACTCCGCGGCGGCGAGCTTGGGGTCGAGGTTCATCGCCTCGAGCCCCGGCACCTCGGGAACGCTGGTGGGCGCGGTCCCGAGGCGCACCCCGAGGACCTCGTCCAGATTGGAGGCGGGGTCGGTGCTCACGAGGAGCACCTTGCGCCCCTGGTCCGCGAGGCCGATGGCCGTGGCGCACGAGATGGAGGTCTTTCCGACGCCGCCCTTGCCGGTGAAGAACAGGTATCGAGTCAGCTTCTCGGGGAGCTTCATGGGTCAGTCTCCTTTACTTTTCAAACACGCGGGCTGCTCCGGTACGGAGAGGTCCGCCACAGCTCGAGAGAGCGCGGGGAAGTCCACGAAGCCTTCGTGCCTCCACGGCTCATTGCCGCCGCCATCCACCCGCAGCACCAGGGGCATGGCGGTCATCTTGAATCGCTCGGCCAGGCGCTCGTAGGCCTCCTGCCGGATGTCGAGCACAACGCACCCCAGCCCGCGTAGCCCGATACGCCAGCCATCAGGCGCCACCGGCAGCCACGAGCACAGCGAGCAAGGAGCCATTGCCGGCTCGGGCGTGCGCCGGGGGCATTGGCCGCCTCGGAGCATCGTTGCGCGCCTAGCAGCAGGAGGGCTTCTTCGCCGCCTTGCCTCCGGAGGACTGCGGCGCCGCACCGCAGCAGCACCCGGAGCTCTCGGCCTCGGCGCCGGCGTCGCGCGTCTTCTCGGCGTCGAGCCCGGCCAACCCGGCGAGCATCTCGCGCGTCGGGTAGCGCCCCTGGCAGACCACCTCGCCGTCGGCGAGGGTCAGGGGCAGGCACTCGTTGCCATGCTCCCTGAGCGTCTCGAGCACTATCGGAGTGCCCGCGAAGGCGGCGGCCTGCTGCGCGAGGTTGTTGCGCTCGACGTCCACGCCCTGATGCTTGAGCCAGTCGAGGTCCGCCGCGAAGCGCACGAGCTCCGGGTCGACCGAGGGTCCGCAGACCCCGGTCGAGCAGCACATGGGGGGATCGAACACTTGGATTTTCATCGTTTCTCTCCTTGTCGCGCCTCGTCAGCGAAAATGGCCGCGATGCGAGTGCGCAGCTCGTCTCGAACACTCCTGAAGGCTGCCAGCCGGTCGGCTTCGGCACCGACGACCGCGGCGGGGTCCGCCAGCGCCCAGTGCAACCGGGTCGCCCGGCCGAGGAAGACCGGGCACTCCTCCTCGCCGCAGAGCGTGATGACCGTGTCGACCTCCGCCGCCGGAATCTCGGCGACCGCCTTCGAGCGCTGTGCGGAGATGTCGATGCCGATCTCCCGCAGCGCCGCGATGGCCTCCGTTCGGACGCTGGTCGGCCTGGAGCCCGCGGACCACACCTTGGTTCCCGCAGGCGCGAGGGATCTGCCGATGCCCTCGGCCATCTGGCTGCGCGCCGAGTTGGCGACGCAGAGGAAGAGCACGCCCTTCATCGGGCCACCGCGGCCGCGCCGAAGTACCTGCGCCCGAGCCAGAGCGCGACGTTGACGAGCCCGAGCATCACCGGCACCTCGACCAGCGGTCCGATGACAGCGGCGAAGGCCGCGCCGTGGCCGATGGTGAAGGTCGCGACCGCCACCGCGATGGCCAGCTCGAAGTTGTTCGAGGCGGCGGTGAACGAGAGCGTCGTCGCCTGCCCGTAGGTGGCGCCGACCTTCTTCGAGAGGAAGAAGGAGACCAGGAACATCACCGCAAAGTAGATGAGGAGCGGGATGGCGATGCGGACCACGTCGAACGGCAGCTCCACGATCTTCTCGCCCTTGAGCGAGAACATCGCGACGATGGTGAAGAGCAGCGCGACCAGCGTGAGCGGGCTGAGCTTCGGGATGAACTTGGTGTGGTACCAGTCCTTGCTCTTCAGCCTGATGAGCGAGAAGCGGGTGGCGACGCCGGCGAGGAACGGGATGCCGAGGTAGATGAAGACGCTCTTGGCGATCTCCCCGATGGTGATGTTGACCGCGACGCCCTGCAGACCGAACCAGGTCGGCAACACGGTGATGAAGACGTAGGCGTAGACCGGGAAGAAGAGCACCTGGAAGACCGAGTTGAAGGCGACGAGGCCGGCGCAGTACTCGGCGTCGCCCTTGGCGAGGTCGTTCCAGACGATGACCATCGCGATGCAGCGCGCCAGGCCGATCACGATGAGCCCGACCATGTACTCGGGTTGGTCGCGCAGGAAGAGCACGGCCAGGCCGAACATCAGGACCGGGCCGATGACCCAGTTCTGGAGCAGCGAGAGCCCGAGCACCTTGGTGTTGCGGAAGACCGGGCCCATCTCCTCGTAGCGGACCTTCGCCAGCGGCGGGTACATCATCAGGATGAGCCCGATGGCGATGGGGACGTTGGTCGTGCCGGCGTTGAACTGGTTGATGAAGGGCACGACCCCCGGCACGAAGTACCCGGCGCCGACGCCCACCGCCATCGCGGCGAAGATCCAGAGGGTCAGATAGCGGTCGAGGAAGGAGAGCCGCTTCGCGACGGCTCCCCCGGAAGCCACGCCGGCTGGCGTGGAGACGGCGTTGTCACTCATCGGGAACCTCCAGCCACGCGGGCTCGCTTGGCGTTCGCGGCGCTTCGCTTCTTCGTCGCGGCGGCGCAGGCGCCGTCCTCGGCGCACTCGGTGCCGCGCTCCGTGGTCGCGAGCCACTCGTGCAGCTTGCGCAGCAGCGGCGCCGCCTCCGGTCGCTTGGCGAGCGTCGCGCGCAACAGCTCGAGGTGCTGCTTGGCGAGCTCATCGTCGACGGGACGGAGCTGATAGTAGGACCAGAGGCCATCCTTGCGGTCGATCACCAGCCCGGCGTGCCGCAGCGTGATGAGGTGCCGCGACGCCTTCGACTGGGTGATCTCGAGCGCCTCCACGATGTCGCAGACGCACAGCTCCCGGTGGTTGAAGAGGAGCCAGAGCATCTTGAGCCGCGCCTCGTCGGCGAGGACCTTGAAGAACTGGGCTGCGTCACGCACGGTGCCTCCGAAGACCATATTCGTGTACCCGAATATACGGGTGTCATCAAGAGGAACCGATTGCCGACGCGGCTCGTTCCCGCGGGTGGGGGCAAGGTCGAGCGCGTCGTCGAGCAGGGCGGGGGTGGCTTCTTGGGCGTTGACCGACTCGAATTCGTGGGCCGTCTCTGGCGGTTGCCGGACGCGTCTGGCCTCGGGTCATGCGAGAACCGCAAAGGGCCTCGCGCGGGCCGCAGTGGTCTGCTTCTCGCGAGCACACCCGGGCTACTTCTGGAAAGCGCCCCAGCGAGCGCCCGGGGGGCAGATCGGCGGAGCGACAAGGACGCGCTGGATGTGCTCCGGCTGCTGCGAGGAACCGAGACCGCGGACCTCGCGAAGCGGTACGCCCGGCTGCTCTCGGATCCACGCTCGGCCCAAGCTGCGACGGCCGCCCGCGAGCTGTTCGAGTCCCAATTCGCCACGCGCAAGGGAGTCGGCGTCGAGATGGCAATCCGGTCGGCCCGCCCCCTTGTTGATGCCGACGAAATCGCCGCATCGTGCGAGGCGCTCCCAGGCGATCTGCTCGCGGCACTGAACCCCTAGATCCTCGAGCTGTGGCTCGCCGGTTCCCGTCCGACTGCGGCGCCGCGTAGTCGGCGAAGGTTGCCGACGCGGACGACCGGTGGCGGGGCCGGTGCTTCGATGCCCGCCTGGCCAGGTCGCTCGAAGAGGCGATCGGGACGGTGAGGTAGTCGGAGGATGGAGACGCTGGGGTCGGCGGCCTCCAAGAGAGCGAGACTCGGTCGGCCCGGTCATACAGGCGCTCGGTCCCGACTAGCTCTCGATACCGGCGCACAACCTCGGCTGGGACGACGAGGCAATCATGGCTTCTCTGGGATCGGCAGGCCCTCGTCTTGAGCTACGGTCGCCGACGAACCCAGGTATTGGGCCACCACCCCGCGCGCGACCTCAGGTTCGGTCAGAAGCTCGGCAAGAAACCCCTGCTCGAGCTGGGGCGGCAGGCAGGGCTGGAACTTGCTGAGCCGCGTGCGCTCGAGCCGCGCGACGTATTCGCCGACGTCCGACTGGTCGGGCCGGCCCGCCTCGCGAAAGGCGAAGAGCGCCTTGCGAATCGCCACCTCGCTGCGCCCCGCCTGCTCCTTGAGCCCGATGGCGAGGTTGCTCGCCGTCACCCGCTCGCCGAGCTCTCGCTCCAAGGCCGAGGCGAGCAGGTGGTTGGCCCTGCCGCCGGCGAACGTCCAGAGACGATAGCCGCCAGCTTCGGCGACGAGGGTGCTTGGGCCCGAGAGGAAGTCGTGCCCCGCTCGCGCCTCCTCGATCTTGGTCCTCGCGCGACGGCTCCACCAGGCGTCGACGCCCTCGTCGAGGAGCACGTCGCGGACGGCCTCACACAGCTCGCGGTGAAGCAGCCTCGGCTTGCCTTGCCAGCGCGCGTGCGCGCCCTCTTCGGTGCGCTCGACGTGCACGACCCCGTGCGCGAAGTCGATGGACTTCGCCCGCCAGCTCTGCGCCGCCAGGGTGAAGGTGAGCCGCCCGAGCTCCTGCTGCTCGGCGAAGTGGGTCTCGATGCTGCCGATCTCCTGCGCGCCGTGGAGCACCGTTAGCGTCCTGGGCGTCGAGAAAACCGAATAGAGCTCGAGGAAGTTCTTGAAGGCGTAGAGCTTCTCGCCGCGTCGCCCGAGGCTCAGCCGGCCGCCATCCTGCGAGAGGATCTCCCCGGCGAGCATGTGTCCGACGAGCGCGCGCCTGTCTTCGGCCGGGAGCCCGGCGAAACCCGACGCCGGCGCGACCCATGCCCACCAATCGCTCTCGGCGACCCCTTCCTCCTGGATGGACAGGGCGAGGAGCTGATGGGCGAGCACGTGCGCCGCGCGGCTGGGGACGCGGACCGGCTCGACGAAGCCTCGAGCGTGCAGACGCAGCAACCCGGCGGCCTGCAGGAGCTGCTCCTCGTCCAGTGTCAGGAAGGTGTAGCTCGCCTTCGTCCCGGCCCTGCGCCCCGAGCGCCCGAGCCGCTGCAGGAAGCTGGCGACCGTCGAGGGGCTGCCTATCTGCAGGACGTGGTCGAGGTCGCCGATGTCTATCCCCAGCTCGAGCGCGCTCGTGGCCACGATGACGCAGTCGCGCCCCTCGGCGAAGGCCTGCTCGGCGGCGCGGCGCTCGGCCATCGCCAGCGAGGAGTGGGTGACGAACGCGGTGATGCCTCTCTCGCGGAGCAGTCGCCCGATGGTCTCCACGCCCCTGCGACTGTCGACGAAGACGAGCCTTTTCTTGCCGGGGTGAAGCTCGGCGATCATCCGCGCCGCGTTCTCGTGAGTCGCCACGTAGTCGAGCACCAGCTCGGGCGCGGCGCGCTGGCCGGGCGCGCGGACCACATGGCCCTCGCGCTTCGAGCCGCCCGCTATCCACTCGAGGATCTGCTCGGGATTGCCCACGGTCGCCGACAGGCCGATCCGTTGCACGTCGTGGCCGCAGATGCGGGCCAGTCGCTCGAGCACCGCCGCGAGGTGGCTGCCGCGGTCGTCGCCGACGAAGGCGTGGACCTCGTCGATGACCACCGCCTGCAGCGCCGCGAAGAGCCGCCGCGCCGGAATCTGGCGGCTCATCAACATCACTTCGAGCGACTCGGGCGTCGTCAGCAGCACGTCGGTCGGCTCGGAGAGGAAGGCCCGCCGTTCGCTGTGCGTGGTGTCGCCGTGCCACTTCGCCGCCCGGCGGCCAATCAGCCCCGCGTAGCGCGCGAGCCGCGCCTCCTGGTCGTTGAGCAGCGCGCGGATGGGCGCCACGTAGAGCAGCGACACCGGGCGCCAGTCCTCCGAATCCATCCGCGACAGGAGCGGGAAGAGCGCCGCCTCGGTCTTGCCGCCGGCGGTGGGCGCGAGCACCACGCAGTTGTCACCCGCGAGGATCGGCGCGATCGCCATCTCCTGCACCGGGCGCAGCTCGCGAAACCCCAGCCCGTTCACGATCTGGTACTGCATCGCCGGGCTGAGCCGCTCGAAGGCGCCAGCGCTCTTTCTGCCGCTATCGCTCAACACGGGCCTCCAGTTCTCGATGCTTGACCGGAGTGCTGTGGAAGGTCCTCCCACCCGCACTTGCCTTCAGCTCGCACGCGCCCGCGTGTGAAAGCCCGAAACCCGGTAGCAAGGCAGCGGTGCCGCGAGGATTTCGCCTCAACTCGCACGCGCCCGCGTGTGAAAGCCCGACACCCGGAAGCAAGGCAGCGGTGCCGCGAGGATTTCCCCTCAACTCGCACCCGCCCGCGCGTGAAAGCCCCCTCCCACGCGAAGCGGGGGAGGGGGTTTGGGGGTAGGGGTCGTCTCTCGAGAGCAGAGAAGAGGAACGGCTCCGCGATGGAGCGAAGGCCCGCCCCCGTCCCCTCCCAGACGGCGCGCAGACCAGAGTGCTCGTTTCGATCACCGAGTGCGCGCCTGGGAGGGGCGATCGCCCGTGGCGGTGCGCGGCGCAGTCGCTAGTTCCAGCAGCGCTCGCAAGCGCTGAAGGCGCCATCACGCGCGAGCGGGGACAGCGGGCGCGGCCTGGCGAGGTGCGGGCGAGCCAAGAGCCAGAAAACAAGCACATACGATCGCCCCTCCCAGGCCCGCGCAACCAAGCAGGTGACGAGCACCTTCGTCTGCGGGCCGTTTGGGAGGGGAGGGGGCGGGCCACCGCGCTCCGCGGCGTCTCCGCCGCCCAGTTCCTCCCCGCATCAAGCCGGGCAAGCCGGGCAAGCCGGGCACCCGTCAGCCGATAGGAAGCTCCGGCTCGACTTCGCTCGGGACCCTCGATGTTGGCTTGGAGGCCTTCGACGAGGCTCAGGGCGGGCTGAGGCGACCATCGCCGTGAGGAACGAGCTCTCACGCTTTCATCGCTCCTCGCGCTCGCTCGCCAGGTCGAGCTCGATGTCGTCGGGGCTGCGCTCGACGCCCGCGGCCGACCGCTCCTCGGCGTTCATCTCCGCGGGCGCCAGGCTCAGCTCGTAGTGCCTGCACGGGTCGAAGGCCTCGTGCTCCTCGACCCTGTCGAGCACGTCCCCGACCAGCTTGCGCAGGAACAGCCGCGGCGCGATGCCCACCTTCCCGCCGAGCTTCCCCGTCACCTGCTGGGCGAGCGCCCGGACGACGTCGTCGCCGACCCGCGAGGCCAACCTCTCGGGCGCCGACGTCGGGTACAGGTCGCGCACCCGCCGGCCGACCTCGACGAGCCGGCCTTCGTCGAACGGCAGCAGCCGCACCTGGATCGCCCGGCTCGAGTCGAAAGTCGGGTCCGCGGCGAAGTCGACGTGCAGGCGCTGCTCGAGCGGCGGAAGCCGCCGGACCCCTTGAGGGCCCTCGAAGAAGGCCGGCGTCCCGGTCACCAGCAGAAAGAGGCCCGGGTAGCGCCCGGAGTCCACGTCGTCGATGAGCTGGCGCAGGGCGTTGAGGCTCTTCTCGCGCACGTCGCCGCGCATGCGCTGGATGGTCTCGGCCTCGTCGAGCACCAGGAACAGGCCCTTGCGCCCGGTCTGCGCGAGGACCGCGAGCAGGCCCCGCACGAAGCCGGCCGCGGTGTAGGTATCGATCTCGCCCTTGACGTTCGCCGCCCGCTTCACGCTCGCCCCGACGTTCGGGTGGCCCATCAGCCACGCGAGCAGCCCGTCGGCGAGCGCGACCTGGTTCTCGACGCGCGCCTTGTGACAGGCCCGCAGCACCGCGGCGAAGGTCGGCTGAGTCGCGCTCACCTTCGCCAGCCTCGCCTCGAGCAGCTCGCCGACCGCCCGCGCCACCTCCGCGGCGTCGTCCGCCGGGAAGCCCGGCCGCGCGAGGACCTCCTCCTCCAGCGCGAAGAACCAGCGGTCGATCAGCGATCGGAACGCGCCGCTCTCCCACTCGCGGGTCCGCAGGCTCTCGATGGCCCGGCGGTAGATCGTCTCGAGCTTGTGCAGCGGGGTCTCGGTCTCCGAGATCTGCACCTCGGCGACCGCGAAGCCCTTGTCGAGCGCCCGGTGCTGCACCCAGCGCGCGAAGAAGGTCTTGCCCGTGCCGTAGTCGCCGCGCACCGCCTTGAAGACGCCTTGCCCCAAGGCCGCGCGGTCGAGCTCCTCGTCGATGGCCGCGCCGAAGCGCTCGAGCCCCACCGCCAACAGCTCGATCCCGCGGCGGGGCACGGTGCCGTTGCGCAGGGCCGCGAGGATCTCGCGCCGGCGCACGATGGTCGGGTCCATCAGCTCCCCTTGAAGAGCTGCGCGAGCAGCTCGAGGTCGAGACGGATCTGCCCCTCCACCGCGTCGAGCGCGATGACCGGGTAGCCGTCGAGGTTGAGGATCTCGGCGAGCCTGGCGATGGCGCCGGGGACGCGGAAGGCGAGCATCCCGGCGCGGGCGGCGAAGACCTGGGGCGAGATGCGCCCGCCGTGGTCGGCGATGAGCTCTATCTGCCCCAGCAGCTCCTCGGCCTTCAGATCTCGCCGCGCCTTGAGCGCCTCCTTGAAGACTGGCGATCCCGCCAGCAGCGCACGCACGGGCGAAGGCTCGGCAGGGGCGGGCACCGGCTCGGGCTCGGTCTTTCGGGCGACGAACGGCATCGCGATCTGCTTCTGCGGCTCGGCCTTGGCTCGCGGCCGGCGCGGCTGCGGCGCGGGCGCCTTGCGCAGCTCGAGGTCCCACCACTCCGGCCGCGGGAGCGCGGTCACCTCGAGGTCCGGATCGATGGTCCCGTCCGGCGTGCAGGTGGGCGCCAAGCTGTCGGCCGCGATGAGCAGGGCAGGGGCGACGACCTCGGCAATCGACGCGCCGCCGTGCTCGCCGCTGTGCGCGCCGCCCGCCCTGCCGTAGCTGTCGGTCTCGCGGAAGAGCAGCGCCACCCGCTGCTTGCCCCGCGGCCGCCAGACGCCGTCGCCGCTGAGCGCGATCTCGTTCTCGGCCGGCGCCTCTCCCGCCTCGAGCGCGCGCCAGCGCGAGCCCTGGGCCGAGGCGGCCGGCGCGGACTCGAGCCGCGCCCCGGGCACGTGACCGTGGTCCGAGACGAGCAGCACCGCGCGCCCGGCCCGCGAGGCGGCCTCGAGCAGGTCTTGGATAGGTTTGATGGTCGCCAGCCCGTAGCGCACGCGGACCTGGGCGCCGGCCTTGAGCTGGTCGTCGATGGCGTTGACCACCACGCCGACGACCCGCTCGCCCGAGGAGACGAGGTCGAGCGCGGCCTGCGAGGCGTCGCCCGCGGCGGTCGTCGCCTCGCCGCGCAGCAGCAGGCGCGGGGCGTTCTCGCAGCGCTCGCTCAGCGCGCGGTGGGACGCGAACCGGCCGGGGTCGTTCGCCGTCCCGAGCTGCTCGCCGGGCTTGGGCGCGCGCCCGGCGAAGAGCGCCGCCCGGCTCACCTCGGTCGTCGTCGGCAGGGCCGCCATCACCGGCGGCAAGGGCATCGGCCCCTGCGCCTTTCGCGGTCGCCAGCGCACCGGGCCGTAGTGGTGCCCCTCCAGCTCGAGCATCAGCTCGACCGCGTTCGCCCAGCTCATCCCGTCGAGCACCAGCACCAGCAGCCGGCGATAGGACTGGTCGAGGAAGGCCGCGCCGAACCGCTCGAGCGCCTCGTCGATGGGCACGACCCTGTCCGACTTGCGCCCCGCCGCGATCCAAGCGCCCAGGCCCTGGGCGAACCGCCGGTCGTCCTCGTCGCGCGCGGCGTCGACCGCGGCCACGATGCGGCTCATCGCCTCGCCGAGGGTGTCGCCCGCGCTGCCGCGCGCCTCGCGCCTCGCGTGGTCGGCGAACGAGCCCTGCCCGACGTAGTCCTCGGCGAGCAGCAGCAGCTCCTCGTAGGACGGGCCCAGCGCCGCGGCGCGGCTGAAGTCGGGGCGCGCCAACAGGTACCCGACCAGCCGCAGCGCCATCCGGGCGCGCTGCAGCATGGTCTGGCGCGCCGCCTCCTGCGCGAGCCGGTGCGCGCGCAGCCGCTCGAAGGCAGCGCGCGCGGCTTCGAAGGAGTCGCGATCGGGCGTGCTCGCGGCGCGCTCGAACGCCCGGGCGAGCCGCAGCTTCGCGGCCTCGAAGGCCTTCGGTAAGAAGCAGCTCGCCTCGAGCACCTCGGCGAGCTCCTCGTCGGGCACGAGCCGCTCGGCCCGCTCGAGCACCGCGGCCATGCTCTGCGCATCGAGCCGCAGCGCCAGCCGCCGCGCCAGCGCGCCCCAGCGCGCGAGCAGCTTCGGGTCGCCGACCCAGGCGCCGGCGGCGGGGTCGAGCGATTCGAGGATTCCCTTCAGCCGCGCCCGCAGGTAGCCGTTCTCCGCCACGCGTTCGGCGGCGGCCTCGAGCACGATGGCCACCGCGGCGACCTTCTCGCCTTCCTCGCGCTCCCACGCGGTCCAGGCCAGGCGCGCGATTGGCCCAGCGACCCTCTCCAGGAACGCGTGCAACGCCTCGCGCAGCCCCGCGTGCGGCGCGGCGTGGCGCAGGAGCTCCTCGGCGCCGACGCGGCTCGCGGCGAAGGCCACTATCTGCTCCTCGGAGAAGGCGCCCTCGGCGGGGAAGGCCGCCCACCGCGACAACAGCGCGCGCCAGGCTGTCTCCAGGTCGAGCTTCGGGCCGCGCACCGCGCCGAAGTCCGCTACCTCGGCGAGCAGCGCTTGGACGAGCGGCCGGGTGCGCAGCACCTCCGGGCTGACGCTCTGCGCCTCGAAGCGCCGGGCGAGCCGGCGCTCCGGCGTGACCTGCAGAACCCGGCCGCGCGCCAGTCGCGCCTGCACGTCGAGCGGCAGCTCGATCCCGTAGTCGAGGACCACCACCAGCGGCTCGTCGGCAGCGACCGCGACCAGCGCCTCGCGCAGCTCGAGCTCGCAGCGCGCCTCGCGAACGGTGAAGAGCGACTCTCCGCTGGGCAGCTCGACCTTGACCGCCGGCAGCGGCGCGTCGAGCCGGCCGAAGACCGCCGCGCTCATCGAGCGATGGCGGATGGCGAAGACCGCGCCCAGCTCCTGCTGGAGATCGCGGGCGGAGACCAAAGGAGCCTCGGCCATCACTTCTTCTCCCGCGTCACCTGCCAGCGCAGCTCCAGCCGTGCGCCGGGCCCGGCCTGTTCGAGCGCGGCGGCGATCTCGCCGCGCGCGGCGTCGAAGCGATCGAGCGCGAAGAGCTCGCCCGAGCGGAAAACCTCGCGCTCGGCCCGAGTCCCCGCCGGCGGCTCGACCGGCTCCGTGCGGTCGCCGGCCTTGGGGAGCTCGGGCGGGTTGAGCACCCGCTGCGCGTCGAGCGCCAGCGTGCGCAGCGAGGCTTCCAAATCCTCCTGGATAGCGTCGGCCCCGAGCACCTCGCCCAGCCGCTCGAGGATCGGCCCGCCGCGGGGATCGCCGCGGGCGCGCAGCGCCTCGAAGGTGCCGAGCGCGAGCTTGTCGTCGAGCGCCCGCGCGGTCTTCGCCGCCGAGGTCAGGTGCCTCTCGAGCGCCTGCGGGCTCGTCTTGGGCTCGAGCTTGGCCAGACCCTCGACCAGCTCGATGGCGTCCTCGGTGTCGAGCCGGCTGAGCAGCTCGACCGCCTTGTGCGCGGTCACTTGCCGCGCCGGCTCGCCGTCGAAGAAGGCGCTCCAGCGACCCAGCAACCCGGCGATCTCGCCCGCGCGATCCGCGACGGCCTTCTTGCGGTGGCCTTCCAACCGGTCGCTCAGCTCGCGCAGGTTGCGCGCGTTGAGGGCCCGGCCTCCGAGGCTGACGCCGAAGAGCCGGCCGGCCATGTCGAGCGCGCGCTGCCAGGCGACCTGATTCGGCAGCCGCGGCTTCACCAGCTCGGCCTCGTCGGGCAGCTTGCCGAGCGGCTGCTCCTTGAGCGGCCGGCCGCCGAGCAGCAGCTCGCGGCTCGAGGCGTTGGTGTAGGCGAGCACGGCGAAGTCGACCACCTCGGCCGTCAGCCCGCGGCCCCGCCCGGGATCGAAGAGCTGGCGCACCTTGGCGACCGACGGCGAGTCGATCCCCTCGGCGAGCAACAGTCGATCGATCTCCTGGAACGGGTGAAGCCGCAGCGTCGCCGAGGCTTCGCTCGGGGTGACGAAGCCGAGCTGCTCGGCTGGATCGAGGGTGGCCAGCTCCTCGCGAGTCAGCGACTGGCGTTGCCCGGCGGCCTCGCAGACCCGGTTGAACACCGCGAGCGCCTTCTCGAGCCGAGCCCGGGTCAACACCCGGTCGCCGAAGCGCGGGTGGAGCGGGAAGCGCTGGTCGAGCAGCTCGGTGACGCACGCCTCGAGCGCCCCGCGCAGCTTGGCGACCGCGAGTCCGCGGATCTCGAGCCCGGGCAGAAGCACGTGGTAGTGCCGGTCGAGCTCGCGCGCGGGGTCGAGCTCGCCGTCCTCCTTGCTGCGCAGCCCGTAGGCCGCCAGCAGGCCTCTCAGCACGCGCTGGCGCTTCTGCGAGGCGATGGACTCGAGCTCGGCGCGCGCCCGGAGCTGGTCGTCGGGCCGCAGGTTCTCCAGGTGCTTCTTCCACGCGTCGCCTTCGAGGATGCGGTCGAGCACCACCAGCTCGCCCAGGTCGCGCTGCAGGCCCTCGCCGAAGAAGCTGGGGAGCCAGACGATGGTCGGGCTCTCGTGCCCCGCGTCGAGCCAGGCCTGCAGGCGGGCCTCGTCCTCGGCCGGGCAGCGCCCGGGCTCGTCGAAGGGGTAGTCGATGACCACCCGGAAGTCGTCGCCGGCGCGGGCGCGGAAGACGAAGTCGTCCATCTCGCGCACGTTGCCGAAGTAGAGGCTCCCGGTGCGCTTGGTGCCGCGCCAGAGGTAGTCGAAGTCGGCCTGTGCGCCGCTCGCCTCGACCTCCAGCTCCTTGTAGAGCAGCTCCATCAGCTTGCGGCGGCGCGCGCCCGGCGAATCGGCGCCGCGGGCGGCGTCGACGATGGGCTTGAGGTCCACGCCCTCGAGCACGATGGAGACCGTCGGGTCACCCTGCTCGCCGACCCGCACCTTGCCGATCTCGGCCGCCCAGGCGCGGATGGTCGAGACCGCCTGCGTCGCCTCGGTGCCGGGGATGGGCGAGCGCAGGGTGCCGTGGTTGAGCTGCACCAGGCGCGAGGCGGTCAGGCCGCGCAGCACCTTGACCTGCGGCACCAGCGCGGCGAGCAGCAGCGTCTTGGCGAGCCGGTTGTCGGCGCGGCAGCGTTTCTGCGGGCAGTTCGAGCAACCGAGCGAAACCGGGTGCCCGTCGCGCAGCCGCTGGCACTTCTCCTTGGTCCCGGTCTCGTTGCGCGCCTGGATCAGCGGCAGCAGCTCGTTGCTGTAGATGCGCCGGGCCGAGGCGAACCGCTCGCGCATCGTGCCGTCCATCGGCTCCTCGCCGCCGGCGAGCACGTCGAAGAGGTCGCCGACCGGCACCACCCGGCCCATCTCGAAGTCCTCGAGGTGCTCGACGAGCAGCTCCATCAGCACCTTGAGCGCGGTGCGCTCGCGCTGCAGGTAGTGCGAGAGCGCGACCAGGCACTCGATGAGCGCGGGGCTGAACGGGTAGACCTGCCGGAAGGAGGCCTCGTCGCCTATCTCGCCGAGCAGCGTTCCCCAGGCGAGCCCCAGCCCGCCGCGCAGGCGCGCGAAGGCGTCGTCGAGCGAGCGGCGCGCCGCGGCGTCGCGGGCGCGCACCACGCGCTTCTCGACGATGGCCGGCAGGTTGGTGTCCTTCAGGTCGATGACGTCGAAGCGCCCGTCCCAGAACTTGAGCGAGTCGCGCAGCGTCTGGGCGTCGAGCCCGGCGAGCTGGTCGCCCACCATCTCGCTGATGTCGCGCTGGCGGGCGACGAAGCTGACGATGGGCACGTCGCGCCGCTCGTCCTGGGCCTCGACGAGCTTGGCGAGCTTGGGCGCCTCGGTGTTGAGCCAGGTCCGGTCGCTCGCGCGGCTGGCGAACCAGAGGATCAGCTCGTCGAGGAAGAGCACCACCGCCGTGTAGCCAAGGCTCGCCGCGTGGCGGGCGAGGATGCCGAGCCCGGGGTCGAAGGCGACGTAGGAGGACGAGCCCTTGGCGTAGGCCGAGAAGAGCGGCGTCTTGACCAGCGCCGAGAAGAGCCGGGCGCGCTCGGCCGGGTCGCTGCTGGTGCGGGCGGCCTCGAAGCTCGCCGGGTCCCAGGCCGCGGCCGCGGCCAGCTTGCCGAAGCCCTTGATGGCGCCCTGGCCGGCGTTGAGCTGGGCGAAGAAGGTCTCGTCGCCGGTGGCCGCGCGCACCTGGGCGGCGTTCTCGAAGAGCGCCACGTCCTCGAAGAGCGGCGGGACCGGCGCCTCCGGGTGCTCGGCGCCGACGCGCGCGAGGTACTCGGCGAAGACCTTCTCCTCGAGGCTGCGCGCGCCGACCATGTGGAAGTGCAGGCGCAGCACGCGCGAGCCCTTCACCCACTCGTGCTTGCCGAGCAGCTCGTGCAGCTCCGGCTGCGACCAGGCGACGCGGTCGTTGCCGAGCAGCAGGCTGGTGATGGCGAGGAAGTGGCTCTTGCCCGCGCCGAACGAGCCGTGGACGTAGGAGGCGCTGCTCTGCCGGTCGCGGATGCCGGCCCCCACGAGCGTGAGCGCGCGGTCGAAGGCCGACTTCAGGTCCGAAGTGATCGCGTAGCTCTCGAGCAGCTTCTCGGGCCGGGCGATGCCCTCGGTGAGCCGGACGACGAAGTCGCTTTTCTTCACCTCGGACGGCAGGTCGAGCAGGTCACGCAGATTCGAGCTCATGGTGTCTTTCTGATTCGATTCGCAATCGTCGGCGTGCTTGAGCCGCGGGGGCCAGCAGGCCTTCAAAGCCGAGCCAACCTATTCCGGCTGGCAGCAAGGCAATTCTCTTTTCCCGTTGGTGCTACTTGCGCGACTGCATGGAACCTTGAGCCGCGCCATAGGCTTGGTCCGGATGGCGCGGCTTGTCAGGGAAGCGCCTCACCAGCAGCCGCTCGCTGCACATCTGCGCGAGGTGCCGCTCGACGAGCTTGTCCGGATTCGCGAGCCCAAGGACCTTCGCCAGCTCACTCGGCCGCCAGAAGCGAAGCTCGCAGAGGCGCAGGATGGCAGTGCGGATCTTCTCCTTGCGTGGCCGTGGCCCGAGCGCGGCTAGCAACGCCTGGAGGTCGTCCGGGAGTTGGTCCTCCGGTTGCTCGGCAGCTTGCTCCGGCACACTCCCAGCCTTCTGCTCGAGCTCTCCGCAATCCGCTCGAGACATCCCCTTATCCGCGTCCGCCATACCCCTATCCGCGGGTGCCATACCCCTATCCGCGGCCAAGACCTTGCTATTCGCGTCCAAGATCCCGCTATCCGCGTCCAAGATGGCGCTTTCCGCCTCGAGCATCCCCCTATCCGCGTCCGCCATACCCCTATCCGCGGCCTCGAGCACGCCTCTGTCCGCGGCTGCCATACCCCTATCCGCGTCCGCCATACCCCTATCCGCGGCCTCGAGCATGCCCCTATCCGCGGCTGCCATACCCCTATCCGCCTCGAGCATCCCCCTATCCGCATCCATAACCCCGCCATTGCCGTCCAAAGCCGTCCATATCGCCCCGAGCGTGTCCCTATCCGCGGCCCCGAGCATGCCCCTATCCGCGGCCAACTTGACGCTAACCGCGTCCGCCATACCCCTATCCGCCTCGAGCATGCCCCTATCCGCGTCCATAACCCCGCCATCGCCGTTCAAAGCCGTTCCAATCGCCTCGAGCATCCCCCTATCCGCGGCTTCGAGCATCCCCCTATCCGCCGCCGCTCGACTGCGAGGACCGAGGACGTAGTAGGCGCCCCCTCGTTCGCCCCTCATCTCCAGGAGCTCGGCCGTTCGCAGGCCGCGGAGGACCCTACGCGCCTCGATCGGATCAAGGTCGGTGAGGTCGCGGAGAGTGGAGTTGCGGACCTGTCCGGCACGTCGGGCCAGAACCAGGGCCTGTGCCTGGACATCGCTCAGCTCGAAAGACGTGAGCCCCTCGAGCCATGAGGTCTCTTCCGGTCTGAGAAGGTTGTGTAGCCAAAGCGTCGCTACGAAGCGGTCGACGTGGCGGTTGGACTCGAACATCGGCGGCGTCAGCCCTGCGCGCTTCATGGCCCGGCGCATGGCGGCAATGCCGGTTCCCTTGTTTTCCGCCAGATGCATCTCCCGAAGGACGTCGGCGATACGCGGATTCCGGGTCAGAGAGCCCGGCTGGCCGAGTTGGTCTTCCTCGACCAACGAGTGGCCGGGGTTTCGCACCTCGATTCGGTCATTGAAGCGAATGACCTGAATTGCGCTCGGGACGCGGTAGCTTCGATGAACCAGCGCATTCGCAAGGACCTCTCGGACGACCGACTCGGGGATCTTGGGAACTTCCTTTCTCGCCGGAGAGCCAGGCTCGAGAGAGAACGATCGCACCAGGTCTTCGAGGACCGCGGTGTAAGCCTTGCGAAATGCGACGAGAAGAGGCGCCCGGATTTCGAGGCAATCGTAGGGTCGTGAAGCATCCGGGACCCATTCGGTCCCAGCGACGCGGATGTAGTCCACGCGAATGGCGGGAAACAAGCGCCGCAGCGCAATCGTGGAACCGAAGAGCAGGATCCCGGCGACCGTAGGGGCAAGAGTGCCGCCCGTCATGCGGCCGCCGCCCATCGACTGCACGAGCGCCTGGTCGCTGACGTCGCGCAGCTCGGTTGCCGGGTTCGCGCTCAAGAGGCCGCGCCGATAGGCCTGGATGACCTGAGGATCGAGGTCGTCCATGCTGGCCCCGGCGACGAGCGAGTCCTCGTGAGGTTCGGCCGAGCCCGCGCCGAGCAATATCCGCAGGTCATCCTCGGTGCATCGCTGGTCCGTTCCGCCAATGCGGCGAAACGCGCCGTGGTGCATGCCCTTGCTCTTGATGAAGATCGGTTTCTCGGCGACCGAGACTTCCGGGATGGCTGCCGCGACGACGACCTTCCCTTTGATGGACTCCTGCCAGATATGCGGCCTGACCGCCCGGTTGAACGCCTGCGCGCATTGGGTCGCGAAGTCGCTTGCGGTCTTTCCGGGATTGGCAACGCCGGTGATTACGAACTTCCCGCCGACCTCAGAAACGCCGAAGAGCAGCACTCCGCCGCCGAGGTGAGGCTCGTTCGAGAATGCAGATACCGTCTCGAGCGAGCTCTTCCCGATCCCGTCGGCAGCACGCTTGGCCTCAATCGAGGTGGGCTCATCCACCTCATTGAGCTGCTCAATCAATTCGACGATCGAAGGCACCGTCCGCTCCGTGTCCGGATCCACTGCGAGCTCATCCCTGCGCGCCGCCGAGAAGAGCCCGCGCGCGGGCGAGCGTCTCTTCGATCTGCCGGACCGGGTAGTTGAAGATGAGCGCCGTCCGATTTCCCTCACGCGACGAGACCACGAAGGCGGCTCCTTCGAACGAATAGCGATTCGGCCAGCCGATCGCGAACCCGCCGGTGGGCGTGTCGCGAACCTCCAGCTCCAACGGCTCGAATCCGCGGCAGAGCGGGGCGGCGTTGCCATTGACTTCGATGACCCAGGCTTCGCCGTCGCCATTGGAGAAGAAGACGAGTGGGCCGAGGCTGACGACGCGCGTCTGGCCCTGGAGCGCGGCCTCGACGATGTCGGCGACCTCGCGCTCGATCGCCTCGCGATCGAACGGGGACGGGCCGACTTTGTTTCTCTTCTTCGGCGCAACCTTCACCGAAAACGTTTGTCGCTTCTTCATCGCGCTTCCTTCTTCCGCCCCCGCGCCCCCTTCACCGGCCGCCACGCCCGCAGGTCGTCGAGGCTCACCTCAATCGCCTGCGCCTCGGCCCTGACGAACCGCTCGATGTAGCTGCCGAGCCGCTCGCCGCCGAACTCCTCGTTCGGCTCGTCGTGCCACTGCTTGAGCCAGGGGACGAGCTCGAGCAGGCCCGCGAGCAGGGGAGTGAGCCGGTCCGCGCCCCAGCCGTCCTGCGTCTTGCGCTCCTGGTAGAGCGCCGCGAGCGCCTGGGCGCGCTGCAGGTGGTCCCAGCCGGCCCAGCCGACGAGCGGGCTCTTGTCGTCGTCGCGCTCGGCGCCGGGGTACGAGATGAGGCGCTCCTTGGGCACGTCGAGCTTGCCGCGCAGCCGCCAGAAGACCAGGTCGCGGTAGTCCTTGGTGTCGTACTTCGGCGGCACGGGGATCTCGCCGACCTGCTCGCCGGCGTCCTCGCGGCGCTGCAGGTCCCAGGTGCGCTCCCACTTCTCGTGTTTCTCCATGCCGAGGTCGTTGAACCGCAGAACCGCCAGGTGCGGCACCGCGTCCTCGAGCGCCAAGCGCGCCAGCTCGGCGGCGGCGTCCGCGTCCGCGTCGAAGAGCACCGAGGCGACCTGCTGCGCTTTGGCGTCGCGCAGCACCTCCAACGCCAGCTCGCGCGTGGTCGTGGGTGCGGACCGCTGCTCCAACGCCTTCTCCATCCGGCCGAGCAGGAACTGGCGCGCCGCCTGCCGCGTCTCGGCCGCGTAGTCGCGCAGCGTCCACCGGCGCTTGTGCTCGGGCTGCTCGATGAGCCGGATGCTCGGGTTGCGGTCGATGATCGCCACCCGCGCCTCGATGAGCCGCTGGTAGGCCGGTGCGTAGGTCGAGGTGATCTCGGAGGGTGAGCGGTAGCCGTTGCGCGCGAACCAGGCGGTCTTCACGCCGCTCGTCAGGCTGTCACGGGCGAGGACGACCTCGAAGGCGCGATGCCCAGGGAACAGCCCGCTTCGCTCGACCACCCTCATGCTCTGGTCCAACGCCCGGCCGAGGTCGGGGAGCGCCTCACCATGCGCCCGGTCGTGGAGCTTGCGGTCCTCCTCGGTGAGCAAGCCGAAGGCTTCGTAGTAGTGCCAGTCGAGCTCCTCCGGGAACGAAGCCATCCCTTCCTATTTCCGGTTGGGCTGCACTGGGTTTCCGGGTGCGGCTATCGGCAGGACGCGCACCGAATGAAGTCGATGACGAGCGTCTCTGAGAAAGGCGCGAAATCTTTGGTCTCGCCATCAACAATAACCTGCATTCGTGCCCCACCCTCGTGCCCGCCATCGCAGATCCGACGGCAGTCGAACCAGCGCGAGTGAGAGAGACTGTCAAGTACGTAACCGCAGTCTTTCAGCGCGCCGTTGACATAGCAGATATCGCGATCCGGCTTCGTGCTTCTGGCTATACACTTCCCGGCTTGGCACTCGAAGCCGAAGAAAGGTGGGCATTCGATGCGGCAACCAGGAGCCGTGGCGTCCCCACGTTCGAATGCGCATGCCTCCCGTGCCTTCTTCACCTCAGCATCCGCGTCGACGATTGCTTGAGCCTCGGCTCCCGCACCAAGACGCCCGGCTATCGGCACGTGACATCCGAGGGTCGGGACGAATCCATGGTCCCAGCAATCAGCATCGCTCGAACAATGATTCAGTCCGTCAAGTTTCTTAAGTAGTGTCGAGGGCGAAGTGGCGGAATCGAATCCTGCATCTGGCCCCTTGCTCTGTGAGCAGGACATGGCCAGAACCGCCCCCAGCGCCAGCAGACTATCCATCTGGCGAGTCTTCATCACTGCGAAATACACCCGTTCGGAGCGGTGCACGACTCAACGACTTGAGGAGTCCATTCCCACTGGGTGTCCAGGGCCATATGGGTCAGTTCGTGCGCAAGCTTCTGCGCGGCCCAGATGGGATCCCAGCCCCCGCCGTAAATCTCGATGCGGTTTGCTTGGTTGAAGGAGTACGCCCACCTTCGCTGACCATTCGCGTTGTACAATGCCTCGTCGAAACACTCGACGTTCACGATTCGGTACGGATCGTTGAGTAACTTCTCGATCGCGTTGGTCGGAAACTGCTCCCCCTTCGCGGCCCCCGCTGTGCAGTGTGGAGTCTGTCGGCGTCGCTGAAGATCGAGGCTGCGCGACATGTTCCTCAGGTAGGTTTCGAAGGCTGGGTTCCGCAACATGCAGGATGCGCCGATTCTGACCTCCCGGCCGTTGGGGTCAGCGTAGCTAAGCGGATTGCTGGCAGCATAAGCGTAAGGGTTCAACTGGATACCACGCATCGCATACGCGACCACCGCCTTCGGATTCTGCATTAAAGGCTCTGGCTGGAGATACCGCGCGTAGGCGTCGCCTCCTATGCCCACCACCGCGGCCAAGGCGACAGCACCTGAGAAGACGCCAAACGGTTTCACAGTGCACCCCTTTCACTTCACTGAGCCGCCTTGGCCCGGTCTATTCTTTCCTGATACTCGGCGTTCGCTGCCGCCGTCGGCTCTCGCCAGCCGAGCGCTTCCGCCCTGGACTGCCAAAGACCAACGGCGGCGTTGAGCTGGGAGCAATACGGACGCTGATCCGAGGGCACGTTCCTCGGACTCCCGTACTTGCTCACGCAGTCACGCTCCATTTGGCGCCCATACGCCGCGCCAATCGCAAGCATCGATGAGACGTCTTTCGGATTGTGCTCCAGGGCCAGCTTTGCCAGTGCAACGGTCTCCTCGTGCCAACCATGCTGCCGGTAGAACACCATCAGCGTCTCGAGCATCAAGACTACCGTCTCCCTCTTCGTCAGCGGCCGCATGTAAATGCCAGACGCCAACGCCTGCTGCGTCATCGGCGCTTCGTTCTGGATCCACGCGTTGCTCACGAATGTCCCGTTGGTCGCCTCGAAGTTGAGCCACTTCCCGCTCCCTTCGCGGAACATCACAAAGATGTGCTCGGGTGCCGAGGCGGCGGTCAGGTCGATCCCAAGCTTCTGGCCGAGAATAATGACCAGCATGGGCATCGAGACGCAGTTGCCCTTCCTCGTGGCGAGATAGGCTGGGAGAAGCTTGTTACGAAGTTGCGACCCAGCGGATCATCCAGGTCATACGCGAACGCCCGATCGCCGTTCCATTCGCCAGGTTCATAGAGGTACGTTTGCAGCCCTTCGAGCTTGTCGCGACTGGAGGCGGTGGCGGGCAGTCGCGACTTCACCTTCGCTACGATTGCATCGAGCTCCCTGATGGTTCTTGAGATGTCGATCTGGGGATCGATCATCCGGTCGATTGTCAGCTTGGCCTTCGCCAGATCGATCTTCTGCTCCGGCATCTCCAGGAGTTGCCGGAGGGTGGCGAGGTTCCTGTTGCGCGCCTGCGTCGTTTCTGCCGCATGGGCTACGGACAATGCTGTCCCCAGAGCGTATGGGAGCCACGCTGTCGAGAATAGAAGGAAGCACCTGCGACGCACCACGTCCTCACTCGAGCCAAAACAAAAGCAGATTGAAGCAGCGACCGGGACCGAGGCTATCACGAGGGACACGAACTTCAAGCAGTTCTTGATACTTGCGACCTTCCATACCCGAATCTGCTAGGGGCCTGCTCGCCCCCGGGAACGTGCCGTGAATGGAAGGCTCACCAACGGGCGCGCGCGGTGCTCCAGTACCGAGAGCTGCGGCACCGTGTAGGGCCCGAGCACCTGGGCGAGCGTGCGGCCCCGGGCGTCCTGGGCCCAGATCTCGGGTGCTCTCGCGAACCGGCTCACGCGTCCCCCTTCGCCGCCGTCGTCGTCTTCTTCCGCCCCCGCGCGCCCTTCACCGGCCGCCACGCCCGTAGATCGTCGAGGCTCACCTCAATCGCGTGCGCCTCGGCCTCGACGAACCGCTCGAAGTAGCTGCCGAGCCGCTCGCCGCCGAACTCCTCGTTCGGCTCGTCGTGCCACTGCTTGAGCCAGGGGACGAGCTCGAGCAGGCCCGCGAGCAGGGGAGTGAGCCGGTCCGCGCCCCAGCCGTCCTGCGTCTTGCGCTCCTGGTAGAGCGCCGCGAGCGCCTGGGCGCGCTGCAGGTGGTCCCAGCCGGCCCAGCCGACGAGCGGGCTCTTGTCGTCGTCGCGCTCGGCGCCGGGGTACGAGATGAGGCGCTCCTTGGGCACGTCGAGCTTGCCGCGCAGCCGCCAGAAGACCAGGTCGCGGTAGTCCTTGGTGTCGTACTTCGGCGGCACGGGGATCTCGCCGACCTGCTCGCCGGCGTCCTCGCGGCGCTGCAGGTCCCAGGTGCGCTCCCACTTGGCGTGCTTCTCGATGCCTTCGGCAGCAAAGCGCAGGGCTGCAAGAAACGGGACGCTATCGGCCGCCACGAGCTCGAGAGCCATGGTATCGAGCGAAGAACCGAGATGCTCGGCAATCGCCTCAAAGGTCGAGGCACGCGAATGGCTGAGGAGCCGACCAACAAGCTCCCGAACCGACACAACGGTTGCCGATTGCTGCGAAAGCCTCTCGATCTCTTCGACAACGACTTGCCGAAGCCAGGAACGCTCCGCGTCCTTCCGAAACTGCTGCTGGTCGATATTCTGTTCGGTGTCTCGCCACTGCCGTTTGTATTCACGAGCCTCGACTTGTCGAAGCCACTGGTCTTCCAGCAACGCGATGCGATTCGTCCAATGATCAGGACGGGGTACAGACTGGACGACGCCCGCTGCCTTGCTTGCACGCGCAGAAACTCCATCCACGTAGCCGCTCACATGCTCAAACGGCCGAGCGCCCGGCGATGCGCGCTGCACAGTCCAGTTCACACAGGCTTGACCCTTACCTATCAAGCCAAACGCCTCATACATCTTCCAATCAAGCTCCTCCTGGAGGTAGAGAGCCTCATCCCGCGCCTCATCACACTGACGCCAACCTTCTTCAATCATGCGCTCAAGCGAATCCGCATCGAATACGGCATCGGCGAGTTGCTTCAATTCACTTCCCGAGAGCCAGGCGCTTCGCTTCTCTCCCAACTCCAGAAGCCGACGAACAACCTGTGTCGGAATAGTCGAGAGATCGGGCACAGGAAGCGCCTTCAGGGCGGTTCCCGCGAACTCGTAAGCAGCCCTCGCCGGATCCGTATGGTGCTTCTGTGAAGCCGAGCTCTTCTTGTGCATGACCTGCTTCATCCAGAAGCAAGCAACCGAGCTGTTCAGGTACCCGAGGAGCGCCAGGTGCTCGTCCTCGGTCGCGCCCTCCGGGAGCTTGATGATGGGGGCGGAGCGGTTGAATACCTTGCCGCCGCGGTCGAGGACGAAGTGGTTGTGGGTGGCGACGAAGGCAAGGACGATTGACAGCCGGGACTTCAGCTTGTCGGAGGTTAGCCGACCGTATTCAAACCACTCCAATCCTGCTTCGACCTTGGTCTTGCGACCGAAAAGCACATTCGCAGATAGACATGATCGATACGGCCACAAGACACGCAGGACACCTGTATCCGAACAATCCGGCGCGAAGTCACTCCGGTAAGGGAAAACCGCTTGGCAGCCTCTGGTTTGAGCCCAGTCGCGAACGAACTCGCCCTCCACCATCCAACGGAGGTGGTCGGGAGCAACCCTCCGACGAGCAAATGCTTCCGGAGGCCGAAGGAAGACGTCGTCCTCAAGCGTGAAACAAGTAATTCCAATGCTTTCTGCGACACCACCCAACCGCTTGGAAACGACCTCTTCCAAGAATGCCTTGAGCTCCCCAGCCCCACCTCCACCAAGGCTCCAAGGATGAGCCTCGAACTGATTTCGCTCCAAGTCGGCGATCGAAACAAACTCGTTCTCGAAACCCGGCTCATCGAGATGCTCGGCAATCGAAAGCCAAACCTTCCCTTTAGTCGGGTCCGCCGGCGTTTCCGGCTCCCCACGCCGTCCAAGCGCCGCGCGCACGGTCTTCTTCTCGGGCTTCCTATTCCTGCCAACCAGAATGACGGTCGGCGTGCCATGCCCGGGAATGAACGCCCCTGCCGTATCAATGACGTGCGTGAGATCGCGGTGCGCGAGCACCAACTCGATCAGCTTCTTGCCGAACTCCCGCTTCATGAAGCTGTTGGCGTTGATCAAGCCCACGTATCCCGACCCCTGCAGGCCGAGATCGAAGAAGCACTCCGTGAAAGGAGCGGCGAGCGCGTATTTGCCCGCGGCGCTCTGTGGATAGAGCTTCCGGTACTTCTCCCTCAGCGCCGCATCCTTGCAGGTGATGTACGGCGGGTTGCCCACCACTACCTGATACCCCTGCCCGAGCACCCGCCTCGCCGCGGCCTCGTCATCGAGCGCGAAGAGCTCGTCCTCCCAGCTCGCCTTGTCGCTCGCCATGTCGGAGAGCTGCTTCGTCACCCCGCGTGCGCCGTGCAGCAGCGAGTCGGCGACGACGAGGTTCGTGTCGATGCGCCCTGCCTCGCGCAGCTTGCCGATGCCCGACTTCTCCAGGAACGCGAGCGTCAGTCGGAACCGCGCTATCGCCACCGCGTACGGATTGAGGTCGACGCCGTAAACCTGCCGCAGCGCCGCCAGCGCGTGCTCGCGCGGCTCGAGCCCGGGCCTGGCCCGCATTCGATGCTCGAAGAGCCGGTCGAAGGCGCCGAGCAGGAAGTGCCCCGAGCCGCAGGTCGGGTCGATGAGCCGCAGCTCCTCCAGCCCAAACTCCTTGATCGCCGGCTCGAGGGTCAGGTCGAGGATGAAGCTCTCGACGAAGTGCGGGGTCTGGAGCAGCGCGTACCGCTGCCGCACCGACTCGGAGAGGTCCTGGTAGAGGTCGCCGAGGAACCGCGTGTTGCTGCCGGCGACGTTCTCGCCCTCCGGCGCCTCGAAGGTCCACTGCAGCGACCCGTCGTCCTTCGTCTCGCGGAAGAAGTCGAGCAGCGCCCGCGCCGCCTCGGCCGACGGGCCCATCCGCCAGGCCAGGTTGTGCCGCGGCCCGAGCAGGTCCTCGGCCCCGGGCAGCTTGGCGACCTCGCGGAAGACGGTCAGCAGGTAGTCGCGCTCGGTCAGCGACGGCGACAGCTCGAAGAAGAGCTGCAACGAGTCGCCCGAGCCCGGCCCGGCGATGCGGCGCTGGTCGAGCAGCCCGCGATCCTCGAGCGTGCGCACGAAGACGCACGACAGGATCCACGCCGCGCCGACCTGCTCGAGCGTGCGCGCGATCCACTCGTCGAGCTTCTCGGCGGTGCGCGCGCTCGCCTTCTCGTGGTCGAACCGGGTGCGCAACGCCGCCTCGACGCTGGGCAGCTTCGCCCGCTCGCGCAGGTCCGGCAGCAGGGTCTTCGACAGCAGGCCCGACAGCTCGGCGGTGAGGTCGCGCTGCTTGGCCTTCTTCTTCGTTCCGCGCGGGCTCACGCGAGGCCTCCTCGATGCTTGTTCTCGATCCACGACGCGGGCACGCGTACGCGCTGGGCCGGCGAGGTCGTCTGGATGGACAGGTTCCCGGTGACGGCGTGGATGGGCGCCGGCCCCGTCTCCTCGAGCGCCGGCACGACGAAGAAGATGGTCGGCGCCGCGTCGTCCTGCGAAGCCTCGACGAGCCGGTCCACGAAGCCCGAGAGCTGGTAGCGGGCGAGCAGGCCCGGCTCGGTGAGGATCAGCGGCTGCGCCGACGAGAGCAGCCTCTCCGCGAGTCGGCTCGCGGCCTTCTCCATCATCATCAGCAGCACCGGCCAGGCTGCGCCGCCGGGACCTTCGCGGTCGGCGGCGAAGACCGCCTCGGGCTCGACCTCGTTCTCGCGCATCACCTCGCGGGCCGTGGCGAGCAGCTCCTGGTCTATCGAGCGCGGCGCGACCTTGAGCCGCGCGGCGAGCTGCCGGGTCGCGGGGAGGGTGTAGGCCGCGTTGACCTCGAGGACGCGCAGGTACCGCTTCTCGAGCGCGAGCCGAAGCTTCTGCTCGAACGCCTCGGCCTCCTGGCCGAGCGGATCGTGCTTGGGCCGGTGGCTGGTGTGGGTGGTCGACTTGCGGCCCGCCAGCGCAATGGTGGCGGTCGGTATGCCCTCGGCCGCCGGCCGCTCGTAGCGGCCGCGCGCCTCGTTCCAGGTGAGCGTGAGCTCCTGGACGAGCTCGTCGAGTCGCGGCCCCGACGGCAGCGGCGCGGCCTCCGGGTAGCGCGCCCGCACGATCGCGGCGATCTCCTCGCGGGTGACCGTCGCTGCCGACCCGAGCGCAGCCGCGCACAGGCGCACCGCGCGCTCGGGCGACAGGCCGCGCGGATAGAGCTCGAGCCGCGCGCTGCGGGCCGCGCCGGCGCTCGCGTTGGCCGCGATGCTCACCAGCCTGTCGGCTGGTAGCGCCGCGAGCGGCGTTCCCTGCACGAAGGCGCTGAGCGCGCGCTGGACCTCGTCGGAAGAGGGCAGGGGATCGCGGTCGGCCAGCTCGTCGGCCGCGCTGCCCAGCCTGCGCGCCGCCGCGAGGTGCTCGCTGCTCGCGGCCAGCCAGTGCTCGGCTCGGATGCGCTCCATCACCAGCTCGTCCGAGACCTCGCCGACGACTCGGACCAGGGCCGCGGCGCGTATCGGCGCGCCCTCGTCGGCCGCCTGCCCGGCGGCGTGCGGCAGGAAGGCCGGCAGCGCCGAGGCGACACGGTCGAGGCGCCCGAGGTCGCCGAGCGAGGCGAGCGCGGCGCCGACCGCCTCGCGCAGCGTGCCGAGGAAGGCGTGCTCTGCCCAGCGCTCGCGCGCCCTGCCGAGCGAGATGTAGATGGCCTGCGGGGTGACGCCGAGCGCGGCGGCGACCGAGGGGATGTCGCCGCGCTGGGCGCCCTCGAGGGTCTCGAGGCCGAAGGCGAGGCGCACGTGCTGGGCTCGCCGGTCGTTCTTGCGGCGCGCGGGTGCGAGCAGCGCCTCTATCCAGGCCTCGATGGTGCCCGGGTCGCCTTCGGCCGCGCTGCGGGACTCGGCCTGGAGGATGCCCGAGAGCTTGTCGGCGGCGCCCGGGTGGCGCGCGAGGACGCGCTCGACGCGCCCGCGAGGTGCGGCGGCGACGAGGGAGATGCGCCCCAGGCCCGCGTCCTCGAGCGTCGCCGCGGCCTCCGGCGGCAGGTCGAGCAGCGCCGAGACGCGGCCGTCGGCGCCCTTGAAGCCGGGGCAGAACGGGGCCGCCGAGCCGGTCGAAGCGTCAGGCCAGGCCGCGCGGTAGCGGGTGACGAAGCCGAGGATCTCCTTGGCGGTGTCACGCCCGACGCCGCGGATGCCCGAGAGCTGGTTCTGGGGAAGCTGCAAGAGCTCGCCGAAGGTGATGACGCCCGAGCGATCGAGCGCGTTCTTGGCGCGGGCGCTCAGGGGCAGGGCTTCAATGGAAGTGTCCGCGGGGAGGCATGCCAACGGCGCCGGCGTGTCCAGGGGCGGCTCTTCCTCTTCGGGGTCCACCTGCGCGTCAACCGAATCGAAACGGAGCTTTCGTACCCGCCTCAGGCCTGCGGCCGTTGCCAGCTTCGGGTAGCGCTCTTGAAGCTCGGCAAGGCCAAGAGGGGAACCCTCCGGAGGAATTCCGTCGAGCCAGGCATCGAGCCAGTCGCCGTGATGGTTGGCGCTCGTGTAGACGAGGTACCTCTCGTTTGGAAGAGCAAACAGCTCCTGAACCTGGACGACTTCGAGGGTCTCGAGTCGGATTTCGCAGACGCGCCGAGCAGCGAACTCGACGAGCTCGCTTTCTCGCGGAATGTCTGCCCGCTGTGACCAGAGGACTCCGACCTCTTTTCGATGGTGGTCGAGCGCCTTGTCGACGCGGGTGGCTGCCTCGGGAGACTTGAAGCACGAAAGCCATTCGTGACGCATCTGCTCCGCGTTCGCGTGCCGGGAGTGGACCTCGCGCGCGAGCGCCTTCTTGAAGAAGGCCGTCAGCCGGTCGCGCACCGAGGCGTCGAAGCGCTCGGACTCGACGGTGACCTCTTCGTCGGTGGCGATGGCCGCGGTCTCGCCGGTCCCGTAGCGCGGGCGCACGCCGGTGAGCAGCTCGTGCAGCGTGACCGCGGCCGCGTAGCGATCCGCCGCCTCGTCCCAGCCGCCGCGGGCGGCGAGGAACGGGTCGCGGTAGGCCGGCGTGCCGGCCTCGACCGCGCGCGGATCCAGGCCCGAGAGCGAGAAGTCGAAGAGCAGCAGGTGCCGCGCCTTCTTCGCGGCGCCGGGCAGCACGCCGAGGTTCGCGGGCTTGAGGTCGCGGTGGGCTATCCCGTGCTCCTCGAGCGCGCCGAGCGCGAGCAGCAGGTCCTCGCCCCAGCGGCGAGCGTAGTCGAGGCTGACCGGGCCCTGGCGCGCGAGCACGTCGGCGAGGCTCTCGCCCGCGTAGCCGAGCAGCAGGCAGGTGCGCCCGCCGATGCGCAGCCGCTCCTTGAGCCGCACGATGCGATCGCTCTCAAGCCTCTCGAGCACGTCGGCCTCGGCCCGCAGCCGCTCGGCGTGCTCCTCGCTCAGCGCAATCTTCAGCGCGTAGTCCGACGAGTCGCGCGAGACCTGGAGCACGCGCGAGGTCGAGCCGGTGCCCAGCCGCTTCACGACGAGGTAGCCCTCGCCGACGGTCTCGCCGGGCCGGGCCTCGAGCGGATCGGTCGGCGCCTGCTCTGCGGCCCGCGGCGCGGTGGCCGCTTCGAGCAGCAGGTTGACCCACTCGAGCGCGTTGTCGGCCCGCTCGATGGGGTTGACCTCGGTCGCCATGGCCACGACCTGGTCGAGGCTCGAATGGCCTTCTTCCGGGCTGCCCGACGGCGCGAGCGCGTCGCTCGCCGCGGCGATGGAGAGATGGCCGTCGAGCAGGAGCAGGTGGCGCTCGGGCAGGTTCGTGCCCGGGTGGCGGCCGGTGAGGACGTAGTAGGCGACCGCGCCGAGCGAGAAGAGGTCGCTCGCGGCGTTGGCCTTGGACGGGTCCTCGATGAGCTCGGGCGCGCGGTAGACGGCCATCGGATCGGGCGAGAAGGCCGAGAGGTGGGCGGTGCCCTGGCTGCCGTCCTGGTGCGCGGCGAGCTGGAAGTTGAAGAGGCGGATCTCGGGCTCGCCGTCCGGGCCGCGGCGCACGAGCACCGCGCCCGGGTTCAGGCCGCGGTGGACGACCTGCTTGCGGTGGCAGTAGTCGAGCGCGTCGCCGAGCTGTTCGAGGATGCGGATGCGGTGGGTGAACGAGAGCGAGGCGTGGTTGCGGCGGATGAAGGCGTCGAGCGTCTCGGAGTCGGCGAGGTGGTCGAAGACGACGCAGGGGCCGCCGGTCGGGCCCTCGGGCACGTAGTCGGCGACGCGCAGGATGGAGCGGTGGTCGCCGAGGACGGTGAGCAGCCGGGCCTCGCGCTCGGCGGCGCGCCGGAGCTGGTCGCGCCGCTCTTGCGTCGGGGACTGCGGCACGAGGTAGCTGCGCACGCGGCGGCGCATCTCGCCCATCCGCTCGTGCCGCGCCTCCCAGTCCTGATAGCCGGGGCCGTCCTCGAGCACCTCGCTGAGGACGAGCTCGCCGATGCGCAAGGCGGCCTTGCTCGCGGCGAGGCCGAGCTCCTTGAGAGCGGCGGCGACCTTCTGAGCCTGCGGCTTGTTGATCACCTTCGAGCCCAGCCGGCTGTCGGCGCCGGGGACCTCGCCGTGCGTGAGGGCGCGGGCCAGCGTCGCGCGCGTCACCACGCCGGACGCGGCCTGCTCGCGCAGGTCGACCGCGATTCCGGGATCCGAGAGGAAGACGAGCGGCTCGACCCAGGGGCGAGTCGGGCCGAGCTTGCGCTCGAGCAGGCTGGCGAGCACGCGGGCCTTGTGGGAGGTGAGGCGAAGCGGGTTCTCGCGCGTGGAGCGGCCGCCGTCGGGGAATTCGAAGGTCCAGTCGACCGCGTTGCCGCTCACCCGGCCCGGGTGGCTCTTGATCTCGATGAGGTAGAGCGCGTGGAAGCCGAGCACGAGGGCATCGATTTCGTGGCGGCGCCCGGAGGCATCGACCAACTCGACGAGCGCCCAGAGCCGATACGGCTCGCCGTCGGGCAGGGCCTGCTTGAGAAAGCCGATGGCCTCGCGCTCCCAGGGATGGAGCGTTTTGCCTTCGGCGAGGACGCGGTTCTTGGAGAGCGGCATCTACGCCCTCAGCGATTCGAGCAAGGCGGCCGCGACCTCGCCGCCACGAGAGCCGGGGTCGGCGGCGAGCAGGGCGTTGCCGCGAAGGCCGGCGGCCTGCAGCGCGGCGAGGTCGACGGAGGTCGGCGCGAGTTGGACCTTGCCCGCGCTGCCGAGCAGCGCCGCGGCGAGGCCAAAGAGCTGACGCTCGCCGGGGAGATCGGAGATGAGCAGCACCTGGCTGGCGAGATCGAGATCGCGGCGGCCCTCGAAGTGGCGGGCCAGGCCGAGGATCGCCCCGGCGCCGGCCGCGAGGATGCGGGTCGCCGGGCCGATCGAGTCGAGCGCGCCGGCGGCAGGTGGCTCGGGGCGCAGCGACCAGATCTCGGCGACGGCGGCGAGGACGGGCTCGAGGGTCGGGGACTTCGGCGGCGGCTCGCGCCAGAGGGCGACCGCGCGCGGGCCGGAGAGCGAAGGCCAGTCGGGGCCGAAGGGCTCGTCGTCGGCCAGCCCGGGGATGGGGAAGACGACGCGGGGCGCGAAGGCCGCCGGATGGGAGACGGCCGCGTCGCGCAGCAGCAGGTCGAGGCGGTCGGCCTCGCGCAGCTCGCCTTGGAAGGCCTTCCAACGCGCGTCGGCCTCCTCGCCGAAATACCGGGCCCGGCCGCCTGCGGCCTCGAGCGCGCGCAGCCCTGCCAGCGAGGCGCGATAGAAGGCCTCGACCGCCGTGATCTCGTGCTGCACCGGTCGCCTCCCTAAAGGGTGGAAAAGGGGGAGAGTCTAGCATTTGACTCTTGGGGCGATGGAAGCGGCGCCAGGGCAGGGCGTGAGAGCGCCTCCCGGCCGGCCGCCGCGTTTCAACCGGGCTGGACGATTCCAGTCTTCGTGCGCGAGATCGGCGTCCTCGCGTCGGCCGCCGAGGCGCACAAAGAAGGAGGCGCAATCTCAGCGTACGGGGTCGGGAAGTGCCGGGAATTGGCGCGCGCGGGCGATCGCGACGGTCTCGGCGAGGGCGCGGCAGATCTCATTTGGCCTGTCCGACCGATTCGGGAGCGACGAAAAACACCCCATTTGGGGTGTTCTATTGGTCCCGAGGAGCGGTCGAACACTCCAAACGGGATGTCGGAGTGCTCCGCGGCGATCTCGGGATCGACCAGGTCGATCTCTGCTTCGATCGGATCGATCTCGAGATCGACCTTGCCGATTTCAGGATCGATCAGGTCGATCCCGACATCGACGTTGCCGATCTCGAGATCGATCCGATCGATTCCGACTTCGACCCCATCGATCTCGACCTCGCCGTGTCGATCCCGACGTCGCGCTCGCCGACCACGAGGTCGATAGGCAGGGTACCGAATCCGGGTTCAGCCTCGCCGCCCCAACCTCGAACGCGGTCGATGGCTGAGGAAGATTGGCCGGGCGGCTGGAGCCTGTCTCGCACCCGGTTCCCGGAACCATCGGACGAAGGCACGCGCCCGCCGCCTCGCGCCCGGGAAGGGAGGCCACGCCGACGCGCAACGCGGCGACGCACCGCCCCTGTGCGTGCTCCGGAACCGGTGAAGAACGCGGCACGGCCGGCGAAGAGGGTGGCGGTCCCAGCGAGCCCGCAGTGTCATCTGGCCAACAGATGCAAATCCTCATCAGCCCGTGCTAGCCTCCGTTTCACCGCGCAAGGCTCCCGTCAACGATGTGGAGGGGGAGTCGGCCGCGGGGGGACGAACTCACAATCACGAGGAGGTGCAATGAATCCGACCCGTATCAACTCCGCCGAGTTGAAGCAGGCGGTCGAGCAGGGGAGCGCGCTGTTCGAGCAGCTCGAGGCTCTGCTCGCGCCGTACCTGTTGCTCCTGAAGGACGCGGAGCGTCAGGAGATGCCCAAGGCCCGCGAGGGCTTCGACGAGGCCGGGCGTGCGGTTGCGCGCGCGGTGCTCCGGTTCCCGAAGATCGCCCAGGTCGCCGACTGCGACCCTGCCGCGATCGTCGAGGACCTCGACAACGTCGCGGCGATCACCCCGCTGGCCGAGCGCGCCGCGGCGCTCTCGCAGCGGCTCGCCGACAGCCGCCTGACCTGGACCGCCGAGGCCTGGGTCCCGTCGCTGACCGTCTACGGCGTCGCCAAGGCGGTCGCGCGGAACGACGCGACCGTTCGCGAGATCGTCCAGCCGCTCGCCAAGGTCTTCGCGACCCGCCGGCAGCAGCAGAAGAAGAAGGAGGAGGAGGAGTAGCTCCCGAAGCAGCGAGTCCTGATTTGGCCGCCCCCGCCGCGCCCCCCGCGGCCGGGGGCGGTCCATTTTCGGGCGCTGCTCGCGCCGAGAGCGACCAACGCTGCAAGGAGCGCCGCCTTGAACGAAGCCGGCGCTCGGCCCTCCATCCATCCAGTCGGCTGCGATCGGGCGAGGCAGCGGAGCTCCCGAACGGAAGGGAGGATGACGAGGCAGCTTCGTCGTCGTGCGGCCGCGTGCCGGAGCCGGCTCTCCCCGGTCCACCTTGAAAAAGGCCCTCGCCCCTGCGTCAGCCTGCCAGCAGCTCCCTCAACGCCGGCACGAGCGCCTCGGGTTCGAGGAACGCCGCCCGGTGGCCCGCCTCGCCCTGGAGCTCGAAGTAGCGCGCGCCCGCGCCGGACGCGCACAGGGCGTTGAAGGTGTCGAGCATCGACTCGGGCGTGGCGAGCTCGTCGGAGGCGCAGGCGACGACCAGCGAGCGCGCCTCCAGCCAGTCGAGCCCGCCCGAAGCGTCGGCGCCGGCGAAGCAGCGCAGCAGCGCGAGGTAGCAGTAGGGGTCGAAGACGCGGGCGAACTCCTCGGCCTCGGCGCCGAGCAGGCGCTCGGCGGCGAAGCGATTTCGCTCCTCGGTGAGCCAGTCGCGGGGATAGAGGGCGCGCAGCGCCTCGATGCGCGCGCGCGCGAGCGCCCGCCGTGACGCCGCTTCGTCGCCGGGGCGTAGCTGCGGATCGGCGAGCAGGCGCCTGGCCTGGAGATCGAGCCGCTCGCATGCCGCTGCCGGCAGGCGCATCGGACCCTGGATGGTGGCGACGGCCTCGACCTCGTCGGGAAAGAGCGCGGCGAAGCGCAGCGCGACCGTGCCGCCCAGCGAGAAGCCGATGACGGCGCGGGCCCGCTCCACCCCGAGCGAGCGCAAGAGCGCCCGGACCGCGCGCGCCTGGTCGGTGATGGTGACGGCCGGCAAGCCGTCTGCCGGCCGCGTCGAGCCGAAGGGGCTCGCGAGCAGGTTGGGGCAGACCAGCCAGGCGCCCGGCTGCTCGAGCGGGGCTCCGGGACCAAAGAGAGCGCGTGCCCAGCCATGCGGCGAGTAGCCGCTGCCCGCGCGCTCGCCGAGCGCGTCGTGAGAGCTCGACAGGCCGTGGAGCAGCACGAGGGCGTTGTCGGCGCGCGGCTCGCCCCAGGCCCGATAGGCGATTCGCAGGTCGAAGAGGGGCGCCTGGCCTTCGAGCTCGAAGGGTTCGGACAGGGTAACGGTGTCAGCGAGGTGCGCCATAGGAGCGCGCGCACCCTAGCACACGCGCCCAAGGCCCCGCAGACCTGCACGTTGTTTGCGTGCCCAGGGGCCATGGGCGATATTTCCCCGCCGAAGCGCGTCGCCGCGCCGTCACCCGTGAGCCGAGGCATCCCATGAACAACCCGGTCATCAAGCTCGTGATCGTGCTCGCCGTCCTGCTCGGAGCTGCGGGCTTTGGCGTGAGCAAGTACCAGTCGAAGACGAGCGAATACGACCACAAGCTGGGCCTCGAGCGCATTCGCAAGGAGTTCCTCGAGCGCGCCCCGTTCGCGCGGCTGATGCCGGGCCAGGAGCGCTACCAGGAGGAGCAGCGCGCGCTGTGGAAGTGGTACTTCGACGAGCTGACCGGCCACTACAACAAGTATCCCGGGCTCAAGAACTACGAGCGGTTCCTCGACGAGCTCATCGAGCGCAAGACCAAGCGCAAGATCAAAGAGCAGGAGTTTGCCCAGTACGAGGAGCGCTACGAGCTCGTGAAGAGCTACTGGGACACGATGCAAGCCGGCAAGTACCTCCCGGTCTTCACTGGCCTCGACAACGGCCTGCGCTTCGACATCTACGAGATGCGCCCCATCCCCGACGCCCGCGAGCCGCGGGTGCGGCTGCAGTTCACGCTGCTGGGCACGCAGCGCAAGTGGAACGTCGAGTCCTCCTCCGGCGGCGGGCGGATCATGAAGATGAACGTGAACGCCTCGTTCCACGAGCTGGTCTTCAAGGGCTTTGACGCCGAGGGCAAGCCGGCCCGCGAGATGCGCGCCAGCGGCGACCCGTTCAAGCTCGACTACCCCGAGCGCTTCATCGACGAGTTCCCGCCAGGGGTCGTCATCGGCTACTACGAGCTGCCCAGGGTTCCGAGCGTGGTCACCAAGGCCGAGCTCTCGTTCGAGATCGCGACCCGCTCGGTGATAAGCGGCGAGGAGATCGTCGGCAGGTTCACCTGGAAGCTCGACCCTGTCCCCGAGGAGCTCAAGCTGCCACCGGGCATGGCCTGGGAGGGCGCCGAGGAGCAGATCCTCAAGGAGGAGGGGGCGGAAGAGTAGGGACGGAGCCGCGGGAGAAGTAGGGACGGAGCGGCGGGAGAAGTAGGGATGGACCGGCGGAGCTCCAGCTCCGCCATCAGGTCGCGGGCGTCCGGGCGCCTCGAGAGGCCGAGCGTGCGAGGCCGGGGTCGAGAGGCCCTTCGACTTCGCTCCCACCCGGCTGATGCGGGCGGCGAGCTAGGCTCAGGGTGGCCGAGGGGGCGGCGCGCTCGCCTTCAGACGACCGATAGGTGCGTCGCCAGCCGGAAGCACCCGGCGACCCCGTCGTCGTCGATCGCGAAGACATCGAGCCCGCGGCTGACCGCCATGGCCGAGAGCCCCTGCGTCGGGGGCAACTCGCAGAGCACGCTGCCGTCGGCCGGGTCGAGGGCGCGGATCGGGTCGCCGGGCGCGATGAGCACGTGGCGGCGGATGACCGCCGGCAGCGCGTGGTCGAGCTCGATGCCCGAGGGCGGGGCGGTCCAGACGCGCTTCCCGCTCGAATCGAGGCAGGTGACGCTGCCGTCGCGAAGGGTGCAGTAGATGCGGTTCTGGTAGACGACGAGCGCCGGGACTCCGCCGTGCACCTCGAGCGAGGTGCGAAACAGCTCCCGGCCGCCGGCCGTGAAGCCGGCGACCGTCGAGACCCCTTCGCTCGTGCCGCCGACGAGGATCTGCCTGCGCAGGAGCACGGGGGCGCCTGCCTTCTGCATCTGCACCGGCCGCGCGACGTGCGAGCGGCCCGAGAGCGCGTCGATGGCCGTGAGCCAGAGCGCGCCGTCGTTGCGCCCCAGGCTCGCGACGATGCGCGAGCCGACGGTCAGCGGTCCCTCGAAGGCGCAGCCCGAGCGCACGCGGAAGACGACCTGGCCCGCCTCGACCTCGAGGGCGTAGAGGAAGCCGTTGTTCGCGGCGACGAACGCGCGGTCGGCCGCCGCGCCCGTGGCGAGGCGAGAGGCCTGCGGGACCCGGAACTGCCAGGCCGTGCGCCCGGTGGCCGCGTAGAGCGCGGCGACGAGGCAGCCGTCGAAGACGCAGAGCATCGCCGCCTGGCGCATCGGGCCGGCCAAGAAGCGGCCGGAGGAGCGGGTCAGCGCGGGCTGATCGTGCCCGGGCTGCTCGCGGAAAAAGGCCGGGCGGCCGCGAGCCGAGAAGCGCGTCAGTCGCGAGCGGTCGGCGACCAGCGCGCCGTCGTCCCACGGCTCGATTCTCTCGCCGGTGTGGCGAGCGAGCAGCCTGCCTGTCTTCGAGTCGAGCCAGGTGGCGCGGCGGCGGCCGACGGTGAGCAGGACGCCCCGGAGCTGGCGGGCCACCAGGGCGCGCTCGCCGGTATCGGCGCCGGTCCACAAAGGCCGGAAGCGCAGGCGCTTGAGCTTGCCGGCGCCGAGCGGCTCTTCGGGCGTCGCGCGCGCGGGGGCGGGCAGGGGCTTGGAGCGGTTGTCGTACAGGTCGCCGCCCTCGAGGTCGCGCAGGTGGGCAAGCCTGTCGCTCGCCTCCTCGCTCAGGCTCGAGAGGTAGGCGTTGCGGGCCTGGGCGGGGTTGCGGGCGACGAGCGCCGCCGCGAAGTCGAGCGCGCCCTCGAGCAGGGCGCGCGCGAGCGCGTGCGGGCCGCAGCGAAGCTCGCGCTCGCGCACCCGCAGGGTTTCGGCCTTCAGGTCGATGCGCCCGCAGGGCTGGCCCCCGAGCGACAACTCCCAGGTCGCCTCGTGCGTCTCGGCGGCTTCGATAAGCTCGGCGGCGGCGCGCGGGGCCTCGCTCAGCAGCAGGAAGGGCGCTGCGGACCCGAGCGCGAGCTCGCGGCCGGCAGCATCCCTGAGCGACAGCTCGCCCGGGCTGAGCAGCGAGTAGAGATCGGCGCCCTCGCGGTAGCCATCGATGCGCCCGGCGCTGTCGCGCAGCCTGAACGCGAGGGCCAGCACGCCCTCCTCCAGGCGGCGCGGCTCGCTGCCCAGGCGCGTCTCGGTGGGCCTTCCCCCGCCCCCTACCTCGAGCCTGGCGGCCTTGCGCAAGGCGGCGCACAGGCGGGCGAGCCTGCGCGCGAAGGGGGCGGCGCACAGCGCGGGGTTGATGCTGGTCAGGTCGGCGAGCAGCGCGTGCGCGCACGAGGCGGTCGCGAGGGCGAGCCGGGCGAGGTCGACCTCGAGCTCGCCCGCGAGCAGGCGCGCAGGGCGCGACAGGCAGACGACGCAGAGCGCCGCGCTCGCGCCCCGCCGGCCGAGGACGAGCTCGGTGCGACCCTCGTCGAGCGGCACCTGGCCTCGCCCCTCGGGCTCTTCGTAGAGGCGCAGCACGAGCGCGGCGAGCCCCTCGACGACCTGGAAGATGGCCGCCTCGCGCAGCCCCTGGGCGAGGTTGACCCCGTCGACCTCGATGCCGAGGACATCGAGGATGGCCACCGGGCCCAACCGGCGCGCGGCGCGCTCGTCGAGCTGCTTGAGGCTCGCAAGGTAGCTCGGGTTGAGCTTCCAGCTATCGCCTGGGAGGATTCGAACCATACGTGGGGGCTTCGGGGCCCGGCCCGCATCTTAGGCCAGCCCGGAGAGCGCCGCGATTTCCCGGCCGCTCGCGATTTTGTCGGCGATTGACTTCTGTCGGGTGCCTTCCTACCATGCCGCTCGCTCTGCGCGGACCGGCCCGGGGCCGGCCAAGCGAGCAGATATCCGGCGGAAATTGCGCGACGCAAACGTTTCCGCCATGGGGCTTCGAGGCGCGAAGGAGCGGGCCGCCCACCGACACGAAGGTGGCCTCGAGCAGCCCTTGAGCGATCGCCCTGCACACCGCCGGGCATCCAAGGCCCAAGAGATTTCGGATGACATTCTACGAAGCAGCCCTCAGCGTCCTCGCACGCGAGGGCAAGCCGCTGCACGTCAACGCAATAACGGAGTTCGCTCTCAAGGACAGCCTGCTCTCACACGTCGGAAAGTCGCCGGAAGAGGTGATGCAGAGCCGTCTTCTCGCGATGGCGAGGCGCAGGACCGACCGCAGGGTGGTCGCCACCGCGCCCCAGACCTTCGCGCTTGCCGACTGGGGCTTGGCCGAGGACCCGAGCGCCTACGAGCCGGTCGTCGAGGAGAGCAGGGAAAAGCTCGAGGGCCCGCCGCTGCGCGGCCGCGAGCGCCATCCGGTCGCCTCGGCGGCCAAGGTGCGCATCGCGGGCCGGGGCGAGCGGACCCGCGGCTGGCGCGAGGAGGACGAGGAGCGCAGGCGCCGGCGCAAGCTGCCGCCGCTCTCCGAGGTCGCCGTCGAGGTGCTCACCGCCGTGGGCCATCCGCTCACCCCGGTCGATCTCGCCGCCGCGGCCCGCGAACGCGAGCTGGTCAGCGAGGACCTCGGCGCCGAGGCGCTGCTCAATGCGCTGCGCGAGGACAACCGCCGCCGCTCCGACTCGGGCCGGCGCCCGCTGTTCGACCTGCTGGCGAGCGGGGAGGTGGCGCTGCGCGCCGCGCCCGCCGAGGCCGCCGAGCTCGAGGCCGCGGTCGCCTTCGCGATGGGCATGCCGCTGCGCCGCGAGGAGCCCGGGCCCGGTGCGGCCAAGCTGGTCGCCCAGGCGCTCGAGCACCGCCGCCAGGTGACGCGCCAGTTGCGCCGGCGGCTCTCGGAGCTGGACGCCTCGGCGCTCGACAAGGCGGTCGAGACGCTGCTCGCGCTGCAGGGGTACGTCGACGTCAAGGTCGCCCGCCGCAGCCGCGAGGGCCCGCTGCTCATCGCCCGAAGGCGCGAGGGGCTCACCGAGCTGCGCTATGCGCTGCGTCTGGTGCGCGGGGGCTCGGAGATTGGGCGCGACGAGGTCTGCGAGCTGCGCCGCAGCGTCGGGCAGCACGGCGCGCACATGGGCATCCTGGTGAGCGCGGCCGAGGCGACGCGCGAGGCGCGAAACGAGTCGGCCGCCAGCCAGCCGCTCGTCGTGCTGCTGTGCGGCGACGCGCTCGCCGAGGCCTTCCTCGAGAAGCGGATCGGCTGCTCGGCCACCACCGTCGAGGTCTTCGACCTGGAGGAGGAGTTCTTCCGGCGCAGCCGCGAGCGGGGGCGCGAGGAGCGCGAGTCTCGGCGCGACGCCCGGGAGAGGCACGAGGGACGCGAGCCGCGCGACCGGCGGCCCCGTGGCGCGG
>ENA-UOOR01000596-UOOR01000596.1-fermentation-metagenome-genome-assembly--contig:-NODE-596-length-49942-cov-7.527813_pt1 | contig 49942 bp, 29 predicted proteins | sample MGYA00245780_ERZ724029 | MGnify/ENA primary metagenome ERZ724029 (study PRJEB28704, sample SAMN03018315) | fermentation metagenome | biome: anthropogenic terrestrial biome; feature: soil; material...
GTCTCGGTCGAGATGACCGAAGGGGCCGCCCCCGCCGAAGTCGCGCCGGTCGAAGTTGCCGTCGAGCAGCCTGCAGAGGCTCAGGCCGAAGAGGTCTCGGTCGAGATGACCGAAGGGGCCGCCCCCGCCGAAGTCGCGCCGGTCGAAGTTGCCGTCGAGCAGCCTGCAGAGGCTCAGGCCGAAGAGGTCTCGGTCGAGATGACCGAAGAGGCCGCCCCCGCCGAAGTCGCGCCGGTCGAAGTTGCCGTCGAGCAGCCTGCAGAGGCTCAGGCCGAAGAGGTCCCGGTCGAGATGGCCGAAGAGGCCGCTCCCGCCGAAGTCGCGCCGGTCGAAGCTGCCGTCGAGCAGCCGGCGATGGTGTTGATGGAGCAGGTGCCCGACGGAATGGCTGAACAACCGACGGCCGAGGCAGCGGATGTCGAAGAGATCGAGGTCAATTCTCTCGAGCCAGCCGACGTCGTCGAACTGGCGCCGCAGACCGTTGAACAAGCCCAGCCGGCCGAGTGGTCCGTCGACACGGCGATGCCCGCCGCTCCGGCCGTCGCGGTGAACGCCTACCCGGAGACGCCAGCGCTGCCCGACCCGACGTTCGAGCAGTCTTCTGCTTGGCAAGCTGCTCCGGTCGAAACCGCAGCCCCGGAGTTCGGGGCAGCTCCGACGGCTGGCTGGTCGGATGAGCAACCGGACATCGAGCCTGATCGCTCGCTGTTCGGCCAGGCACCGGCGGCTCTTGCCGAAGAAGAAGCTCCTCCTTCCGTCGCCCAACAGCCGGTTGCCGCGCCTGCTACAGCTATCGAGCTCGAATCCTCGCCAGACTGGCTCCAGTCAGACGGAGAGGTTCCGCTCGCCAGCGCAGCCGATTTCATAACCTGGCAGGGCGAGACCAAGCCCGAGATCGAGCTCCAGAGCGGAGCCGACGCCGTTCCCAACGGCTTCGTGCCGCTCCAGGGCGGCGAGCAGTGGGACGCCAACCAGTGGCAGAACGGCGAATCGCTCGCGCTCGCGCTCGACGCTCCGGCCGACGACGGCATCGAGCTCGCCAGCGCAGCCGACTTCATCACCTATGCACCTGTCGCCGAACCTGCGCCTGAGCCTGAGCCGGTTGTCGCGGCGACGGCAGTCACCGAGCCGGATCAAGCGGCCTGGGCGCAACCGATGCTCGCGCCAGAGCCCGAACCACAGCCAGAGCCCGTGGCCATTCCGGCGCCTGTGCCTGCGTCGCAGGTGGTGACTGAATCGGCCATCGCAGCTCCCGCGCCTGACCCTGCCTGGGGCGTGCCGGACGAAGAGCCGGAGGCCATCGAAGAGATCGACGTCGAGGAGATCGAGACCGAGCCCATCGAGTTGAGCTCCGAAGACGTTCAGGAGGCCGCTGTGCCTTCTGCTCAGCAGCCGGCGCCTCAGCAGGCCTGGCCCCAGGCTCAGCAACCGGCGCCGCAGCAAGCCTGGCCCCAGGTTCAGCAGTCGGCGCCTCAGCAGGCCTGGCCCCAGGTTCAGCAGTCGGCGCCGCAGCAGGCCTCGCCCCAGGCTCAGCAGCACGTTTCGAGCATCCCGCTGCACGCGGCGCCGGCTCCGGCTGCGGCCCAGTCCCGATCGGCGGTCATGTCGGGCGAGCACCGCGTCATCGTCCACACGATGGAAGGTCAGGTAAAGCGCGGGATCCTGCGCAACGCGAACCTGGACGCGGAGAGCCTCGACCTCGAGATCCTGGCTGGCCAGCCGCCTCTGCGCATGCCGACTGCGCGGCTGAAGGCCGTCTTCTTCCAGCTCGTGCCCGGTGCCCGCCCGGCTCCGCCGCAGGGTCAGAAGCTGCGCGTCACCTTTGTCGACGGCCGCCAGGTTGCCGGGTTTGCGCCCGCCTACGATCCCAACGAGCCGGGGTTCTTCCTGCTGCCCGCCGATACGCGAACCAACCCGGCCGAGCGCATTTACATCTACCGCGCAGCCATCAAGAGCATCGCCCGCGGGTAGCCGCAACCAGGGGCGAGGATCATCTGGGGCCGCGTGCCGCTGCGACACGCGGCCCTCTTCTTGGGTCGAGCCGCCGCGCGGAGCCGAGGTGCTTGAGAGCTCAGCAAGTCGAGGGTCATGCTCTTCGCAAGAAGAAGGCGTCGAGCGCTGACGAAGGAGCGTATCGGGGCGCTCACCGGCGCGTTTCCATGTCCGAGAACTCGCACCCAGGGCCGTCAACCGCGGGAGGTTTCCGAAGCTTGTCTTTCGAGCGGGCTTCGGGCAGGAATGTCTGCGCGGGATTGTGAGGAGGAATGGGGATGAGCAGCTTCACGGGCATCAAAGTCTTCTCCACCACCCTGGCGCGCGATCGTGAGGCGATGGGCGAGACGATCACGAAGTGGCTGCGCGAGCATCCGCAGAACGAAATCGTCGACAAAGTGGTCACCCAGTCGAGCGACAAGGAGTTTCACTGCCTGACGATCACGCTCTTCTACAGGGAGCGAGAAAACAGGCGGTAGCCCTCGGTCCCCAATCGAACCCGGGGCCGCGATTGGCTCGGGCAGCGCGGCGCATGCTTGGCTGAGGTGGACGGAAGATTCGCTACCGGCCCGCAGTTCTGGAGCTAGGCGCCCATGCATCCCCGTCACTACCAGATGAACACAGGAGGCATGTTCTCGCGGCCCCCGCAGGGCGTGCTGGCCATCATGATCGCCACCGCGGTGGCGAGCGTGGTCGCGATGGCCTCGGCCGGCGCCTTCGGCACCGGCGGCCTGACGCGCTTGCTGATGTTCTCGCCCTCGGCGGTCCTCGACGAGTGGCGCATCTGGACGCCCTTCACCTACCTCTTCGTCACCCTCAGCCCCATCCAACTGCTCTTCTGGGAAGGATTCGGCCTTTGGATGTTTGCCTCCACGCTCGAGAGGCAATGGGGGACCCGGCGCTTCCTCTTCTTCTTCTTCGCCACCGGCACCGGCGCCGCGTTGCTCACGACGCTGCTGGGCGCTTTCGCTGCTCCCTTGCGAGTCGCCCCGCCTTTCGCCTTTGACGGTACCTACGTCGCCTTCGAGGCCGCGATTCTCGGCTGGGTGCTGATGAACTGGCAGGCGACCGCGATGTTCTTCTTCCTGCCGATGCGCGCCCCCTGGCTGCTCGTCATCGCGCTGGTCTTTCCATTTCTCGGAATCGTCGCCGGCAACTGGATCCCCTACGTCCCAGTGCTCTCGGGAATGGGTATCGGGTACCTGCTGCTCAAGCGCAATCTGTCGGTGCGCGGGCTCTGGTTGCGCTTTCGCGCCTGGAGTATCCGGCGCCACCTCGACCGGACCAGATCCAAGTCACACCTGCACGTCGTCCCTCGCGACGACGACAGCGAGGAGGGCGAGCAGCAGCGCCCGCCAAAGTATCTGAACTAGCGACAGCGCCCTGGGCGACCGCTGTAGACTCGAGCGCTTCGCCGAGCATGTCTCGCGCCGCGATGAGGGAGGCCGAGGCGAGGTGCCCGATCTCCGCCTCGCGAGCTCGACCTGCGCGCGGGCGGACCGGCTATCGCTCGACGGAGCCTTCGGCGCCCCTTCAGGCCCGCCTGCCGCGCGCCCCTTACAGCGAGCGCGCGACTCCGATCAGGACGGCAGCGATGAGCGCCAGCCCGATCCCGGAGATCAGGAACGCGTTCACGTGACGAAGGCGTATCTCCCGAACCCCTGCGCCCGCGAACCAGCGATTGGCCGCCTCGACCCTCGCGTCGAGCGACAGCTCGCCGTCGACTCCGAGTCCTTGCTCCTTGAGTCGCTCGACCCGGCGTCGGTGGGCCGCGAGGAGCTGCTCCGGGGTCGCGCCTGGGACACCACCGGCGAGGTAGCCGTCGCGCTCGTTGCCATAGCGCTTGTGGTCGGCCGTGAGCACGAATCCGCCTTTGTGAAAAGGCGTGAGCAGATAGAGCCGCACGTGCTTTCCGTAGCGAAACGCGGAGCCGAAAGTCTGCTCGGCTAGATGGACGTAGTCATAGCTGAGCACCGCCGGGCGCAGCGGCGCCTTCTCGTGATGGACACCGAGCCTCTGAAAGCCGAGCGGAGCAAGCTCAGCGTCCATCTGTTCGAAGAGGGGGTGATCGACGCCCTTGTCGTCCTCGCTGCCCTTGCGGGCGCGGGTCATTCCCGGCTTGAGGCACAGGAGCGCGCCCGGCAGGTTGCGCCAGAGGACAAACCCGAGGAGCAGCAGGCTGATCAATGGACGGACGTAGCTCACGAGGACCCTATCTGCCCGGATGCCGAACTGGCGAGCAAGACGAACGGCTGCGACGAAGACCGGGAGTCTATGGGGGCGTTCCCGGCGGGTCAAACGCGGGTGCCGACGGGGACCGGCGCGAGACAGCGGCCACTTGGGAGCTCATTCACCTGCGCCGCACCGCGTTTCACCGCGCCCAAGCCGACGGGCAAGTGCCCCTTCGCAACCTGGCCGAGCTGAAGCCAACGCGGGCTCTCCATGGCTCCAGTCCGGGCCCGACGTCACCCCGATCGCAAATGCGCGCGGATGAGGCTCGCACCTTGTCTGAGCTGCTGCGTGGGCCGCTTCCTTTGGCCAAGCCGGCAAGGACTCGCCCGCGAAGGGACGACTCGATCTCGCCGGCAGCTCCAGAGCGCTTGCCAAGGCCCGGGCTGCCTGACGCTTCCCCATGGGGACGTGGCCACCCGCGAGAGGCGGCCATGTCGCTTTCTGGCCTGCTCCTTTAGAGGCCCGAGAGCCTCGCCCTGGACTTCGAGCCTCCGCCCTGCGCGCTCGCGGCGCGCGCCGACCGAACCTTGACCGGCTTGGACTTCTCCGTCTTGATGGGCTCCCACTTCGTGTAGACGAGCGAGTCAGCGCTGCGCGGCACGTTGGGTACGGGGACCCCTTGCGCCGCCGCCTCCTCGAGAGGCTCTTCTCCACGGGCGATGATTCGGTCGATGCGCGCATCCTCCTCATAGCCCCAGCTCCGATAGCCCATGCACCCTTCGGCGGTCACGATTGCGAGCGCGGCGAGCACCGCGCGAGTCTTCAAGCCAGCCATCCTCTCCCCTCCTCCGTCTCGCCCTGCGTCTGTTCGACCTGCTCTACTTGCTCTGGTGCCCACTGCGTGGCCTCTTCCAAGGCGAAGCGCGCGAACCGCGCGAGCGCCGGTCCGACCGCTGCCGACGCCGCCCGAAGCGCCTCGCGGGCCTCGGGGCTGCGGTGGTGCGCCAAGAAGACGAGCGCGCGCTTCTTCTCGACCACCGATGACCCGGGATGGCTGAGCACCTCGACCGCCGGAGCGATCTGGCAGGCGGGCACCCGCTCCAGCGGCATCGACAGCAGGTCATGGGACTCGAGGTAGTCCCTCAGCGCCAAATGGTCGGCAAGCTCCCACCCGGTCGCCTCGTGGACGATCATCGGCATCGCCATCGGCCCGCCCTGCTCGAATCTCTGCCTGCGCCTGCTCTTGCGTCCCATCTCTCTCCCCCCCCCCCCCCCCCCCGCTGTTGTGCCTGACGAATACGAGAAGGCGCCTGCCCGCCGCCCCAGCCCGCCACTTCAGGCGCCTTCCGGTTCTGTCCGAGACCGGGACGACGGCCGTTTCTCACCTCTCGCCATCCCGGTCTCCGGCCCCGTCCCCTCTTGTCCGCTCAGGCGACGGCCTTGTCCTGCGTCGGCTCCTCCGAACGAGCGTGCACCGGCGCGCTCGAGCCGAGACGCACGACCAGCTCCTCCATCGCCTGCGGGTGTTCGCGCAGCCAGTCCGAGGCCTTCTCGCGCCCCTGCGCGATGCGCTCGCCGTTGAAGGAGAACCACGAGCCGTTCTTCTCCACGATCCCCCGCTCGCAAGCGAGGTCGAGCAGCTCGCCGACCCGGGCGATGCCGCCGCCGAAGAGCACCTCGAATTCGGCCTCGCGGAACGGCGGGGCCACCTTGTTCTTCACCACCTTGACCCGCATCCGGCTGCCGACGACGGTGTCGCCGCTCTTGACGTGTCCGATGCGCCGGACGTCGAGGCGCACGCTCGAGTAGAACTTGAGCGCGTTGCCGCCGGTGGTCGTCTCGGGGTTGCCGAACATCACGCCGATCTTCATGCGGATCTGGTTGATGAAGAGGACCACGGTGCCCGACTTGGCGACCGCGCCGGTCAGCTTGCGCAACGCCTGGCTCATCAGCCGCGCCTGGAGGCCGACGTGCGCGTCGCCCATCTCGCCCTCGATCTCGGCCTTGGGCACGAGCGCGGCGACCGAGTCGACGACGATCAGGTCGACGGCACTGGTGCGCACAAGCTGCTCGGCGATCTCGAGCGCCTGCTCGCCGGTGTCCGGCTGGCTGACGAGCAGGTCCTCGACCTGCACGCCGAGCTTGCGGGCATAGAAGATGTCGAGCGCGTGCTCGGCGTCGATGAAGGCGGCCACGCCCCCGGTCTTCTGCACCTCGGCGATGGCGTGCAGCGCGAGCGTGGTCTTGCCCGAGGCCTCGGGCCCGAAGACCTCGACGACCCGGCCCCGCGGGTAGCCTCCGACCCCGAGGGCCAGGTCGAGGCCGACCGAGCCGGTGGGGATGACCTGGACCTTCTCCTCTTCGCCCTCGCCGCCCAGCCGCATGATCGCGCCGCGCCCGAACTGCTTCTCGATCTGGGTCACCGCCGCGGCGATCGCCTTGAGCTTGTCGTTGACTTTGGACATGCCACTCCCTCCTTTTCGCGCCCGGTCGCGGGCGCGCCCATCAATGCCGCCCTGTGCCCGAAGGCCTCTCCTCCGGGACCAAGAGACGGCGCCTCTACCCCGGAAGCTTTCTGTCGAGCGTCCGGTAGCCGATGGCCTCGCTGACGTGGCAGGCGCGGATCGCCTCGCTGTCGTCGAGGTCGGCGATGGTCCGAGCGACCTTGAGGATCCGGTCATAGGCGCGCGCGCTCATCCCCACCCGGTCGATGACGTTCTGCAGCAGCGCGCCGCTCTCCGCGTCGACTTCACAGAAGCGGCGGATCTGACGCGGGCCCATCTGCGCGTTGCAGTGCGTCCCGCGCGCGCGAGTGAAGCGGGCAGCCTGACGCACCCGCGCGCGGCTGACCCGTTCGCGCAGGTCGTTCGAGCTCTCCCCCTCGCGCTGCGGGGTCAGGTCCCGATAGCGCACGGGGGGAACGGTGACGTGGATGTCGATGCGGTCGAGCAGCGGCCCCGAGACGCGCGCTCGGTAGCGCTGCACGTCGGCGGGGTGGCAGGTGCAAGCCTGGGCGGGGTTTCCCGCGTGTCCGCAGGGACAGGGGTTCATCGCCGCGACGAGCATCATTCTCGAAGGGAAGGTGATGGTCTGCATCGCGCGGGCGATGGTGACCATCCCGTCCTCGAGCGGCTGGCGCAGCACCTCGAGCACGTTCTTCTTGAACTCGGGCAGCTCGTCGAGGAAGAGCACTCCGTTGTGCGCAAGCGAGACCTCGCCGGGCCGAGGAATCGACCCGCCGCCAATCAGCCCCGCGTCGCTGATGGTGTGGTGAGGAGCGCGGAAGGGCCGCTCATTGATCAAGGCGCGATCTCCGACGAGGCCGACGACGCTGTAGACCTTGGTCGTCTCGAGCGCCTCCTCGAAGCTCATCTCGGGCAGGATGGTCGGCAGGCGCTTGGCGAGCATCGTCTTGCCCGAGCCTGGCGGGCCGATCATCAATGCGTTGTGGCCGCCGGCCGCGGCGATGACCATCGCGCGCTTGGCGCCCTCCTGGCCGCGCACGTCGGTGAAGTCCACCCCCTCGCCCGCGCTCGGCGGCGCGGCCTCAGGGGCGACCGGGCGAAACGGCAGCAGCGGGACGCCCTCTGCCAGGGCATCGACGAGCGCGCGAAAGGTCGAGACGGGGATGACGTCGACCCCTTCGACGACCGACGCCTCGCGAACGTTGGCCTCGGGGACGTAGACCCCGGCCAAGCCGGTGTCGCGGGCGGCGACGGCCAGAGGCAGCGCTCCGCGGATGGGCTTGATGCTGCCGTCGAGCGCGAGCTCACCGGCGAAGAGGTGCCGTTCGAGCGCCGCCGGCTCGAGGATTCCCCCGGCGGCGAGGACGCCGAGGGCGATGGGCAGGTCGAAGCCCGTCCCGTCCTTGCGGATGTCGGCGGGGGCGAGGTTGACGGTCACGCGCTTCTGCGGGAGCTGATAGTCGCAGTTCTTGATCGCGGCAATCACCCGGACCTTGCTCTCCTTCACCGCGTTGTCGGGCAGCCCGACTATCGCGAAGAACGGCAGGCCCATCGTCATGTCGACCTCGACGTCGACGACGACCGCGTCGACCCCCATCAGCGCTCCGCAACGCACCCTCGCCAGCATCGCCCGCTCCCCTCGAGAGCCCTTGCTCTCGGCTTCGTTTCCCCTCATCGCGTGGCCCGGCGCTGGTGCAGCGCATGTGCCACAAGGTGCGCAGAGGTGGGACGGGCAAAGGAGGTCGGGAGGGGTTGGAAAGGCGACGGTCGACTGTCGCCGAGCGCAACGCGCCCCTGTCACGGCGCGTGGCATCGGCGCGAAGGCCCTGGGCGCAAGAGCCGGCCTGAGCCAATGCGGCGGCAGGTCCAGGGGCGCGAAGCGATGGGCGGCTGCCGCGACGAGTCAGCACGAGGACTCGCCCCCTCGGCAAATATTGGCCGAGGGCTGAGCTGAAGACCAAGCGGCGCCTGCGAGTCGCGACTCGACCACGGGACCGATCGCCTTCAGGTCCCCGGAGGCCACGTCCGCGGGCAAGCGCAGCCCGCTCGCTCGGCGAATTGCCGCGCGCCCGGCCGGACAGTGCGCGCCGCGCGAGAGCCGACCCGCGGCCATCGGCTGACCTACCGCAACTCGGGCGCCCGCCAGCCGCGTCGGCCTACAGGAAGCTCTCGGGGATGTAGACGATATCGCCAGGCTGCAGCGCGAAGTTCTTGTCACGGCCCTCGGCGATGCCCTCGACCGGGACCTTGAACTTGCGCTCCTCGCCATCGACGAGGCGGGTGACGATCACCGAGTTCTTCGCGGCGAGCTTGCCAAAGCCCCCGGCGAGGGTGATCGCCTGGACGATCGACATCTTGTCCTCGAAGGGGAAAGTGCCCGGTTTCTGCACCTCTCCAAACACGAAGATCTTCTTCGAGTTGTACTCCTTGAGGAAGACCGTCACCTGCGGGTTCTTCAGGTAGCCGTTCTCCAGGCAGCGCGTCAACTGATCGGCCAAAGCGCTCGAGGTCAGCAAGGCGGCCTTGACGCGACCGCAGAAGGGATAGTCGATGGTCCCCTCGGCCGAGACGCGGAAGATGCCGGTGAGATCCGACTCCTGGTAGACGCGGATCTCGAGCACATCGTTGACGCCGAGGGTCGCGTTGGCCGCCGCGATCTGCGCGACCATCGCTTCGTCGGGGGCTGCGTAGGCGGGCTCGCGGCGCGTCGGCGTCTTGCACGACGAGAGGGCGATCAGCAGCGTTGCCGTCAACAGTGCGGCTGCTCGCCGCGTGGCGCAAAGCTCGGACACCTGAGACATCGCCCCGCGAACACAGGCGCGCCGCTCTTCATTCCGGGCGCAAGCCCGGTTACCAGGATCTCGGTGCATCGATCGCATGCCGACAGTGGCGGGTAAGTTGCGGAAGGCTCTTTAGTAGATGACCTGGCAGCGCAGGTAGACCTCGTTGCGGTTGAAGTCGGCGAGGTTCATCCCCTTCTCGTTGTACCGGAAGCCATAGCCACCGCTGATCGAGATCCAGGAAGCCAGCTCGTAGTCCAGCCCGAGGTCGCCGTTGAAGTACATCCTCGAGTCTCCGTCGGCTCCCTCGGCAAGATTGAAGGACAAGAAGTCCAACGAGGACTGGGCCCGCGCGGTCAGCTTGCCCGCGAACAGGAACCGCACGTCGAGGTAGGCGCGATCGAGACCGTAGGTGACCCAGGCCGAGCTGGGGACCGGCTCGAAGCTGCGCAGATAGCCGACGCGGACTTGGCCGGTCTGCGACAGCAGGTAGCCGACCTCGGCCTGGGCGATCGGGCTCGAGTACGACCCGTTGCTGAAGTCGTGGCCCCAACCGAACTTGAGCAGCGCCGAGAAATGCGTGGTCAGCAAGCCGCTCAGTCCGAGCGTCGCCTTCAAGCCGTTCGTTGGAGTGCCCGCCGAGCCGAAGTAGCGGCGCATGAAGAACGCCGAATCGAAGGTGACCGCGGTCTTCGGCAGGAATTTCCAGCGCCCGTTGAGCGAGAAGGTGTGGTTGAGGTAGTTGTTCTCGCCCACCGCGCGGGGATCGCAGGTGTCACCGGACTCGCAGCCCGCCAGCGAGACAATGCCCGAGGGGGTGAAGAACTCGGTGGTCAGGTGATAGTTCGGCTCGATCTGCAGCGCGCCGCCCGCGGGCTTCACGTTGAGCTGAAGGCGGGCATCGTTGTAGAGCGAGAGGGCGCCGACGACGATCGACGGCACGTTGGAGAGCCGCTCGGACCGGCTGATCTTGTCGCCGATGTCCAGGCTGACCTGCCCGCCGCGATTGATGCCGATGTCGAGGTTGGCATCGCCCTCGAGGTGCGAGGCGTTGCGCGCGCCGGAGTCGGCCACCCCGGTATACCAGAGGTACTCGAGGCCCCCGTCGAGCGAGACGGCGAAGTTGGGCGACGGCAGGCTCAGCTTGAGGCCAGGGCGAAGGTGCAGGACGAGGTCGCCGATGATCTGGTTGCCGTTCGAGACCATCACGGCGGCCGAGTCGTAGCGCGTCTGGAGTTGGAAGTAGGGGTGGACCCGCGCTTCGCCGAACTTGACGCCGTTGCCCTCGGCCAGCGCCTCGGCGCCGGACAGCAACAGAGCGGTCGCCATGAGGCTGCAGAGCAAGCTCTTGCGCGTAGGGTACGGTTGCGGCCTCAAATCTCCCTCGACCTCCAAGTGACAGCGCGCCCTAGGGCCCGGCAAAAAATAAGCTCCGGTAGGAGTCGCGTGTCGCTTAGTGAGTCCCCCTCTCATCCCGGGAATTGGGGCACGAGAAGGCTTGTGGTCATATCACGCCAGTCAACGAATGCAAATCAACTGGTGGGACTCGCTGGCGGAGGCCGTGACACGATGGGTGGGGGAGGCACGGTCTGCGTAGGATCGAGCTGCGGCAGGTCCTGCGGCTCTTCGACCGTCACCTGGGTCTCTCCGGTCTCGAAGGCGAGCATGCCGACGCACTGCTCGGCCTCGGCCTTCAACTGATCGATCTTCTGCCGGGCGATGTTTACCTTCGCGTACTCGTGCGCGGCCTGCTGCTCCTCGCGCTTGGCGATCGCCTCCTGGAGGCTTACGTCCGCCTGCTCGCTGATTCGCAGCAGACCCTTGATGTTGGTGAGCTTCTCGTTGACGCAGTTGAGCTTGACGACGTCCTTGCTCGCACGAGCCTCTTCAAGCTTGCCAAGGACGAGCTTGAGCGCCCGGCGCATCTGCGCCAAGTAGTCGGAAGAGCTCTTGAGCATCTCCTGCGCCGACAGCTTCTCGGTTTTGCTCGCCTGGACTTCCTGCTCGAAAGGCTGCTGGGCTGCCGCCGTGCTGCTGATCGCCAAGAAAGCGATAGCCGCGAGAATGGTCCGGATCGTCATCTCGTTCGCCCCGTCCTGCTGGAAAAACTTCGGAACAGTAGGCACTTGCGGGCAGGACTGTCAAACCGCCGGCCGCTGCGCCGAGCCGTCATCGGGCAGCCTGTCGCCCGCACGCCTGGACTAACCGCCGCGCTCCCGCGCCGCCACCCGCTATCGCCCCGCGGTCGGCGGCCGCTGTCCGATGATGGCCTCGGCGCTGGTCGCCGTCGGCCCCTCGGCGTCGGAATCCGAGGGGACGACCCCGCACCTCCAGATGTCGCCCGCCTTGACCAGCCGGGCGGGAACCTGGGCCGTCGATCGGGCGAAGGACTGCTGCAAGCCGTTCTTCCACCACAGGTACCGGTAGCCGACCTTGTCGCCATCCGGATCGACCGCCTCCTCGACGATCCTACAGACGAGGGTGTCGTCGGGCGCCGGCTGGTCGGGGAGCAGCTTCACCGACGGCTGCGCCGGTGGACTGTTTCGATAGCGGCCCTCGGCGCTCGCGACGGCGCCGGTCGCCTCCGGGTCCCTCGGCGTCACCTCGCACCGGTAGCTGTGCTGCTTGCCCACGCCGGTGGAGGGGAGCTTCCACGGCGACTCGGGGTCTGCCTTGAGCGCCTTGTTGCCCTGGAGCCAGCGGAATTGGTACGCGAGCGTGTCCTCGTCCACGTCGGTCGCGGGCGCGACGAGTCGGCACAGCAGGTCGTCGCCCGCGCGTGGCTCCTCCGGCTCGACAGTTGCCTTCGGGGCGAGCGGCGCGCTGTTGAGCACCCGGGCTTCGGCCGAGGCCACAGCGCTCGAGAGCTCGCCGTCGGTGGCGACGACCTCGCAGCTCCACGTCTCGCCATGACGCGCCACTCCCGCGGGAATCCGGGACTGCTCCAGGCCGATGGGGACCGGCTTGCCGTCGCGCTTCCAGGTGAACCGCAACACGGGCGTCTCGCGGTCGGGCTCGCTCGCGGCCTTCTTCACCGCACACACGAGCTCGTCCTTGACGGTGGGGCTCGCCGGTTCGAGCGCGACCTGTGGGGCGAGCGGCGCGCTGTTCTTGACGGTCGCGCTCGCCTCGACCGCCTCGCCCTCGACCTCACCGTCGAACGCAGTGACCACCACCTTGAGCCGCTCGCCGCGTTTGAGGACTCCCGGCGTGATCGAGGTGGCCGTCTGCGGCAGGTCGAGTCGCACGCCATCGAGGTACCAAGCGTGGCGGTAGGTCACCGCGTCCCCGTCGTGGTCGACCGAGGGGGCGGAGATTTTCACGCTCGCACCGCTGCCGGCGGTCGGCTGCGCGGGCTCGATGGAGATCCGCGGTGCGGTGGGGGCGGTGTTGACGACCTCGAGCCGGGCGCGCCCGGAGCGCCCGGCCTGCTCGCCGTCGTGGGGCGTCACCTCCACGAGCCACTTCTGATGCTTCCTCAGCTTGCCCGCCGGAATGGACCGGGTGCCGGCCGGGAGGTCGGCGGGCTTGCCGTCGACAGAGAAGACATACTCGTAGGAGATGGGATCGCCGTCGGCGTCCACCGAAGGTTTCTCCATGCGCACCTCGACCGCCTGGCCGCTCTTCGGAGCCTGCTCCGAGAACGAGATGGCGGGCGCGGTCGGCGGGGTGTTCTCGATCTTGGCCGAAGCCTTTGCCGGGGCCGAATCGGCCTCGCCGTCGTTGGCGATGATCACCAGCTCGTAGGTCTCGCCCTTGCGAAGGTTGGTCACCTGTCGCCCGTCGGCCGAGGCTTCGACCTTCTTGCCGTCCTTGAAGAACGCGAAGCGATAGCTCAGCCGGTCCCCGTCGGCGTCCTTGGCCTCGGCGGCGAGCGCCGCCTCGAGGCTCTCGCCCCGCGCCGGTCGGGTCGGCAGCAGCAACGCTTCGGGCGCTTGGGGCGGGGTGTTGACCAGCGTCAGGCTCGCGCGGGCGGTGGGCCCGAGCTGTTCGCCGTCATCGGCCTGCACCTCGACGGTCAGCGTGCGCTTCTTGGCGACGGTCAACGGCGGCAGCCTGTCGACCGAGTCCTCGAAGTTCAGAGCCGTGCCTTCGACCAGGAACCGATAGCGGTAGCGCAGCTTGTCGCCGTCGACATCGGTGGCCTCGCGGCGGATGACCGCGCGGATCTCGTCACCGGTCTTCGCGGTCGCCGGGGTGAGGACGACCTCGGGCGCCGTCGGAGCGCTGTCGGCGACCACGGCGTCGAGCCGTGCCGGGGCACCCTGCTCGGCGCCGTCCGACGGGGTCACGGTGACCGTCCAGCGCTCGCCCTTGCGCACCGCGCCCGCGGGCAGCTCGGGGCGGGTCTGCTCGGGCTGCGGCTGGCCGTTTCGCGACCAGGAGTAGGCGTAGGTAATCGGGTCGCCGTCCGCATCGGTCGACGGCTCGACGATCTTCACCTTCACCGGCTCGACCCTGCGCAGCGGCAGCTTCTCGAAGGCGATGACCGGCGCAGTCGGCTTGCTGTTCCCAATCGTCACGCTGGCGCGCGCCGGCGGTGAATCGGCCTCGCCATCGCTGGCGACGACGCGCACCTCGTACGTCTCGCCCTTGCGCAGTCCGCCCATTTCGCGCCCGTTCGCACGAGCTTCGACCTTCTTGCCGTTCTTGAAGAACGCAAAGCTGTACGCGAGCCTGTCGCCATCGACATCGCCCGCGGGCTTGGCGAGCGCCGCCTCGAGGGTATCGGTGCAGAAGGCCTCCCGGGGCAGCAGCAGCGCCTCAGGCGCGCTCGGCGCGGTGTTCTGCACCGCGGCGCTCGCCTTGACGAGCGGGCCGAGCTGCTCGCCGTCGTCGGCGCGCACCTCGACGACGACGGTCTTGTTCTTGCCGACGCTGAGCGGCTCGAGCGTGTCGACCGAGTCGTCAAGGGCCAGGGGGGTGCCGTCGACGACGAAGCGGTACCGATAGCGCAGCTTGTCTCCGTCGACGTCTGAGGCCTCGCGCCGGATGACCGCCTTGATCGCGTCGCCGGTCTTGGGCGACTCGGGGCTGAGCGCCACCTCGGGCGCGGTGGGCGCGCTGTCGACGGCCAGCGCTTCGAGGTGCGCGGGGGTTCCCTGCTCCTCGCCATCGGACGGGGTGACGATGACCATCCACCGCTCACCCTTGCGCACAATGCCGGCGGGCAGCTCGGGGCCGGTCAGCCCGGGCTGGGGCTCGCCATTTTTCGCCCAGGCGTAGGCGTAGGCGACCTTGTCGCCATCGACATCTTGCGAAGGTTCGACGATGCGCACCTTCACCGGCTCGACCCGCCGCAGCGGCAGCTTCTCGAAAGCGAGGACCGGCGGGGTCGGCGGCGTGTTCTTCACGGTGACCGAGACGCGGCCGACCTCCGAGTCGGCCTCGCCGTCGTTGGCGACAGCCTCGAGACGGTAGGTCTCGCCCTTCTTGATGTCGCGAACCACGTCGGGCGGTTCGAGCCTCTTGCCGTTCTTGAGGAACGCGAAGCGGTAGCTGAGCGCGTCGCCGTCGATATCTCTCGAGGGCGCGGCGAGCCCAGCGGTCAGCGTGTCGCCGAACCGCGGCGCCGCCGGAGCGATGGCCGGGCCGGGGACGGTCGGCCGGGTATTGAGGAGCGTCACCTGCGCAGTTGCGACCGGCCCGAGCAGCTCACCGTCGTCGGCCTGGACCTCGACCGAGACGACCTGCCGCTTCCGAGCGGTCAGCGGGGGCAGCGTGTCGACGGTGCTCGCGAAGGGCTGGAGACTGCCGTCGATGAAGAAGCGATAGCGGTACTTGAGCGGGTCCCCATCGACGTCGCTCGCCGCGCGCTTGATCACGGCCTTGACCGGGTCGCCGCGCCGCGGCGACGCAGGCACGAGCGCAACCTCAGGCGCGGTGGGGGCGCTGTCGGCGACCACCGCCTCCAGACTGGCAGGCGGCCCTTCGGCCTCACCGTCGAAGCCGGTCACCACCACGGTCCAGCGCTCGGATTTCTGGATGCTCAGCGCCGCAAGCTCAGGCTTGTTCAGGCCCTTTTGCGGCCGCCCATCCTTGAGCCAAGCGTAGGTGTAGCGGATCTTGTCTCCGTCCGCGTCGGGCGCCTCTTCACTGATGCGCACCTTGACCCCGCTCACCCGGCGCAAAGGGTCGGGCTCGAAGGTGATCTTCGGGGCGCCGGGGCTGCTGTTGGCGATGACGATTTCCGCGCTCTGCCGAGATACCGCGCCTGGCGCCGACAGCTCGAACCTCCAGCGCTGTCCCTTCGCCGTCTTCGCCGCCGGAACGCTCAGCTTGCCCGCGAGCTCGGGGACCTCCTTGCCCTCTCGAAACCAGCGCACCTCGGTGCCGGGCTCCGGGTCGCCGTCGAGATCGAAGAAGCGGTAGCTCGCCTTCAGCTCGTCGTCGGTGACCGGCGTCTTCGGCGAGATCTGCAGGTCGGCAAAGCTCGGCGGGTTCGGAAAGCGCCGCCCGCCGCGGGCCGAGTCGTGGCCGGGCTCGGGCCAGGCGAAGGGGCGAGCCGACTTGCCAACCCGCCGCACCTTGAAGGCCGAGGCCCTTTCACCCGCGGCCTGGGCGATGAGCACCTGCCCATCGAGCTCGATGACGACCGGACCGGAGTCGGGCAGTCCCTCCAGGCGCGCCGGAAAGCCGGGAAATGCCCGAGCGTTCGCCTTGAGGACGTGGAGCTTGCCGTCGGCAGTGGTGGCGAGCACCTCCTCCTCGCCGTCGCGATCGAGATCGGCCACCAGCGCCGCGCCGACGAGCCTCTCGCCGAGCTTGACGGGAAACCCCTTGAGGGGCTGGCCCCGGGTGTCGAGCGCGTGGAGCTGACCGTCGGTGGCGGCGACGACAAGCTCGAGGCGCCCGTCGCCGTCCAGATCGCCGAGCGCTGGCCCACTGAGCAGCCTCGCGCCGACGGCGACCGGATAGCCGGGGAGCAGCGAGCCGTCGTGGCGCACGGCGTAGACCTTGAAGTCTTGCGAGGCTACCGCGACCTCGTTCAGGCCGTCGCCGTCCAGGTCACCTATCGCCGGTTGGCCGCTGACCAGATAGCCAGTCACCGCGGGAAAGCCCGGCAGCGCCTTGCCCCGGGAGTCGGCGGCGTAGACCCGGCCGTCCTCATTTCCCCAGACGAGCGCCAACCGGGCCGGCTCGCCGAGAAGGCCCGCCGAGGCCGCGCTCGTCACCGCGCCGCCCGTTCCGATGGGGAAGCCCGCGCGCTCGCTGCCGTCGGCCCTCAAGGCATGAAGCCGGCCCTCCTTGTCGCCCACGACCAGCTCCGGGCGCCGCTCGCCGTCAAGCTGCAGGAACGAGGGGCCGGCCTGCAGGCCCTTGGGCGCACGGAAGCTGAAGCCGGCCAGCGGCACGCCGTCGGCCTTGACGACGACGACGCGCCCGTCACTCAAAGCGACCGCCACCTCCTCGACGCCGTCGCCGTCGAGATCACCGACCGCCGGCAGGCCGAGCACTGCCACCTTCTGCCCCAGCGCGACAGGGAACCCGTCGCACCCGCGCCCGTTCGCCTGCAGGCAGTGGAGCTCGTCGCCTATCGAGAAGTACAGGCGCACCATGCCATCGGGCTGCCGGCCCGTCGCCAGAGGGCTCGTGACCAGGCCCGAGACCTTCTTCGGGAACCCGGGCGCCGACGGGGCCGCGTGCACGCGGGAGGAGGAAGCAGCCGACGCGAAGCAGAGTGCAAGGACGAGCCAGGACCTGGAGTTCATCTCGGATCGGGACCTCAAACCGCCCCAAGGGCCAAGGGCGGCCGTGCGCGGGTTCAGAAAGGTGGCGGGCACCCCGAGCGCCGTTAGAGGCGCACCGTCAGCCGGACGTTCGTCTCTCGGAGCCTGGAGGAGAGCACGCGGGCGATGTTCATGATGACGAAGGTGAAGCCGTCGCGGTAATGCTTGCGAAACGTGGCGAAGTTCGCCGCCGTCAGCTCGAGCACGACGCACTCGGTCTTCGCCCGCACCGTCGCCGAGCGCTCGGCCTTGTCGATCAGCGACATCTCGCCGAAGAAGTCCGGCGGCTCGAGGGTCTCGAGCACCCGGAGCTCGCCGTCGTCGTTCCTGCAGAGCACCTCGGCCTCGCCGTCGGCGATGACGAAGAGCGCCTCGCCCAGATCGCCCTGCTCGAAGACCACCTCGCCGGCGGCAAACCTGCGCGGGCGCGACATGTCGGCCGCCAGCTCGACCTCGGAGGCCGACAGCGTCTGAAAGAGCGGCGAGCGCTGCAAGACGTCGAATTTCTCCATCACCTACTCCCCGTGCGGCCGAGCCGCGCCTTAGGCCGATTTGCGCTCGTCACCTTCGCGGACGCGGCCCTGGCGGCCCTTGAGGAAGTACTCCTCGAAGCGCCGATCCCCCTCCTCCTCGGACTCAGCGACCTCGACGGCCGGCTCGATGAACTCGACGCCGCGCTTGTGGTCGATGCTGTAGACCGTGAGCGGCTTGATCTCGATGTTGTAGCTCTCGGCGTCCTCGACCAGCGGTACGCACCAGGCGCGGCGCTGGTTGTCTTTCTGGCGAAAGTAGAGGTGCTCCTCGCCGAGCGCGCAGCCGAACTCGCGGATGCGGGCGAGCACCTCGGCCGCCTTCTTCTCGGCCGTCTCGCGCTCCTGCGCGGCCGCATCGGCCTCCGCGCGCAGCTTGACGGCGCGCTGCTTGCGCTCCTCGGCCTGCTTGAAGAGCCGCTCGGCTTCCAAGCGCACCTTGCGCCCGCGCACCTTGTGCTCGGCGATGAGCAAGCTCAGCTCCATCGAGCGGGTCCAGGCGCGTTCGGCCTCCTGCCAGAGCTTCTCCTTGACCCGCTCCTCGCGCTCCTTCTCCTGCGTCGCCTGACCGAGCAGCTTCTCCTGGCGCTTCTCCTCAGCCCCCAGCCGCGCGACCTCGAGCTCGACATCGCGCTTGAGCGCCCCCTCGGCGATGGCGAGCCGGCGCTCGGCCTCGAGCCGTTTGTCTCCGAGCTCCTCGAGGCGCTTCTCGAGCGCGCAGGAGCGAAACCAGTTCTCGCTGACGCGGTAGCGCTGCTCCTCGAAGTCGGCGACGGTCTTGAGGCTGTCGTTCTCGACCTGCTGGGCCTCGACCATCATCTGCGCGGCCTCGTCCTCGAGGTCGCCGGCCCGGTAGAGCGTGTCGATGGCGTACTTCTGGGTCAGCTCCGCCCGAAAGTCCATCAGCATCGCCTGGCTGAGCAGCTCGTCGTGCCGCTCGCGGGCCTCGTCGCGCTCGGTGCGCACCTTCACCAGCGACTCCCACCACGAGACGAACTCGGGAGAGCCGACGAAGTCCCTTGCCTCACTTAGCCGCCTTGCCTTCATGGTCGCTGCTCGAAGTCTGTCGCTAGGGCCCCGGGCGAGCCGAAGGAGGCGGCGAGCGCCGCTTCGGCGCTCGTCACGAGCCGCTGGGCATGAACACGATCGGGTACGACACCGGGCACTCGTTGTCCTTGATCGGGAACATCCACAACCGGATGTTGCTGCGGATGCAGGTGACCACCGCGCTGTTGCCCAGGGTGTCCTCCTCGAACTCGATCTCGCTGACCCGGCCGTTCTCCCCGATGAGAAAGCGCACGACCAGCTTGCCCTTGAGGCTGGGGTTGCGCTTGAGCTCGCGCTCGTAGCAGGTCTGCAGGGCGCGGATGCGGCTCTTGATGTAGCGGCTGATCGCGTTGCGATCGCAGGTGCTCGACTCGATCTCGAAGCCCTGATCGATGATGCGCCCGCTCACCTTGGCGATCTTCTTCTCGGCGAGCTGACCGGCGCCGCCGGCCCCGCCCGTGGTCGCCAGGTCTCCGATTCCAGCCGCTTCGCCCGAGCCTCCGCCCTTGCGTCCGCCCCCGGCGGCGAGCGCGTCGGCGGTGGCGATGCCCACGCCGCCCGCGCCATCGAGCGCCGAGGCGATGTCGCCGCCGCTCGAGCCTGAGCCGAGCACATCCTCGAGCGCCCCGCCCCCATCGCCCCCGTCGCCGATGGCGCCAAGCAGCTTGAGCAGGCCCTTCTTTTGAACGCCCTGGGTGATCGCCGCGGTGCGCGCGGCCTTGTCGACCGGGCCAGCCGGCCCCTTGCTCGGCGTTCCCTTCGGCTTGTCGTCCCCCTTCTCTTCGCCCTTCGGCTTGCCATCGCCCTCGGCGACCTGCTCGGCTGGCTTCGGGGGCTCGAGCGGCCGCTCGGGGACGATCATCTTCACGAACCGGTCGGGCAGCTCTTCGAGGGTGAGCTCCTCCTGCGGCTTCGCCTCGCGCATGGTGACCGCCTTCACCGTGCCGAAGTTGACGCACAGGGTGGCGGCGAGCACGCCAGCGAAGACCTTGTCGATGGTGTGCCAGAGCGAGCCCTTGGCGATAGGCGGAAGGACGGGCTTGGGCGCCTCGGGCGGAGGGGTGACGAACTGGAAGAGCAGCGTCACCTCGCCCAGCGCGATCTTGCCCTTGGACTGGTCGTTGAGCGGGACCGCAAAGCCGTCCTTGTCCTTCTTGGCGAGCCCCTGGGTCTTGAGCGCCGCGAAGTCGAGCTGGGCGTCGCCGACCGACAGCCGCCCGGCCATCGCGTCGGTGAAGCGAAGCTGATAGGCACCGGCCTTCAGCTCGAAGACCGGAAACGACGGAGGCAGGTTCGAGACCGGAATGACGATGGTGTTCTTGGACGCCTGGCCGATGGTCACGCTCTCGCGCTTCTTGACCAGGCGCTCCTCGATGATCTTGCCGCCCTGGATCACGCCGATGCGCAGGATCTTGGGCTGGTTCTGCTTTTGCGCGGTCGCCATCGTTTTTTTCCCGCCTAACGCGCCTTCCGTCCCGGCGGCCAGGCTCTCAAAGGGCCCGCACGCTTCGACCACCCGGGGGCTGCTCTGGTTCCCGCCCTCCGGCTAGAACGGGTCCTTCTCGACGCTCTTGACCACCTTGGGCAGGAAGCTCTCCGCCCTCTCCAACTCCCCGAAATTCAAGATCGAACGCTGCAAGATGTAGATGGCCATCGGCTTCTGGATCTTGCCTTCGACCGTCAACGTGTCGAGCCTGATGACCTTCTTCTGGGTCTGCGCCGCGGCGCTGGCCGGCGAAGCGACGAGACCTATCACGAGCGCCGCCGCCAGGAGAAGTGCGGGGACCTTTCCGGTCTTCGCCTCGCGCGGTCCGCACAGCCGGTTTTTCATCGGTTCACCTCTCGCACCATCACCAGTCCTCGAGCTTGCCCGAGGGCGTCGGCACCACGGCCTCCTCGCCAGGGCTGCTCGCGGGGAGCGGCGAGTCGTCCTCGCCGAGCCTGAAGCCACCCGGGTCGGCCTGAGCCGGCTGCGACGCGGGCTCGGCAGCTGGGGCCGCGTCCTCGTCGAGTTGGAAAGCCGCCCCGTAGTCCGGCGGCTGCGGGGCGCGCTCTGGCACGGCCTGCTGCGCGGCCTCGGCTGCCGCGCGCGTCCTCTCCGCCTCGGCCATGCGGGCAGCCTCTTCGGCAGCCTTGCGCTCGTCCTCCAGACGTGCCTGCTCCTCGGCAGCCTTCTGGGCGGCCTCTTGGGCATCCTTCTCCGCCTTCTTCAGCCGTGTCTTCTCCTCGCGCTCACGGCGGCGCCTCTCGCGGTCGATGTCCTTGTTGGCGTCCTTGAGGTACTGCTCGATGGCCTCGTCTTCCCGGCCTGAGGCCTGCTTCGCCTTCTCCAGGTAGGCGATGGCCTGCTCCATCTGCTGGATGCGGTCCATCTCCTTGACCTCGGCGTCGAGGAAAAGCACCCCGAGGTTGAAGTAGAGCTCGGGGGCGAGCGCCGGGTCGAGCTTGAGGGCAGCCTCGTACTGCTCGCGTGCGCGCGCAAAATCGCCGAGCCCGCGGTAGGCGCTGCCGAGGTTGGCGCGGGCCTGGGCGAAGTCGGGCGCGTGGGCAATCGCGTTTTCGAGCGCCTGGACCGCCTCCTCCCAGCTCTGGGCGGCGACGAGCATGGCGCCGAGGTTGTTGTGCGCCTCGGGGAAGTCGCGGCGCAGGCCCGCGGCCTCCTTGAACCTCTCGCGCGCGGCCGGCTTCTTGCCCTGGGAGAGGTAGATGACCCCCTGCATGTTGGCGATCTCGGCGCGCTTCGGATCGATCAACCGGGCGTTCTCGAGCACCATCAGGGCAAGCTCGGTGCGGCCCTGTTTGAAATAGACGTTGGCGAGCACGAACATCGCTTGGACGTTCTTCTCGTCGAGCTTGAGGGCCTTCTTGGCCTCGGCGATGGCCGGCTCGAGCTTGTCCTGCGACATCAGCACGAAAGCGAGCGCGATCCGCTGGCCGAGCGCCTCGGGGCTCGCCTCACAGCGGCGCGCCAGCTCGCGCTCTGCGTCCGCCCCGCGGCCCAGCCGCAACAGCAGCCGCGCGTAGTTTTCCGCGATCCGCTCCGCGCTCGGCTTGAAGTCGAGGGCCTTGAGGTACTCGCGCTCGGCCTCGGAGAACTGGCCGCTGCGCTCGTACAGGACACCGAGGTTGTAGTGCGCCCAGTAGGTGCGCCGATCCTCGGTCGCCGCCGCCTTGAAGTGCTCGAGCCCGCGGGCCGGATCACCCGAGAGCGCGGCCTGCATCCCCTGGTCGAAGGCGGACTTGATGGCCGGGTCGAGCAGCTTGATCTCCTCGACGGTGGGCTCCTCGACCGCCGGCGCTGCCGCAGGTTCGGCCGCCGCGGGCGCCAGCCCGGAGATCGGTTCGGGGAAAGGCGTGCCGGCCTCGAAGCCGGGGGCCTCGCCCGCTGCGGGTGCGCCCGTCACCGGCTCGTCGGGCTTGCTCGAGAAGAGCGAGCAGCCGCCCAGCGACAAGGCGAGGGCCGCCAGCGCGGCGAGGTGTGCGCGCGCCCGGCTCATCACAGGTCCTCCGACAGCTTGCCCGCCGCCGGGGTCGCGACCACGGGCCCCTCGGGCGTCTCGACGAGCGAAGCAGGGTAGAGCGTGCTGCCCACGGTCACCGAGCGGGCCTTCTTGAGCACCCGGTAGTCGCTGCGCAGCCTGGCCAGCGACTCCTGCGTCTTGTCGCACCAGTCGTTGTCGACCAGCTTGTACTCGAGGCATTGCTGGGCGGTCGCCTCGTAAGCCTCGGCCGCCTTGAGCTCGAGGCCGGTGACCTTCTCGACCAGAGTCGAGCGGTAGATGTCACAGCCCTCCTCGCCGTAGGCCCGCTTGATGTCCGGCGGGCAGGGCGACTCGACCAGGCTGGTCGCGAAGCGCTCGAGCACGAAGCCCTTCTTGTAGCTGGCCGCGAGGATCCACTCGACGCTCTTGAAGTCGAAGACCTCCGAGTAGCTGTCCTGCAGGGTCTTGGCGCGGGTGAGCTTCGAGGTGAAGGCGCGCTCGAGGGCCTTGCCGCGCCCGGACAACTGGATCGCGTCCCAACGCTTGTATTCGGCCTCGGCGAGCTGGAAGCGCGCATAGCCGGCGGCCGCCGAGGCGGCCTCGTCCTTGCCCGCCAGGCTGCGGCGCGCGTACTCCTCGGTCGCCTTCTTCCAGGACTCGAGGGCGGCCTTCTCGTTCTTCAGCTCGCGGTGACAGTCGCCGATGCGCTTGTAGGCGTCGACGACGCGCTCGGACTGCCGCCCATCGCGGGCGAACTTCTTGATGAAGTCGTTGAGCGCCCGGATCTGCCCGTGGCAGTCGTCCATCTTCTGATAGATGGTCGCCGCCTTGTAGAGGTTCTTCGGCGCGTCCTCGTCCGCGGGGAAGAGCTGCGCAAACCGCGTGAACTGGCGGGCCGCGTCGTTGTAGCGCTGCAGGCCCTCGAGCAGCCGCGCCAGGTTGTTGAGCGCCGCCGCGCGGCTCTTCGAGCCCGGGTACTTGTCGACGAGCAACTGATAGCGGTCGACCGCCTTGTCGAAGTCGTAGCTGTTCTCGGCATTGAGCGCGACGCGGAACAGCGCGACGTCGGCGAGGTCCGAGTCGGGGTACTCGTTGTAGATGCGCTCGTAAAGGCGCAGCGCCGACTCGAAGCGCCGGGCGCTCTCGCGGCAGACCGCGGCGTTGTTGAGGGCCTTGTCTGCAAACCGGTAGCCCTTGTTGCGCGAGACCAGGCCCTCGTACAGGTCGCCCGCCTCGTCCCAGCGCTGCTCGTCCATCAGCTTCTCGGCCTGCTTGAACATCGCGTTGTCGCCGAAGTCGCGCAGGAGCTGGCCGCTCTCGCTCGCCGGATCGACCTTGACCTGCCCCTTCTCGTCGGCGGTGGTGAGCGCGTTGGTAAACGCGGTGACCGCGACCCAGTCCTCGGTGATGAGGAAGGTCTCCAGCGTCAGGTTGGAGGCGAACCGGGCGAACTCGCTCTCCGGATAGCTCGCGGCGACGGCGGCAAAGCGCCTGCGCGCCTCCTCGAAATCCTCGTAGACGAAAAAGGCCTCGGCCGCGCGGTAGGCGAGCAGCGGGGCCCTCTCGTGGTTGGGCTGCAACGCGAGGAAGGCGTCGGCGGCCGCGACGAACTGCTGCCACAGCTCGGGCAGCGGCTGCTTCTGGACCGGCTTGCCCTCGGGCCACTGCGACGAGGTGACAACCGGGCGCGTCTCCATCTGCGGGGGAACGGCGCTCTGGCGGGTGTCGATCTCGCGCTGGAAGGCGAGCACCGCGCCGTAGGCGGCGTCGGCCTGGTACTGGGTGTCGGCGGTCGAGTCGCGCACCGCCTCGAAGGTGCGCGCGGCCTCCATGAACTGCATGCTCTGATACTGGCAGTCGCCCAGGTAGTACTGCAGCTCGTAGGCGAGCTTGCTGTGGGGGAAGCGCCCGAGGTAGTCGGCGTAGCCGCGCGCGGCGATCTCGAACTCGCGCTTGGCCAGCTCAAACCTCTCGCCCTGCACGTACTGCAGCGCCTGCTGGTGGTGGTAGACCGCCGCCGAGTAGAGGCTGCGCTCGCTCAGCTCCTGGGCCGCTTTGATGACCTCGGAGTCGTGCTTGTTGCGCTCGTACCACTCGGTGCCCGGCGCGTAGCTGGCCACCAAGAGCTGCCGCTCATTGGAGGCGTTGTCGAAGTCGCGCATGCCCTGCTCGTAGGCGCGGACGATCTTCGCCTGAACCTGCGGGGCGTCCTTGTTGAAAGGGTCCTTGGCCAGGTTCTGCTTGTAGGCGGCGATGGCGTCCTGGAACTTGGTGGTGTCGAAGTAGACCTCGCCGATGCGCCGCCAAACCTCCGGCTCCCAGGGGCGCGGGCCGACGCGCGCGAACAGCTCCTGGGCGCGGGCGATCGACCCCCACTGCTCGTCCGAGAGCGAGACGGCCATGTACTGCAGCGCCTCGGCGCGCAGGTCGCCGCCGAAATCCTCGCCCGCCTCGGCGCTCTTGGCGTCGTAGAAGTCGATGAGCCGCACGAAGGCGTCGACCGCGCGGTCGAAGGCGTCCATCCGGTAGTAGGTCCAGCCGAGCTTGTAGAGCGCCTTGTCGAACAGCGCGTGCTCCTCGAAGCGGATCGCCATGCTGTAGGCGTGGGCAGCGTGCTCGAGCGGGTTCGACTCGTTGACCGCGTCGAAGTAGTACTCCCCGAGTCGGATCCAGGCCTCGGCCACGAAGCGCGACCCGGGGTACTTCTCGATAAGGCGCACGAACGTGTTGCGGCTCTGCTCAAGCTCGCCCTGCTTCTCGAGGCAGTAGCCGAGCAGGTAGTAGCTGCCGTCGTTGAGCCGGTACTCGGGAAACTGCGTGATTAGGCGCTGGTAGAGCTCGACCGACCTCTGGAAGTTTTGGCGCGGCTCGGGCGGCGCGACGGCGAGCTTGCCCTGGTCGACGAGCTTGAGCTGCTCCTCGTAGCCGGTCATCGCGAGGATGTAGTCGTCCTTGGTCTTCTCGTAATAGAGCTCGGCGAGCCGGAACATCACGTCCGGCGAGTATTTCGGCTCGTTCGGGTAGCGCTGCAGAAACTCCTCGAACATCGCGATGGCGTCGAGGCGCTCCTTGCGCTCGAGGACTTCGATCTCGCTGATCTTCTGCTCGTAGGAGGCGACCAGCCCGCGGCGCTTCTCGTCGAACTTCTTCTCGATGAGGAGCTGGACCTCGCGGCGAAACTCCTTGCCCTGCTCCTCGAAGTCGGAGATCGCCTCGGAGAGATCGAGATACTCGGCCTCCTCATCGGCATCGGCGCCGTAGCCCTCGAACAGCTTGCGCTCGGCGCGAGAGGTCCCCGGGGCGACGGGCGCCTTGTGCGCGGCGGCCTGCTGGCTGGCCTCGGCGGCTCGAGCTTGGGCCTCGCCCACATCGCCCGACGCCGGCGGGTCGTGGGCCGTCTGCGCGCGAACGGGCGCAGCGAGAAGCACGAGCAACACAGCGCTGGCAAACAGGCTTCTCATCCGTCACAGCGGCTCGCTCGCCGCCACCCCTTCCCTAGTCGACTTCTTTGAGCACTTCCTTGAACTCGTCCTCAAGCCCCTTGACCTCGCGCTCCTTCTGTTTGGCGAGGTCCTGGATCTCATTCGTCTTGTTCTGCTTGCGCGTCCAGGCGACGTCTACCAGACCGACGTCGGCCTTGAGCACCAGCTCGTAGAACTGGCGGCGGATGCGCTTGAAGCTCTGGTAGGCAATCGTGCCGATCAGGTTGCGCGCGCTCGAGGAGGCGGCCTTCACCTCGCGCTCGTAGCCGACGAGCAACTGCGCCTCGTCCTGGACCTTCTTGCGGATGCCGTCGGCCCGGCGCGCGACCGCGTGGCGGATCTGGTCCTTGGCCGAGGCCGAGCGACCCCTCAGCTCGACGATGCGCCCGCGGGCGAGGTCGATCCCCGACAGAAGGCTGCTCGCCTGCGCTGCGAGCCCGCCGCGGCTGGTGCCCAACAGCTCCTTTTCGCGAGCGAGCATCCGCTCGTACTCGACGCGGAGATCGGCGTCGCTCGAGCCGAGCAACCCGAGGCGCGCCTTCTCGTCGCGAATGCGCCGTTGGACCGCCTCGAGCCCCTCGCCGAGCTGGTCGGCGACGGCGCGCTCCTTGCGCATGCGGTCGGCAAATTCGCGCTCGGCCCCAGGATCGGGGACGCGCTCGTCACGCGTGTCGGCGACGAACTTGTCGAGCGCAGCCAGCGCGGCGTACAGGCTCTGGACCTGCAGCCCGAGCCTGAAAGCCTCCTGCTCGAGCCCGGCGATCCGCGCGTTCATCTTCGCGCTGCGCTCGGCGATCTCCTGCTCGGTCGTCGGCAGGCTGGCAAGCCGGACCGCGAGCGCCTGGCGCTCGGCGCGCACCCGGTCGAGCTCGCCGCGGATCGAGGCGAGCTTCTCAGCGCCAAGCAGCCGCTCCTCCATCCGCAGCAGCTCGCCCTCGATGCCCGTCAGCGCCGCGTCGGTCGCCTCGGCTCGGGCGAGCCCCTCCTGCAACTGCGGAAACACCTCGAGCTGCCGGTTCTCGAGCACGTCGAGCAGGCGCGCGGCGATCTCGTTGGCCTCGACGACCCCCCGCTGGCTCGCGTCGATGTCATTGGTCACCCGCACCGCATCGGCGACCTCGCGCTGGGTCGTCGCCCAGGGGATCGCCTTCTGCGGAAGGAAGGCCGCGATGTCGAAGGTCTTGCCCGACTCCGAGATCGCCCGCTGGAAGTACTGGACCGGGTCGGGATGTGCCTTGAGGCGCCCGTCGATGTCGTCGTAGACCTCGAGATACCGGTTGATGATCTGGTTGTAGGCGACGGTGGCCTCTTCGTACTTGCCCAGCTTGAGCAGCAGGTGGCCCTGTAGGATGAGCGCCTCGGGGGCAAGCAAGGAATCGGGGGCCGCGGTCAGCAGCTTCTCGCAGGCCTGCAGCGCCTTTTCGTACTCGCCCGGGCCCTCGTCCTTGGCACGGCGCACGTGCGACCAGGCGATCTCGAAGAGCGCGTCGACGAAGCTGTCCGAGCGGTAGTCGATCTCCTGGTAGCGGTCGATCGCCTCGGAGTGCCTGCCGAGCTCGAAGTAGACGCGCCCCAGCGAGAGGTTGGCCGCCTCGCGCACCCTCTGATCGCGCGCGTCGCGGGCGGGCAGCTCGAGGACCCGTCGAAAGTCGGCGACGGCCTGCTCGAGAGCCCCCTGCTGTACCGAGAGCACGCCCAGGAAGTACTGGGCCTCGAGCGCAAAGGCCCCCCGGAGCTGCGCGACGGATGAGAAGACCTGCCGCGAGCGCTCGATGCGCAGCGCCTCCGGGATGTCGGTGCGCCGGAAGAGCCACTTGCCGTAGATGTAGTTGACGTCGACCGGCAGCGAGCCGTCGCTTTGCTTGGCCTGGTCGATGTACTGGTCGATTCCGGAGAACTCGTTGATGCGCCCGCTGATCTCGAGGTAACGGGCGAGCGCGTCGCGGTAGTGGCGGCCGCGCCGGTTCATGTGTTCGCGAAAGTAGAGACGCGCGCCGAGGAAGTTGTCCTGCTGATAGAGCGACTCGGCGAGCATGTACAGCGCGCCGGCGTACTCGGGCATCTTGCGGAAGGCGACGCTGCCGATCAGGTCGTAGAGCAGCACGCTCGCCGCCTGGTAGTTGGTGAGCAAGAACTGGATCTCGGCGTCGGAGTAGCGCCGCTTGAGCGAGTCGGCCTCCGAGGGGTCGGGCCGGTCGACGTATTGGCTCTCGACCAGCTTGATGCGCCCCGCGAGCTCGACGAGCTGGCTCCCGAGTCGGTCGAGCTCGGCCGACTCCTTGGCGAAGTCCGGCCCCTGCGCGCGGGCCTCGAACAGAGGTGCGGCGGATAGCGCCAAGGCCAGAGCGAGGATGGGAGAAGACAGGCGCATGGGCAGGGTTGCGCGTCTACTTGAGGTCTACCGCGGCGGGCGCGTTTGCCTGGGTGGGGCCCTTCTTCATCGCCGAATCGGTGGTGCGCTCGAGATCGTAGCGGACCGCCGGCCGGTCCTTCAGGTCGGTGGTGATGCCGCCCTTCTCGAAGGCCACGATCTTGATGTTGGTGATCTTGCCCGGCTCGGCGTCGAAGGTGTAGCTCGACTGCACCTTGAACTTGTAGCCCTCCAGATAGCTGAAGACGCCAAAGCCATGACCGCGGAAGTTCAGCTTGACCGCGATCTGGTGCTGGCCGGGGACGATGCGCCCGTTGAAGATCTCGAGCTCCTCCTTCTTGTCGAGGTCTCCATCGACGTCGACCTTGGTGAACACCGGCGCGCCGTCGAGGGCGTAGGCGACCGACTCGAGGACGAACGACCCGCCCATCTCGTTGCGGTGCACCAACACCGCCTTGGCGCCCTGGCTTATCGACCCGCCTCCCAAGATCGACTCCTGCAGCAGCAGGAGGCGCGCCTTGGTCCGGAAGATCTTCTCCTTGAGGTCGTTGACCTGCTCCTCCATCGTCTTGACGCGCAGCGTGAACTGCTCGTCGGAGGTCTGCGCACCTGTCGAAGGGGCCGCCGGCTGCGGCTGCGCGGCGGCGGGCTGGTCGCTGGTGGCGGCGGGGGCAGGCTGGGCCGGCTCCTGCTGCGCGAACGCGATGCCCGAGAAGAGAAGAGTGCCCAGCAGGACCGTTCGAATGGCTCTCACGCGCGCGTCCCCTGTTTCTGCCGAGAAGCCGGCAGCGAGCGTCCCCCCAACGACAAGGCCGCCGAAGTCCCGGTCTTCTATCACCCGGTCAGACAAGCTGTCAAATTGGGGACTTACGCAGCTTTGGTCGGCTCAGACGCTGCGAATAGGGCGGAGGACGACTGCCGCAGCGGCCCTCGGGGGTCATGAAGGCTCAAGGGCCCACACCGCAGGAGCGCGGCGCGGCTCAGCCGCCCTTCTTCAGCTCGGTAAGAACCAGCTTCGCGATGGCCTTGAGCGTGTCGAAGACCCCTACGCCGGTCGGGGCGACCGCCTGATACTCCGGGACCATGCGCGGATTGAGCAGCCCGCGCAGCTCCTCGACGGTGGCGACATTGGGAAGGTCGCGCTTGTTGTACTGCATCACGAAGGGGATTTTGTTCAGGTCGTAGCCCTGCTCGGCCAGGTTGACGCGCAGGTTCTCCATCGACTCGATGTTCGCCTCCATGCGCTCGATCTGGCTATCGGCGACGAAGACGACCCCGTCGACCCCCTTGAGAATGAGCTTGCGCGAGGCGTCGTAAAAGACCTGGCCGGGAACCGTATAAAGGTGGAAGCGGGTCTTGAAGCCGCGAATCTCGCCCAACGACAGCGGCAAGAAGTCGAAGAACAGAGTCCGCTCGGTCTCGGTCGCGAGCGAAATCATCTTGCCCTTCGCCTCAGGGTTGGTCTTCGCGTAGACGTACTGCAGGTTCGTCGTCTTGCCGCACAGGCCGGGGCCATAGAAGACGATCTTGCAGTTGATCTCGCGGGACGAGTAGTTGATGAACGACATTTCGCGCGCTCGATGAGGAAGGGGCCGCCCAGCCGCTGCCGGGCCTGCCCATTACTCGCTGAACAGGTTGTCGATATCCTCGTCGGTGATCTCGGCAAACGGTGAGCCTGCCCCGGGCGCCTCGACCTTCTTCAGAAGCCCCTCGAATATGCGAGCCAGCTCCTCGCTCGCCTTCTTCACGCGCAGACGCACGAGGCCGATCGAGGTCCGGGTGTCGAAGATGACCACCAGGATGACTCGGCCCGCCACGATGGAGATGTGCAGGCTGTCGCGCTCTCCCTCGTGGAAAAGGATGGAGAACTCGCGCTCACCGATGAGCTTCGCGAGCCCGCCCGTCGCTGCGATGTTGCCCGCGGTCAACGAGGCCAAGGAGGTCGTGTCGAGATCCTGAGTCTGACCGGTGGCGGCAATGAGCTGGCCATTCTTGTCGACGAGGAAGACGACCTTCGCGCTGGCGTCCTTGGTGAGGCGGTCGCAAACGGCGGTGATCTGGTTGAACTCCTCCTCGTACATCACCATTTGCGGGTTCATGTCCCGACGCCTCTCCTCAAGAAAACTGGACTCAACGAGTCCATCGCTCGACGGGGCGATTCCCCCGCCCGGGCAGCCGAAACCAGCCTGCTTCCTCCGAATGAGCAGCAAGGTTCTCTACCAGAGGGTGTTCGCTGGCGCAAGAGTAGCTCTCGGCACCGCCTGCGCCGCGGGTGAGCGGGCCGCGGACGGCGCGCTCGCGGGCGCGAGGCGACGCCTTCGCGCGCCACTTGCCGTCTGTCCAGCCGCTGTGGAGAGAGGGGGGGGGCGAGCGGCAAGTCGAGCGACGCTGCGCCGCAGCCCGACCCGCCGAGACAACCGTGAGCCTGGCAGTTTCAGGCCTGCCCTTGCGGCCCAAGGCGCTTGGGAGCGTCGGCTCAATAGGTGTCGGGAAGTCTCCTGCGGCGTATCACGCGAGGCGGGGACCGCCGCCGTCTCAGCGGCCTGCGTGCCCGCGTGAAGAAGAGGCGCTGAAGCGAGGCTGAGAAGGATTTCTCGACGGATCTTCAGTCAGTCGTGAGGCGCCCCTCGCTTGCTCGTCCCCGGCGTCCGCTTGCTCGGCCGCGGCCTCCGCTTGCTTCGCCCCGGCGTTTTCCCAGTTGTGAGTCGCGGTTCGCCTGCTCGGCCGCGGCCTCCGCTTGCTTCGTGCGTGCGTCCGCTTGCTCCGGCATCGCCGCTCGCAGCTCCGACACGTCGCTTGCCTGCTCCATCGAAGCGCTCAAGAGGTGTCGGGCAATCTTCACCTCCGCCCCCCCGGAGCGTAGCCTCCCGAGGAACGAGGGAGGCGGAGTCGATGGGCCTCGACTTCGGCCTGCCCCGAGCCTGCCGATGACACGCCGCCGCCCGAGCCCACGCTTCTACTCGGCGGCGCATTGACAGAGACAAGTCCGGCGCTAGCCTGCCCGACGTGCGAGAGAAGAGAAGCGACAAGGCAGCGCGCGCCGGCGCTATCGTCGATCGCCTGGCGCTGACCTATCCCGAGGCGCGCATCGCGCTCGAGTTTCGCGACCCTTACGAGCTGCTGGTCGCGGTCATCCTCTCGGCTCAGTGCACGGACAAGAGGGTCAACGAGATCACGCCCGGGCTCTTCTCCCGCTACCCGACCGTCGCGCAGCTCGCCCACGCGAAGCGCGACGAGCTCGAGGAGATCATCCGGCCCTGCGGCCTCTTTCGCTCCAAGGCGAAGTCGCTCACCGAAGCCAGCCAGGCGATCGAGGCGCACCACGGGGGCCAGGTGCCCACCTCTCGGGCCGCGCTCGCGAGGCTGCCGGGCATCGGGAACAAGTCGGCCGGAGTCATCGCGATGCAGCTCTCTGCGGAAGCCGCGCTGCCCGTGGACACGCACGTCGCCCGGCTCGCGTTTCGACTCGGGCTGTCGACCGAGCGAGACCCCGACAAGATCGAACGCGCCCTCCAGGCCCTGCTGCCGAAAGCGCGCTGGACGGCGGCCCACCATCTGCTGGTGTGGCACGGCCGCAGAGTCTGCCTCGCGCGGGCGCCCCAGTGTCCTGAGTGCTCGGTGGCAGGGCTGTGCCCCAAGCTCGGGGTCGAGCTTGCCGGCCGCAAGCGCCCGCGTCCGACGAACCAGCGTTCGTAGAGGCCGTCCCCGCGCGAGCCGACCGAGCCAACTCAGACCGCCGGCTGTTCAGCCTTCTTCTTGGTCTTCTCGGCCTCGCGCTCGGCCTTGACCCGCTTCATGCGCCGCTTGATCAACTCGCGCTTCAGGGTCGAGAGGTGGTCTACGAACAGCGTGCCTTCCAGATGGTCGAGCTCGTGCTGAACCGCGATGGCGAGCAGGCCGTCGGCCTCGAACGAGAGCTCCTTGCCGTCGCGGTCGAGCGCGGTGACCCAGACCTTGTCGGCCCGAAGCACCTCTTCGGCCTCGCCGGGGATCGACAGGCAGCCCTCCTCGTAGACGCGCTCGCCCTCGGTCTTGGTGATGACCGGGTTGACGAGCGCCAACGGCTTGGCGCCCTCCTGCCGCGGAGAGGAGTCGATGACCACCACGCGCGCGTTGACTCCGACCTGCGGGGCGGCGAGACCGACGCCGTTGCTGGCGTACATCGTCTCGAACATGTCGTCGATGAGCCCGCGCAACTCATCGTCCACCCGCTCGACCTTCAGGCACTTCTCCCTCAGCACGGGATCCGGCCAGATGACAATCTCTCGCACCATCGTCTCGAAACCTCGCCTCCCCATGCACCAACAGCAGATGGACCCGGATTATATGGGCCGAACCGCCGCCCTACCACCCGGCGCGCCGCCTGCTCACTCGGTGAGGCTGCGCGCGTACTGGGCGCGTACCGCGTCGTCGGAGAGCACGTCGGCGGCCTCCGCGAGCGCGCGCCCTATCTCCTGCAGCCGCGCGTGGACCGAGGGGTCGGCTATCGCAATGAAGCGCTCGGCGCTCAGCTCGCGCGACAGCCTCTCGTACGCCTCGCGAACCTCGTACCCGGTGGCGTCGCGGCGCAGGCCGAGGATCTGGAAGTAGTCGCCCGAGAGCGCCTGGTTGTACTTGTCGGCCACGCGCGAGAGGTCAAGGCGCGCGGCCTCCTCCGGGCTCTTCGCCCGGGCCGCCTGGCCGAGCACCGCTATCTCCACGGCCCCGACGGCCACCAGGGCGTAGAGCACCTTGAGCGCGGCGAGCTCCTCGACCCCGCTCTCGAAGAGGATCTCCTCGAGCGTGCGCAGCCCGTCGACCATCGACCCGAGGCGCCGCTCGCGCGCGCCCAACCCGAGGTAGTCGAGCTCGAAGCCCTGGCCCCGCGCGCGCAACAGCGTCGCCGGCCCACCCAGCCGCGCGTAGAGCCGCTCGGACGAATACTTGCGCCGGATGCCCTCGGTCGCGAGCGCGTAAGGGTGCAGCGGAAGGACCACCCTCTCCTCGGACGGCGGCGGCTCCTCGGAGTAGACGTAGGCCGACTCGTCGTCGAGGAAGACCGAGAAGGCGATCTCCTGCACGTGCTTGCAGACGAGCGGGTACATCTCGTTCGGCCGGATGTAGCCAAGCTCGACCATCACCAGCGCGAGCCGGCGCGCCAGCCGCTCCTCCGACATGCGCAACGCGTGGTGCTGCGGTCCGGTGACGAGACCCGCGCGCAGCGCGAGGTCCTCAATCCGCTCGACCAGCGAGGTCGACGCCGCGGCGACGAGGCGCCCCTCCTCGAACCAGAGCGTGCGCTCGGCGTCCGCGCCCGCGATGTCCACGCGCCCGGTCAGCCGCGACTCGAAGGCGCGGCAGATGAGCGTGGGCGCGTCGAGCAGCCCGAGCGTGCCGCGCGGCGCGAAGGGCGCCGGGGTCGGCGGCGCCGTCGGCCCGGACTTGAACCCCTCGACGGCCTCGGGCTCCTCGACCTTCATCGGGCCCTCGACCTCCGGCTGGTCGTTGGCCGGCGGGCGTGCCGCCCGCAGCGGCGCGGGCCACTGAGCGGGCTTGACCAGCCGCGGACCCTCCCACTTCCCGGGGCTCTCCTCGGAGGCCGCGCGCCCGCCGCCGGGCTTGCGCCCGTCGGCCGCGCGCCGCGTGGCCTGCTCCTCGACCTGCCGGACGGCCTGCGTCTCCTGCTCGAGCGACTCGCGGTCGCGCTTGACCTGCTCCTCGCGCGCCTTGAGCACCCGGCGGGCGATCTCCGATCGCTCGCGCACCTCACGCTCTGCCGCCTCGAGCAGCTCCTGAGCGCGCCGCTCGTCCTCCTCGCGCGCAGACCGCTCCTCCTCGAGCCGCCGTGTCGCCGCCTCCAGCCGCTCCGTGGCCCGGGCGCGCGACTCCTCGAGCTCGCCGGCCTGACGCGCGAGCGCCTCGCACTCGGCGTCGGCCGACCGCTCGGACTGCTCGACGGCGGCGCGCAGCTCCTCGAGCCGCCCGCGCGCCTTCTCGACCCGTTCGCGTGCCTCAGCGGCGCGCTTCTCGAGCGCCCCGGCCTCGTGGCCCACCTGCTCGAGGGCGCGCTCGTCGGTCTCGAGGCCTTCGCGGGCGATCTCGATCGCCCGCTGCCGCTCCTCTCGCCGGGAGGCGACATCGGCCGTCTCGGTCTCGAGGCTCTCGATCTCCTCGCGCTCGCGCTCCTGCTCCTCGTCGGCGAGCCGCTCCAGCTCGGCGCGGCGTGCCTCGAGCGCCTCGGTCCGGGCGCGGACAGCTTGCAGGCGCAGCTCCCCCTCCGCCGCCCGCTCTTCGAGCGCCTGCGTCCTCTGCTCTTCGTCGGCGGCCGCCCGTTGCGCCTCCTCGATCCGCGCGCCCGCCTCCTTGTGCCGGCGCGCGAGCTCCTCGAGCTGCAAGCGCGCCTGCTCGGCCTCGGTCAGCGCGTCCGCGAGCGCCTGTTGCAGCCCTTCGGCATCCGCGTGCCGCTCCTGCTGGCGCTGCCGGGCCTGAGCGACTTGCCGGCCGAGCTCCTCCGCGAACCTCTCGAGCTCCTTGGCCTGCAGCTCTTCGTTTTCGAGCTTGCGCTGGACCTCCTCGGCGCTCTTCCAGCTCTTCTCCCGCCGCTGCGCCGACGCCGCCAGCGCGGCCTCGCGCCTCTTGCGCTCCTCGCTGGCCTCGCGCTCCTCTTCGGCCGACTGCGCCTCGAGAGCCGACAGTCCGGCACCGAGCTCCTCGAGCCTCGCCCGTGTCGCCTCGAGCTCGCGCTCGCGCTCCTCGATGCGCCGCGCCAGCTCGTCCTGCTCGTCGGTCAGCCCCGCCAGCTCGCTCTCGAGCGCCTCGGCGCGCCTGGTCTGCTCGTCGCGGCCGGCTCGGGCCTCCTCGAGCGCTCGTTGCAGCTCAGAATTCCGCTCGGCGGCCTGCTGCGAAGCCGCCTTCTCGGACTCGAGCGCTTGGGCCACCTTTTCGAGACGCCCGCGCGCCTCGCCGGCGCGGCCCCGAGTCTCTTCGAGTGTTCTCTTCGCCTCCCGGACCCGCCCCTCGAGGGCCTCGGCCTCGGCCCGCGCCGCATCGGTTTCGCGGCCGAGCTCCGCGAGGCGCGCTCGGTCGCTCGCGGCGCTCTCCTCGAGCCTCTCGAGCTCACGCGCGGCGCCGGACAGCTCGGCTTCGCGCGCCTCGACCTCGTCCGCCTCGGCGCTCGAGCGAGCGCGCAGCCCATCGAGCCGCGCCCTGCCCGCTTCGGCCTCGCTCAGCAGACCGTGGAGTCGAGCGTCGGCCTCCTCGACGCTCTTCGAGAGCGCCTCCAGGCTCGCCGACTCCGCGGTGGCCGCAGACTCGAGCTCTTCGACACGCCCGCGCGCCGCCGCGACCTGGCCCCGAGCCTCCTCGAGCCGCCGAGAGCGCTCCTCGACTCGCCCTTGCTCCGCTGCCGCCTCCGTCGACGCCTGTTCGAGCGATGCCCCAAGCTCCTCTGCGCGCGCTTTGGCCACCTGAATCCGCTCGCGGGTCTTCTCGAGGCGCCGCCGCGATTCGGCCGCCTGGGCTTCGAGCGCGTCGGCTCGCGCCGACTCAGCCTCGAGCGCAGGCCCCAGCTCCCCGAGCATTCCCTTGGCCGCCTGGGCGCGCTCGATGGACCGCTCGAGCTGCTCCTCGAGCCCGGCGACCCGAGCCTCGCGGCCCTCGGCGTCGGCGACCGCCTCGGCGAGCGCGGGCTCCGTCTCCGCGACTCTCGCCTCTGCTTCCCGGGCGCGCGCGCGGGCCTCCTCGAGCCGTGCGCCCGCATCGCCCGCTCGCGCGGCGAGCTCTTCGGCGCGTGCAGACTCCTCGGCCGCAAGCTGCGCCGCGAGCGCCTCGTGCCGGCCCCGCTCGTCCTCGAACCGCTCGCGGGCCGCCTCGCGCCGCTCCTCGATCTCGGAAGACTTCTGCGCGAGCGCCTGCAGCGCCGCGGTCTCCGCTTCGAGAGCGGCCTGCAGCTCCTCGAGCCGGCTCTTCTCGCGCTCGGTGTCGGCGAAGAGCTCCTCGAGATCGTGCTCAGCCGCCTCGGCCGCGCGCCGGGTTTCGTCAAGCCCCTCGCGTGACAGCTCGCGCTGCTGGCCCAGCGATTCTGCCTCGTCCGCCAGCGCCTGCAGCATCACGGTCTCCGCCTCGAGCGCCGCCTGCAGCTCTTCGCGCCGGCCCTTCTCTTGGGCGAAACGAGTCGAGACCTCCTCGAGCTCGCGCTCGCTCGCCTCGGCGGCGCGTCGCCTCTCCTCGAGCTGCTGGCGGGCGAGCCCGAGCGCCTCTCGGACCTCGTCCGCTCGTCGAGACAACTCCTCCGAGGCCTCGCCAAGGCCGAAAAGCTCGAGCTGCGAGGCTTCGACCTCCGCGCGCAGCGCCTGAACCTCGCCCGCCCTCTTTGCAGCCTCTTCGCCGAGACCGGCGCGGCGCTCGACGAGGGCTGCCAGCTCCTGGTCGCGTGAGTCCTCTTCGCTGCGCCGCGCCTCTTCGCCCGGCGCTATCCGGCTCGAGACCCGCCACACCTCTTCCGACGGCACGGTGACCGACGCGGGGCTGAAGCCCGCCTCGTTCGATTCCGGCTCGGCGGCTTGGTCATCGAGAGCGGCACCGAGCCCCTGCGGCCCCGGCCCGGCCAAAGGCTCCGATCGCGGCTCTCCGGCGGCTTCGAGACTGTCCTCGGCGGCCGCTGCAGGGGCTGGCTCGCTCGCCTCGCCGACGTCGGAAGCCTTCTCTGGCTCGGAATCCTCGGCCTCGGCGCGCTCGCTCTCCACGCTTCCGGCCGGCCGGCCGATGCTGACTGCCGCTTCTTCCATCGGGCCAGGATCGGGTTCGGAGACCGGCCCCTCGACTTCGCCGCCGGCCGGCGCCAAGGCCTCGGCCGCCGCGGCGCCCTGGTCCGACCTTTCGTCGGCCCGCGATTGTCCCTCTGCGATCAGCGACGGTTCGGGTTCCGCGCCGCTCACCTCGTCGTCGGGCTCGAAGGCGTCAGAGCGCGCCTCGTCAACCGCAGCCGTCTCGAGATCCGCGGCCTCGACATCGACGCCTGGCGCAGCAGCGTCCCCCGGTTGAGCGTTGGTCTCTTCGCGGTCGTCGAACAGCTCTTCGCCCATCGCCGCGGTGTCGGCAGCCTCGCTGGCGGCAGGCGGATCCTCCGGCGGCTCTGCGGCAGGTCCCTCGAGGGCATCGACGACACGCCCCTCGCCTGGCAAGGAGGACTCCGAATCAGCGCGACCTGCCTCGTCGTCCGAGGCCTCGGGCGTCCCTGCGTCGGGTTCGTCGAGATCGCCAAACAGCGCGTCGCCAAGGCTCGTCCCCGCGTCGGCTGCGGCCGCCGGCTCTCGCTCGCGATCGGGCGCCAGATCGTCGAGCGGCTCTTCGTCAGCCGCGGCGGGTTGCGGACCTTCGGCAAGCGGGCCGCTCGCATCCCCGACAGGAGAAGCATCCGCGACATCGGAGAGATCGCCGAAGAGGTCGTCGGCCAGCGAGCCCCCGGGTGCGCCAGCCGCTCCGCGCTCCACGGAGCCTGGCGATTGCTCGTCCTCCGGCTCGGAAGGCAAATCGTCGAAGAGCTGCTCGCCAAGACGTGCCCCCGCGGTCGCTGAAGCCTCCGACGCCTGCGGCTCGGCGTCCGGCTCGGGAGCGTCGCCAAAGAGTGCCTGCGCCAGCCCGACCGCATCGGTCTCCTCGACGTCGGCGGGCGGCTCGAGCCGCCACGCCGCGCTCACGTCATCTCCGTCGAAGGCACGTTCGACCGCCTCGAGCAGAGCCTTGCCGTCGAGTGGCAGGGGAATGACCGCGGCCTCGGGCGCCTCGGCGAGGGCATCGCCGAGCAGGACGAAGGAGACCGAAGCGCCGCGCGGATGGCTGCGGATCTCCTGGTAGATCGCGCCGCCGCGCCCCCCGTCGACCTCCGCGGCGAGGACGACGACCGAGGGGGCAAGGTCACCAAAGGTGATCACCGCATCGGCCGCGTTCGTCACCAGCAGGGTGTCAATCCCGTGGCGCTGGAGGACCCGCTTGGCCGGAGCGATGACCGAGATGTCGTCGTGAATGAGAAGGACGGGGCCGGCCATCGCCCGGATTCTAGCCGACCGGGGCACGCGGTCCATTTGTCTGCCAGGCAATCGTGTCCGGCGACGCTCAAAGCAGGGAGAGCGGGTCGACGTCGAGCGTGGCCCGCACGCTCGCCGGCAGCTTGCGCGCGGCTTGCTCAATCGCCTCGGCGACCGGCGTCAGCGAGCGGGCGTTCGGCCCCTTGAAGAGCATCTGCCACCTCGAGCGCCCCTTGAGGCGCGACAGGGGCGCGGGGGCGGGCCCGAGCAGCCGCAGCGCGCCGCGCGAGCCGATGACTATCCCCGAGGCGGCTTTGGCGAGATCGTGGGCCGCGCGCGCGGTCGCGCGCGGATCGGCGCCGTCGACGCGCACCGACAGCAACCGGCTGAATGGCGGGTAGCCGAAGGAGCGGCGCAGGTTGAGCTCGCGGGCGGCGAAGGAGCGAAAGTCGTGCCCGACGACCAAGGCCACCGCCGGCGCCTCCGGGTTGAACGATTGGACGATGACCCGCCCCGGCTCCCGGCCACGGCCGGCGCGACCGGCGACCTGCGTCAGGAGCTGGAAGGTGCGCTCCGCGGCCCGGAAGTCCGGCAGGTTGAGCGCGGTGTCGGCGAGCAACACCCCGACCAGCGTCACCCCGGGGAAGTCGTGTCCCTTGGCGACCATCTGCGTGCCGATGAGGATGTCCTTCTCGCCGCGGGCAAACGAGGCGAGCAGCGCGGTCACCTCCTCGGCCTGCGTCGCCGAGTCGCGATCGAGCCGGCAGAGGCGCGCGGTGGGGAAAAGCTTGGCTATCTCCTGCTCGGCCCGCTCGGTGCCCATGCCGAGCGCCTCGATGGGCCCGCCGCAGCTCGGGCAGGCCTCGGGCAGCGCGATCTGCCGGCCGCAGTAGTGGCACATCAGGCTGCCGCGCTTGCCGTGCAGGGTCAGGCTCACCGCGCAGGCGTCGCAGGTGATCGACGCGCCGCAGCCAAGGCACAAGTGATAGGTCGAGACGCCCCGCCGGTTCAGGAAGAGGATCGCCTGGCGGCCCTTCTCCAAGACCTCGGCGAGCGCCTCGGCGAGCTGCTCGGAGACGAGGGGCGGCCCGCGCAGCTCGTCGAGCGCTTCGTCGGCCGCAGCCACACCGGCAGCCGGCTCCACGGGGCTGCCCCCGTAGCTCGGCTGCGACTCGGCGGCTCGGCGCGCCTCGGCCGCGCGCAGCTTCGCCCGGCCGGCAAGCTGCGGGAAGGCCGCGCTCACGTGGCCGCGGCCGCACAGGCGCATGTCGACCAGCTCGACGCCGGGCATCGGCCGATCGTCGACCCGCCGCCGCAGCTCGAGCAGGCGGTAGCGGCCGGTCTGCGCGTTGTGCAGCGTCTCGAGCGAGGGGGTCGCCGAGCCGAGCACCACCGGGCAGCCCGCGTGCTGGGCGCGCACCACCGCGAGGTCCCGGGCGTTGTAGCGCAGCTTCTCGTCCTGTTTGAACGAGCCGTCGTGCTCCTCGTCGACGACCACCAGCGCGAGCCGTTCGACGGGGGCGAAGATGGCCGAGCGCACCCCGACCGCCAGCCGCGTCTCGCCGCGCCAGAGCCGGCGCCACTCGGCGAGCCGCTCCGCGTCGCGCAGTCCCGAGTGCAGCGCGGCCACCTTGTCGCCGAAGCGGGCCCGGAACCGGCCCACGAGCTGCGGGGTGAGCGCGATCTCCGGGACCAGCACGAGCGCCCCGCCGCCCCGCTCGAGCGCCCGGGCGATGGCGCGTAGATAGACCTCGGTCTTGCCCGACCCGGTCACCCCGTGCAGCAGGTACGGGGCGAAGGCGCGCGCCTCGACGGCGACTTCGAGCTCGCGCAGCGCCGCCGCCTGCTCTTCGGTCGGCACCGGCACCGGCGCCGCGGCGAGCGCGAGCTCGGGCCTTTGGGCTTCGAGCCCCTCCTCGCGCACGACGCACAGCCCGCGCTCGACGAGCTTCTTGAGCCGAGGACGGGCCCCGGGGACCGCGGCGTTGAGCTCCTCGAAGTCGACCTCGCCCGCGGCGGCGGCGAGGTAGTCGACGAGCGCCTTCATCACCTCGCCGCGCGGCGCGGGCGCGAGCCTCCCCGCGGGGGTCAGCGAGACGAGCTCGCGCACAGGGCCGCGGGAGGCCGGGGCCTCGCGCGGCGAGGTGAGCCCGGGCGGCAGCGCCGAGCGCAAGACCTCGCCGAGAGGGTGGCGGTAGTACTGCGCGACCCAGCCGAGGAAGCGAAGCTGCTCCTCGCTGAAGATCGGACCGTCGTCCAGGGCGGAGATGACGTCCCGAAGGCCGGTGGGCGCAGGCCCCGGCTCGGCGCCCAGACAGAAGCCGATGGCGCGCGCGGCGCCAAAGGGCACCACCAGGCGTCGGCCCGGCTGCACGCACTCGGTGAGCGCCGGGGGCATCCTGTAGGTAAAGGTCCGGTGCAGGGGCCGGCCTACCGCCACACGTACGAGCTTGCCCTCCACGCGCCTCGCCTCTCTTGCGACCGACTGTCCGCCTGAAAACAGCGTCCAAGAATACGCAGCCGCTCGGCGCGGGCAATCACTCGCGTGTCGTGGCCTTCGTTCGCCCCGGGGGTGCGCGGCAGGCCCGCGAGGGCGCCGCCGAGTCGCTGAGCCCATCGGCGGCGCGGCCGAAAGCCGGGAGAGGCTTCGCGCCGTCTCTTCGGGGGGCGGTCGTTGCGCCGCCCGCGCGCTCGGCAACCGGCGGTCGAAAACGGGCGAAGCTGCCGGTTCTCAGCTAGAACAAGCCCTCCCCACGCCACGCCGACGATGGTCGCCCAGCTCCTTGATGCCCTCCCCGACGCCCTGCTCGCCATTGGCGAGGAACGGGTCACGTTGGCCAACCAAGCGGCGGCTCGCATGCTCGGCAGGGAGAGCAGCGAGCTGGTGGGCGAGCGTCTGGAGGCGCTGCTCGCCCCGGGAGAGCCTGCGCGGCTCAGCCTGACCGGGCGCCAGCTTCGCGAAGGCTGGGAGCTGCCGGCCACCTTCCGGCTCCGCTTCCTGCACGCGGCCGGCGTCGAGATCCACGCCGACGTCCGCTTCGGCTGGCGCGACAGCGCCGAGGGCCGGCAGCTCTTGCTCAGCGCGCGCGACGTGACCGAGACCCGGCGCGCCGAGCTGCTGACGTCCAAGCTGGCGGACCTGAGCGCGCGCGCGAGCACGCTGATGGACCGCGACGACCTGCTGCAGGCGAGTGAGCCCATCTTCGTCGCGCTGGGCTGGCAGGTCGGCCTGGTCGAGGTGCGCGGGGACCGATCGATCGTCCAGCGGCTGGTCGCGGCCTCCGAAGACGCAGTCGGCAACTACGGCAAACACCTGCTGGGGCGCGAGGTGCCGCTAGAGCGTTTCCCCCTGGTCGCCCACGTCGCACGCTCGGGCGAGCCGCTGTTTCTCGACAACGTACCGGCCGAGCTCTTCGGGCCCGTGAGGGACGCCGCCGTGCTCTCCGAGAACATGGCTCGAGCCCGCCTCACCCGCAGCGCCTGGGCCCCGGTCTGGCGAGGCAGCCGCGTCGACCACGTGCTCTCGGTCATCGGCGCCGGCTTGACCCGGCACGACTTCGTCGCCATCCAGCTCTTCGCCGCGCAGCTCTCGGCGGCAAGTCAGCTCGGCGAGCTGCGCGCCGAGCTGGTGCGCAATACGCGGCTCGCCGCCGTCGGCGAGATGTCGGCCGTGCTCGCCCACGAGGTGCGCAATCCCCTGGGCGTCATCTTCAACGCCGTCGGCGGGCTGCGCCGCGTGGTGACCGGCGCCGGGGAAGACACCCAAGCGCTCCTCGACATCGTCGGCGAGGAGGCCGAGCGCCTGCAGCGGCTGGTCAGCGACCTGCTCGACTTCGCCCGCCCTCACGACCCGCAGCTCTATCCCGTCCCCCTCGCCCGCGTCGTCGACGACGCGCTCGACGCGGCCCGCCAAGACCCCAGCTTCGCCGAGCGCCGGCCAAAGCTGCTCGTGGAGGTGCCCGGCTCGTTGCCCGAGGCGCTCACCGACGCGGTGCTCCTGCGGCGCGCGGTCGTCAACGTGCTGGTCAACGCCTTCCAGCACGTCCCGGTCGGCGGAGAGGTCCGGGTCGAGGCGCGCTTGGCGACCGAGGGCTGGCTGCGGCTGCGCATCGCCAACGACGGTCCGCCGGTGCGCCCGGAGATAGCCACGCGGCTGTTCGAGCCCTTCGTCACCGCGCGGGCGACCGGCACCGGGCTCGGGCTGGCGGTGGTGCGCCGCATCGTCGAGGAGCTGCGCGGCCGGGTACAGCTCGACGACGGCACGCCGGTCGCGTTCTCGATCTGGCTGCCCATCGCGCTCGAGGAGCGGCTCTCGAAGCCCTGAGGACGCAAGCTTCCTCTATAATCGAGGCGCACGCTCAATGCAGGGCGCGACGTCAGATGGGGAGCCGGGCATGGCCGACGATGTCCTGGTGATGTTGATGGCCGGCGGCATGGGCGAACGCCTCAAGCCCCTGACCGACGTGCGCGCCAAGCCCGCGGTCCCCTTCGGTGGCAGCTATCGCATCATCGACTTCACGCTGAGCAACTGCATCAACTCGGGGCTGCGCCAAGTCTACGTGCTCACGCAGTACAAGTCGCACTCGCTGAGCAACCACCTGCGCGCCGGCTGGGACTTCTTGTCGCGGCGGCTCGACCAGTTCATCGACGAGATCCCGGCCCAGATGCAGCTTGGCGACCGCTGGTACAAGGGCACCGCCGACGCTATCCGCCAGAATATGAGCCTCGTCGCACGCTCGTCGGCGACGCTGGTGCTCATCCTCTCGGCCGATCACATCTACAAGATGGACTACCGCCTGATGCGCCGGTTCCACGAGGAGCGCAACGCGGGGCTGACCGTCTCGGTCATCCGCGTCCCCTGCGAGCAGGCCGCCCACTACGGGATCCTCGAGGTCGACGAGCAGTGGCGCATCGTGGGCTTCCAGGAGAAGCCCACACATCCGAAGACCCTCCCGGGCACCAACCTGTGCCTTGCGTCGATGGGTATCTACCTGTTCGGCCGCGACGCGCTGCGCCGCCGGATGACCCTAGAGGTCGACGACTTCGGCAGGCACGTCATCCCCGAGATGGTCTCGTCGGGCGAGCCGGTCTACGCCTTCGACTTCTCCACTCATAACCGCATCGAGGAGTACGAGTGGGTCGAGCACGACGGCCACCGCACCAAGGCACGGGTCGAGCGCGCCAGCGACTCGGACTACTGGCGCGACGTCGGCACGCTCGACGCCTACTGGGCCGCCAACCTCGAGCTGACCGCGCCGGCGCCGAAGTTCAACCTCTACGGTGAGCGTTGGCCGTTCTTCAACTGCCCGCTGCACTTCCCGCCCGCCAAGTTCGTCCACGAGCTGCCGGACCGCACCGGCATGGCCATCAGCTCCATCGTCAGCGACGGGGTCATCATCAGCGGCTCCAAGGTACGCCGCTCGGTGCTCGGCCCCGGAACGCACGTCCACAGCTACGCGCTCATCGAGAGCTCGGTGATCATGGGCGGCTCGATCAAGGGCAGCTCCATCCAGGAATGCTCCATCGGGCGTGGCTGCTTGGTGCGCAACGCCATCATCGACCGCGACGTACGGCTCGCCTCGGGCACGGTCATCGGTCACGACCGCGCGCTCGACGATCGTCGCGGCCTGAAGACCCACACCATCCCGGGGACCAACGACTACATCGTCGTGGTGCCCAAGAACATGACGCTGTAGCCGCTTGCTGCGAGGCCCGCGGCCCGACTCCTTCGCACGGCGAGCGTGCGCGTGTGGTCCCGATACCGCGTGTGCCCGGAATCGAGTCCACTGTCCTGCCAGTCGGCGTCCAGCCTGCGCAAATCGCGCAGTGCCACAGCCCCATCGGTCGCCATCCAGCTTGCGGAATCGGAAGTGCCGCGGCGCCATCGTTTTTCGTATCAGGCTAAGAAATCGCCAACTGCCGCGGTGCCGTCGGCCGGCTGCCTTTGCCGAATCGGCAAGAAGCCGCTCAGCCCTGCAGGACGCCCAAACAACCTCATCCGGGCGCTGGAGGGTTTGACCTGGAGCCTGGAGCCCGCGGTCTGGTTCTGGCCTTATTTAGAGGCCCTTGCCCGTCCTGAGGCCTGCAAGTGGCCGTAGAGCCTGCCGCCTGCCTTTGCCGTATTTTAGCAAGCCTGCCCGCCCTCCTCGCTCCTGAGGGCATCCAGGGCCCTCTGACGAGGTTTGCTCTCTTCCCGACGCTTCTTCCTGTTTCCCCTCCCGCTCCGGGACCTCCCTCGGGCGCCGGGCGCACCGCGCACTCCTCCGGCATCTCAAGGCGATCGAGCGGAAGGCTTGGCAGTCCTCCTGGAGCTTGGCGGTCGGCGCGCAAGCCTGGCAATCGAGATCGAAGGCTCCGGGGTCGGCTTCGCGGGCTCGGCGACCGGGGAATCGGAGTCTTCACGCAGGGTTGCGAGGTCCATCCCATGCGCGGGGACGCGTCGATCGGGAAGCCGAAAACACCCCCCTTCCCGCAGGACCCTAGCGTGACTTTACCTGCCGGCTGCCCGCAAGCCGTCCAAGTGAGCGTAAATACCGATGAAATCCGGCGGCGGCGTATACTACAACCAGCCGCCGATCCCCAGGCCCCCAGCCGCGCACCACGCTTTCGCTGCGGAGCACAAGGCCCGCGGCGCCTCGGCGGTGCCTGCCAGGAGCGCCCCACCTTCGCATCGGCCCTGGCGTCCCCACGAATGGCCCGGTGTCGCGAGGGCGCCTCTCCCCCGCCCAAAGAGGCGCCCTGCCGCAGGCCCCTGTCCGCCGAAGGCGGGTTTGATGACCGGTTTCTGGAAAATCGAGGTTTGATTTGCCCTGATTTCGCGGGGTTGCAATGTCACTGTCGCAGTCAGAAGGAAAGCCAAAGGCCTGATTTCGCGGGCTTGCATTGTCAGGCGATCGCGAGGCCGGTCTGTCGGCGAACAAGAGACCGGGGCCGCGCCCCCGGCCGACGAGCAGGAGCACCATGCGCGGGCGGCAAGGGACGCCCTTCGAGACTCTCGTCCATCGCCCTTGCCCGAGCAGAATTGTCCTGGGCCGGCGAATTGCGATACTGCCGACACCACCGACCGCAGGAAAAGAGCTCGCAGCGTGGGCCAACCACCTTCTCCTTCGATAGCACTGTCCTGGGACTTCCCCGACGCGGCCGGGTTCTGTCGAGCCTTCGAGTCCGAGCTGTCGAGCGGCACGGTCTTCGTCCCCTGTGCGCAGCCGCCGCCCGCGGGCTCCCGGGTGCTGTTGACCCTGCGGGTGCCGGGCGTCGGCAAGGCCTCGGTCGCCGGCACCATCGCGCGACAGGAGCGACGAGCCGGCGGCCCAGGCACCGTGTTCCTCGTCGATCCCGCGCCGCAGACTCTCGCGGGCGCCCGCGCGCTCTTCCATCATCTGCGCCCACCAACGGTCGAGCCGGCACAACCCGCGCCCCTTCTCCTCACGCCGGCCACCGGCAGTCGCGGCCTCGACGCAAGCGAGCTGAAACCGGGCGAGGTCATCGACGGCCGCTTCGAGATCGAGCGTCACCTCGCCTCCGGCGGCATGAGCCACGTCTTCATCGCGAAGCACGTGTTCATGCGGCGCAGGGTCGCGCTCAAGCTGCTCAACCGCGCCCTCGCCGATGACCCCTCGGCCTCGGCGCGCTTCCGCCGCGAGGCGGAGATCGTCAGTCAGATCGACAGCCCGCACATCGTGCGCGTCTTCGACTTCGGCATCACCAGCTCCGGCCTGCTCTTCCTGACGATGGAGCTGGTCGAGGGCGCTTCGCTCGATCAGCTCGTCTGCGACCAAGGCGCGCTGCCGCCCGAGCGCGCGGTGGCGCTGCTCGTCCAGGTCTGCGCCGGCCTCGCCGCCGCGCACGCGCGCGGCATCATCCACCGCGATCTCAAGCCGCCCAACATCATGGTCGCGCGCCGCCCGGACGGCGGTGACTTCGCCAAAATCCTCGACTTCGGCATCGCGCGCGCCGCCGACTCCCAGACCGTCGGCGGCTCGGGGATGACCCGCGCCGGCATCGTCCTCGGCACGCCCGAATACCTCTCTCCGGAGCAGGCGCTCGCGGGCACGCTCGATCTGCGCTCCGATCTCTATTCGCTCGGGGTGGTCGCCTTCGAGCTCCTCACCGGCAAGCTGCCCTTCTTCTCGGAGAGCCTGCCGAAGCTGATCTCGATGCACGTGACGCAGCCCCCGCCCTCGCCCGCGAAGGTGCATCCACCCCTCGCCGCGAAGCCCGAGCTGTGCGCGGTGGTACTCAAGGCACTTCGCAAGGAGAAGGAGCAACGCTTCCCGGACGCCAACGCCTTCGCCCGCGCGCTCACCGACGCGCTGCAGGGCCGCGGTCCGGCGGCGGTCCAAGGCCAAGACTCCTGCCCTTCATGCGGCGCGGACCTCGAGCCTCAGTCCGCGTTCTGCGCAAGCTGCGGCGCGGCGCTCCGCTGCCCTGGCTGCGGCTCGCCGGCAAGACCGGGCGCCACCTTCTGCCCGAAGTGCGGCGCGGCGCTCCGCCCCGAGGCGCGCGGAGAGCTCGACGCGCTGCCGACAGAGGCGTTGGTCCCGCTCGAGGCTGCGCATAGACGTCAGGCGTCGGCGGCGCTGCTCGGCGCGCTGTCGCGACTCTCGGCCGCGCTGCCCGAGGGCCGCCAAGACGCCGTCCTCCATGCTCGAGAGCCCCTCGCCGGCTTCGGTCAGGGGGTCGCGCTCGCAATCGGCCTGACCGGTCTCGGGCAGCTCCCCTCGGCCTCCGGCGATCCGCTCGAGGCGGCCCGGCTCGCCGACCGCTGTGTCGCGGCGCTCGTCTGCCTCGGCGACGACTACGGCGCCATCCTCGACCATCTCGACGACGGGGCGGCGCTCTTCCTGTTCGACGCGCGCGAGCCCACGCTCGTCGCCGACCGCGCCGCCCGCGCCGCGCTCGCGATGCGTGAGACCGTCCAGGAGCTGCGGCTCTCGCTGCCGAAAGGCACCCCGCTCGGGTTCAAAGCCGCGCTGTGCGCGGGAACGTTCGACTGCCCCAGCGATGGCCGCCCCGCCCGAGGCGAGGCGGCCGAGGCAGCCCTCGAGCTCGTCGAGCGGGCCGTGCCGAACGCCGTGCTGCTCGACACTTTCGCAGCCGAGGCGTGCGGCCCGCGCATCGACCGCCGACCGTCTCCCGATCGCCGATCTTTCGAGGTGATGGGCGCGCGCCCGCCCCCCATCGCCCCGCTGTCGCGTCCGGTCGGCCGCGATGCCGAGCTGCGCGAGATCGAGGCCGCGCTCGCCGGCCTCTCTTCGGGCGGAGTCCAGGCGCCGCTGTTCATCCTCGGCGCGGCGGGCTGCGGCAAGTCGAGCCTCGCCTCCGAGCTGTTCAACCGCGCGCGCCGCTCGGGCGCGGCCACCGCGTGGGCCCGGCCTCGCGTCTCGGACGGGCCCTTCGCGGCGTTCGCGACCCTCGTCTACGAGCTGTGCGGCCTTCCCGAGAACGCCCGCCCCGATCAGCTCCGGCCGGCGCTCGAGAGCCTCAAGCTCGCCCCGGCATTGGCGGCCGCGGCCAGCGCCATCTCCGGCGCCTTGCCCCGGCCCCCGGGCTTCACCCCGGGGGAGGCCGCCTACGCAGTCGCGGGGCTCGCCGCCGCCGTCACGCAGTCACGGCCCGCGGTGCTCGTGTTCGAGGGCCTCGACGAAGCCGACTCGGCCAGCACCGCTGCGTTCGCCATGCTGCTGCCGCGCCTGCCTCCCCGCTGCCTCGCGGTCGCCCTGTGCCGCGAAGAGCCGCGCGGCCTGCCGCCGGGCGTACGGCGCATTGCGCTCGGGGCCCTCGCGCCGGAGCAGGTGGCCGCCGTCGCCCGCGAGCTGCTCGGCGGCAAGGCGCCGCCCGAGCCTCTGCTCGATCTGCTCGCCGAGCGCGCCCGCGGCAGGTTCGACCTCGTCAGCGACTGGGTGCTCCTGCTCCTCGAGCGCGGGTTCCTGCAGGCCGAAGGCGAACAGTTCGTCCTCACCGCGCCCCCGCCCCCGCTCTCCGACGCCGCGCTCGCCGCCGCGCGCATCGAGTCGGTCGGGCTCGCCTCGCGCCGCCTCTTCGAGTACGGCTGCCTGCTCGAAGACAGCTTCGATGACTCGACCATCGAGGCCGCCCTCCGCGACTCGCACGCTTCGGCCGCGTGGACCCGTCTCGAGCGGGCCGCGCTGCTCGATCCGCTCCCCGGGCGCCGTCATGCGGTGCGCTCGCAGCGCCATCGGGCCGCCGCGCTCGCCCGGAGCTCGGGGCCGGCCCGCGAGGCGATGCACCGCAACCTCGCGCAGGCGCTGCAGGGGCGCATGCTCGACGTGTCGAGCCCGCCTTCGCCCATCGAAATCGCCCGCCACCATTCGCGCGGACGTGACTGGGCGAACGCCCTCTCCTGGTGGCAGCGCGCCGTCGAGCCGGCCATCGTGCGGCGCGATCATCACGAGGCGGCGGCGCGGCTGCAGGAGCACGCAGAAGCGCTTCGGCTCGCGAGTCAGGCAAGAGCCATCCCGCCCGAGCTGGCGGCGACCGAACGGCTGCAGCTCCTCTCGCGGGCCTGCTCGCACGCGGCGGCGGCGGGAGATCTCGGGCTCGCACGGGCGATAGCCGAGCGTGCCGCGGGCAGCAAGAGCGCCTCTCTCGAGGCCCAGTGCGAGCAGATGCTTGCGCTTGCCCGCCTGCTGCGCCTCGAGCGACGACTCGAGGAAGCGGCCGCCGCGCTCGGCAGTGCCCAGCGCTCACACCCGACCGCGGCGCTCGCGATGCTCGCCCTGCTCGAGACCGGCGAACAGCGCGAGGCCGCGCAAGATTGGGCGGGCGCCCGAACGGCCTACGAGAGCGCGCTCGCCCAGGTCCAGGCAGGCCTCGCGCTGGCGCCCTGGCACGCCGAATCCGATCTGAAGGCGCGCCTGCTGTCGCGCGTCGCGGGCGTCCTCGTGCGGCTGGGCGACAACGCCGGTGCGCTGGCCAGCTTCAATCAGGCGCTCGAGGCCTGCCGCCGCTCGGGCAACCATGGCGCCGAGTCGAAGCTGCTTGCCAACCTCGCCTCGCTCGCCGCCCGCGGTGGCAGGGACCATGAGGCGTGCCGCCTCTTCGAGGCCTCCATCTCCGCCGCCGAGCGCGCGGGCGAGCTCGTCTCGAGGGCGCGCCAGCTCGTGAACTTCGCTCGAGCCCTCACGACGAGCGATCCGGCCCGGGCGCGCCAGGTGGCCGCGCAGGCCTTCGAGCTCGCCGGTGCCATCGGTTGGGACGAAGGCCGCCACTTGGCGCAGGCGGCCATAGGGCCGAAGCCGTAGGCCGCTGGCGCTCCGACTGAGGCCTAGGGCCTCGCATCAGGTGTGGTGAGCACCTTGCGATCGGCTACGGGTCGAACCGAATTTCAGCCGAACAGGTCGATGGGCGTTCGCCGGCACCGTCGGCCGGCCCCCTCCCCTCCCGAACGGCCCGCACACGACCGTGCTCGTCGCGTGCTTGGTTGCGCGGGCCAGGGAGGGGCGATCGCGTTTGCTTGCCTTCCGCATTCCGGCTTGATCGCGCTGGAGTACGCCTCGACGTGCGAGGGGCGCCGCAGCGCTTGCGGCCGCTGCTGGAACGAGCGACCGGGGCGACGCCCCGGCACGCGCGATCGCCTCTCCCAGGCGCGCCCTCGATGATCGTGTCGAGTACAGGCGAGTGCGCGCCGTCTGGGAGAGGAGGGTGAGGGCCAGCGGTCTGCGCGGTGCCTCCGTCGCACCGCTATCGCAGGGACTCGGTCGAATGGCGCGAGCGAATCGGTTCGAGCGCGAATCGGCTCGACCGCAGATCGGTCGGCTGAGGTCGTGTGCGCAATTCGAGGGAGCGAGTCGCCGCGAGCACCGGTGGCCCGCCCCCTCCCCTCCCGAACGGCCCGCACACGACCGTGCTCGTCGCGTGCTTGGTT
>ENA-UOOR01000597-UOOR01000597.1-fermentation-metagenome-genome-assembly--contig:-NODE-597-length-49920-cov-41.996531_pt1 | contig 49920 bp, 46 predicted proteins | sample MGYA00245780_ERZ724029 | MGnify/ENA primary metagenome ERZ724029 (study PRJEB28704, sample SAMN03018315) | fermentation metagenome | biome: anthropogenic terrestrial biome; feature: soil; material...
ATCTTCTTTTTTCATAAGTTCTTTTTTTATGTAACGGTATTTTAGGACGAGACATAAGATATTTAAAAGAAAACCGCCTTTTTTAAGGGCGGTTTTTTTAATAATTTTGAATATGAAATTTAATTTTCTGGTTCTCCAATTTCTGGAACGATTAGTTTATAACCTTTTCCATGAATGTTGATTATTTCAATATTTGGATCAGCTTTCAATAATTTTCGTAGTTTAGTAATGTAAACATCCATACTTCTAGCGTTAAAATAGCTATCTTCTTCCCAAATTTGTTTTAATGCATGACTTCGTTCTAAAATATCATTTGCATTCATACAAAGAAGTGATAAAAGTTCTGATTCTTTTGTTGTAAGTTTTGTTTGTTCTCCATTAATTGTAAGTAGTTGTTTTTGAGTATCAAACACCATTGTCCCAAAATTGTAAACATTTTGTTCTTTGCTCTTTTTGCCTTTTACACGACGAATAATAGCTTCTATACGAAGTACAAGTTCTTCCATACTAAATGGTTTTGTTATATAATCGTCTGCGCCAGCTTTAAACCCTTCAAGAACATCTTCTTTCATGTTCTTTGCTGTTAAAAAAATGACAGGAATATCGGTATTGATTTGTCTAATTTCTTTAACTAGCGTAATTCCGTCTTTCTTAGGCATCATAACATCAATGATACATAAGTCGTACTTTGTCTTTGTAAAGCCTTTTGCTCCAGCTTCACCATCAGGATATAAATCAGTATCATAACCCTTTACTTGGAGATATTCTCTAAGTAACATGCCAAGATTCTCATCATCTTCACATAAAAAAACCTTTAATTTTTCTTCCATATTATTTTTGTGTTATTGTGGGTAAACTAATAATAAATTTTGTTCCTTTTCCTATTTCACTTTCAGCACGAATTGTTCCATCTAAGTCTGAAACAATTTTATATACATATGCTAATCCCAAACCAAATCCTTTTACATCGTGTAAATTGCCAGTTGGTACACGGTAAAACCGTTCAAATATCTTTTTTAAATCTTCTTTCTTAATACCAATTCCATTGTCTTCAATTGAAATTGAAACTTTATTACCTTCGTTCTTGGTGCGAATCATCAATTTCGGAGGGATATTTTCTCGTTTGTATTTTAGAGCATTATCCAATAAATTAAATAATACATTAGTAAAATGCATTTCATCTACTTTTATTATAGAGTTTTCCGCTTGTAAATCAATATCCAAAGTGCCACCTAGCTTTTCCACTTTCAATACATGTGTATTAGCAACGCTTACAACTAAATCATTAGCATCCAGTTCTTTAAGTTTTAGTGTCGCTTTTTGTTTGTCAAAAAGAGACATTTGAAGTACTTTTTCTACTTGAAAACTCAACCGTTTTGCTTCATCATTAATAACTCCAGTTACATGTTTGTATACTTCCGGAGATTTAATCATTGAGTCGTCTTTTAACATCTGAGCTGCAAGTGAAATTGTAGAGACCGGTGTTTTCAGCTCATGAGTCATATTATTAATAAAATCGTTTTTCATTTCAGACAAACGCTTTTGTCTAAATAAATTGTAAATAGTGTATACAAACGTAATTAATAAAATAAATGTAAATATAAGAGATGGAACAAAAAAGCCCAATTCACTATAAACAAATTCCCTTTTTGTAGGAAAGTATACTCTCAAGGTGTTTAGTTTTGCTGGTGGATCATTTGGAAAAAGTATTTGGGTATAAATAGCTTCTTTGATTTCTTCAAATCCAGCCCTTTCAAATACAACAATGTTATTATTATTGACAACCTGAAAACTATATGGTACATTAAGTCCATTATTTAATAACTCATTTCTTATATTGTTATCTAATTGTTTAAAATCTATTCTGTCCTCAACAGGCTTATTACTTGGCTTATACATAACATCAGCGATAACTTCATCTAAAAGTTCTTTTTCGTGTAAATATCTTTCAGACAGTGCCTGTTGCATATCGTATTGGGTTTTAGGAATTGAATTTCCTTCCGTTCTTGGTGTTATAAATACATTCTTTTCTTTTTCAGGTCGATTACTGGAAAATATTTTTCCAAATCGCTGATTAATTATTGTTTGAGTTCCGTCAGCATTTGTAATAGTTGTAGTCCTAATTTGCTGATTCATAATGTTGTTTTGTCTATTTAAACTACTATAACCAATTAAACTGGAGTCAGCACCTATCACTTTTTCTTCCAAATAGTTATAAGTTTGATCATACTCCAGATTTTTAACTACTTGAACTAAACTTCTTTTTGCAGCTTCATCAAATTGGCTACTCCTTGCTGTTAAAGTAATTCGCATATACCTAACCTGTAAAAATAATAATGCGAAGAATGCAATGAACATAATTAAAGCAAGTAACCAAATGGTTGATTTCTTCATATTTTATCTTCTACTATAACCTACAATTTGTTTTAAAGATTACTATCCTAATTCTTTATTTTAACAAATAAACTACTTTTTTGTTTAACACTTCATCTTAAAATTAAAAAAATAATTAAGATTCTGTCTTTTCAACATTTTTTAATTGAAATTGTTTATGTGTTGAGTTGTTTTATTGATGTTTGTTTAAAATTATATTCTTATATTTAAATGCGATAATAATCATTGACATGCAAATATACTTGAAAAAAAAGTACAGAGAACAAATAATTTATTCTCTGTACTTTTGGATTTTTTTTGAATCAAAGCTTAAATTCTAATCTATAACATGCAACATTTCATCAAAGAAAAATACTTGTTCTTTTTCTTGAGAATCGATTTTGTATTTGTGGTCAATTTTAAATGCTCTCATTTGATAACTCTGTTCCAAATACTTTGATTTTCCTTCAAATTGTTTCATCAATTTTTGTATTCCTGCAATTGCTGCCTGATCACCAGCTGCACGATTCAAAGAATCACGATAAAACCTAATTGAATCTTGCACTAATTTAAATTCAGGATCATCACTTACATGTGCTTCAGTAAGAGTTCCAAAGGAAATCGATTCATAAGAATTGGGATTTTCCAAACTTTTCTTTACATATTTTTGCACGTTTCTTTCCGCTTTACTTTGCGGAGTTGCGCAGCTACTAAATATAAATATTGCTGCTAGACTGATTGATAAAAATAAAATGAGCTTTTTCATGTTTTAAAATTTTATATATAAAGCATTAATTCAAACAAATATACAATTTATTTTATAAATAAAACAAATATTGAAATAATTAAGTTTACTTTTTTAAATATAGACTTCTTTTTTACCTGCCAATAATGTATTTCGCAGAAGAGAAACGATTGTCATTGGACCAACACCACCAGGAACTGGTGTTATAAAAGAACATTTTGGTGCTACTTCATCAAAATCTACATCACCTGTTAGTTTAAAACCTGATTTAGTTATATCAGAAGGAACTCTTGTTGTACCTACATCGATAATAACTGCATGATCTTTAACCATATCTTCTTTTAAAAAGTGAGGAACGCCCATTGCACATATTATTATATCTGCTTGTAAACAAATTTCTTTTATATTTTGTGTTCTACTATGACAAACTGTAACAGTACAGTCTCCAGGATAAGCTTTTTGGAGCATTAACATAGCCATAGGTTTTCCAACTATGTTACTTCGACCAAGAATAACACAATTTTTTCCACTTGTTTTAATGTCATATCTTTTAAGCAATTCCAATATTCCAGCTGGTGTGGCTGATAAAAAGCATGGAAGCCCTAATGACATTCTTCCTATATTTATAGGATGGAATCCATCGACATCTTTTTTATAATCGATAGCATTTGTGATTTTATTCTCTGAGATATGTTTAGGAAGAGGTAGTTGAACTATAAAACCATCAATATCTTCATTATTATTTAATCGATTTATACAAGCCAATAATTCTTCTTCTGTAACATCTGCTTCATATCGAATAAGTGTAGAATTGAAACCCACTTGTTCGCATGCTTTTACTTTGTTTGCGACATATGTTTCACTACCACCATCATGGCCAACAAGTACAGCCGCTAGATGAGGAATTTTACCTCCTGATGATTTTATTTGATTAACTTCATCCTTTATCTCTTTTTTTATTTGATCAGATACTGCTTTCCCGTCGATAATCTTCATTTTAGTTCTTTAAATTAATTAGTTTCTAGTATTGACAAAATACTTATTATATTTTTATGATTATCTTTTTCTTATAGTTTTCTTCATCATAGCTTTTGCACCACCAGTTGTCATTTTATGCATCATCTTGCGAGTTTCATCAAATTGTTTAATGAGCTTATTCACTTCTTGAATATTAGTCCCACTTCCTTTAGCGATACGGGTTCTTCTACTTCCATTCAATATCTCTGGATTAGAACGTTCTGAAGGTGTCATTGATTTGATTATAGCTTCAATACCTTTGAATGCATCGTCATTAATATCCAAATCTTTAATTTGTTTTCCAACACCCGGAATCATAGATGCTAAATCTTTCAGATTTCCCATCTTTTTTATTTGTTGTATTTGAGTGATAAAATCGTTGAAATCAAATTGATTTTTAGCTATCTTTTTTTGTAATTTTCGAGCTTCTTCTTCATCATATTGTTCTTGTGCTTTTTCTACTAAAGATACAATATCACCCATACCCAAAATTCGATCAGCCATACGTTGAGGATGAAAAACCTCTATTGCATCCATTTTTTCTCCAGTACCGACGAATTTAATAGGTTTATTTACAACAGAGCTGATAGAAAGTGCAGCACCACCGCGTGTGTCGCCATCAAGTTTAGTTAAAATAACACCGTCAAAATCAAGACGATCATTAAATTCTTTTGCAGTATTTACAGCATCTTGTCCTGTCATGGAATCTACTACAAAGAGAATTTCCTGAGGATTAACAGCTTTTTTAATAGCTGTAATTTCGCTCATCATTACCTCATCAATAGCTAAACGACCTGCTGTGTCAATAATTATTACATCATTACCATGTTGTTTAGCATATTGAATTGCGTTTTGAGCAATTTTTATGGGATTTTTATTCTCTTCTTCGGCATAAACAGAAACGTTAATTTGAACACCTAATACTTTCAATTGTTCAATTGCGGCAGGACGATAAACGTCGCCAGCAACCAACAAAGGGTTCTTAGCACGTTTCGATTTTAACATATTAGCCAATTTACCCGAGAAAGTAGTTTTTCCTGAGCCCTGAAGACCAGACATCAGTATTATAGCCGGATTTCCTTTGATGTTAATATCGACAGAATTACCACCCATAAGTGTTGCTAGTTCGTCATGAACTATCTTTACCATCAACTGTTCGGGTTTTACTGCAGTAAGCACATTCTGACCTAATGCTTTTTCTTTAACAGTTTCAGTGAATTCTTTGGCTGTCTTGTAGTTAACGTCTGCATCAAGTAGTGCACGACGGACTTCTTTTAGGGTTTTGGCAATATTTATCTCTGTGATTTTGCCTTCACCTTTTAATATCTTAAACGATCTTTCAAGTTTATCACTTAAATTTTCAAACATAATCTTTGTGTTGTTTATTACAATAAAGTTACAAAGATACTAAATTTGGAAATATTATTTATGATTATAAGAATAAAGTGTAAAATTGCCTGAATGATAATTATTTATCTTTATTCGAATTTATTTTAGAATATTTCTTCTCGTGGATATTTCTCTTCAATCTTACTGAATAGATATGATAAAACTGTACCAATTATTAGAAGTAACACACATAACAATATTGCACTTCCAATTGAAAGTCCAGTAATAGCTAATTGATCTGGAAGGAAAGAAGGAAATACAATTGTTGGAAAAATTGCTAAAGATGATCCTATAACCATTCCAAGTATAAAATGGTACATTCCTGAATAATATTTTTTAAATAACCAAGCAGCTAATTTTGCGAATAATAGAACGCAAATCACAAATCCTAAGAAAAGTGGAATTATAACACCGAAATCGAAGTCTTTAATTCCTGTTGCCATTTTATCATACAAACCGAAGTAAATAAGAAAATTTGATGGACTCATTCCCGGAACAATTACTCCCAAGCCTATGAGAGCTCCTGAACCTAGCCATGCAAAAAAAGTTGGAGGAATCTCTGTAAGTTGTTGTTTCCCAATCATCATCAATGCAAAAATAATTACAGTTGAAATCGTAAGAATTATCATATCTTTTGATGAACGACCATGAGAACCTGCAGTTTTATAAAGTGATGGGAAAGTACCAACAACAAAACCAATGAATAGGCATATGAATTGAGCTGCATAATTTCCAAATGCTTTTTCAACAAGAATAGCAAAAAAAACAATTCCAATTAATGCACCAATAATAATTGGAATGAAATAAAGAACATTTTTATAAAAATCCTTTCGAAGATTGGAAAGGAACTTAATAATTCGGTCGTACACCCCAAGAATTACAGCTAAAACACCACCAGATAGTCCAGGTAAAATAAAACCTATTCCTATAAGAATACCTTTAGTCAACCTTATAAACCAATCGGAAATTGCATTAGGCTTCTTTGTTGAAAAATTTATTTTAGGTTGATTGTCAACTTTGTTCTTTTTTATCATTATTCGGTTTTTTTTAAGAGTTCAAAGATATTGTTTTTTGGCCAAATATTTCATTCCATTATTTTACTTTTCCAAATATCTTTTAATAAAAGGTGCGAACTATATCTAATTTGTTTGAAGTAAACATATCTGTCGGATTAGTCCCATTTTTACCTTCTGGAATTTCCAATTCCATATTATTGTAAATTTTAATCCAAAATGGGTCGAATTGACCAGTTTTTTGATTTTTGAATGTCATGGCTATAGGATCGAATAACAAACATCCGATAGAATCTTTAAATGAAAAACGTACTAATTCGCTGCAGTAAATATTGACGTTTTCTTCATCATAAGCGTAATCATAAGATCTGCCCAAATAATTCTTAGCATTTATGATTGCTTGAGGAATAACATATTGATATTCTGGTTTTAGCCTTCCAACTGCTAGAAGTTTTTTATTGTTTAATGTTGCTGTTTTATCAAAAAACTTTCTAATTGGAGTAATAATAACTCCTTCAGGTGCAGTCGCTTCTATAACTACAGTATCATTCATGTCTGTGATTTCCAAAATCCCAACATGTGTAAAAGGTAATTGTTTATCTTTTGCTGTGCTGTTTTGAATTGCCGAAAGTAATTCGGAATTTCCAGCACCTACTATAAACAAAAGGTCACCATTATTAAATTCGAAAGATTTATTATTAGAACATCCAATTAATAGCGTCAAACCGATAACTATGTACAATGACATTAAATGTTTCATAAAGAATAAATTAGAAGTACACCTGGGGGGAATCGAACCCCCATCGTCGGAACCGGAATCCGGTATTCTATCCATTGAACTACAGATGCAGATATTTTATTTATATTTTGAATTATCCCAATTCAAGACGATAGACTCTTTTAATATAAAAGGTTTAATCTTATTTATATTATATTGAGATACGTAATTTTTATAATCAAGTTTTAATTTTAAATTATTTGAATTGACGTCGAATTCAGCTTCAATAAAGTTTATATCAAATAGTGATAAAGCTTTACTGTAATCTTGTGTCCCTTTTTTTGATTGGTCAAAAAATAATTCGGCATATATTTTAGGAAGTAATTCAGACGAATTTATTTTTTGCCAGTATACTGTATAAAAAGATATTTGACTATTACAGGCATTTCCGCAAACCGTTTTAATTACACCTATAATAGGGTTATTATTTTCTATTTGTATTATTTTTAATTGAGTCGTACCGATATCTGAAGTTTGTATTTTTAGATAATCATCATAATAAATCAATCGTTTTATTTCTCCAAATGCATATGGAATAATAGTTGAATCAGCATTAGCGTTTATCAGAAATATAGTTCTGTTATCATCTGAAAGTCCAGGTATAATAGTATTAGGCATTGTTTTGAATACATCAACTATTTTTTGTCCATATGATGATAAGCAAACAAACGAAAATAACACAATGAAAAGTTTCTTCATTTATTTTATTTTGTTAGAAGACCTATTTGATTTGATTTAACTACAGGTTTGCCACCCTTTGTACCCCTAATCGTTTCAAATTTAAAATATTTTGTTTTATATTTTTTATCGAACCTTACAAATTGAGGTATTGGATTGTTTTCAATATTACTAAATTCACCATTACTAATTATTTTAGTCCAATTTATATTATCATTGCTTACATAAAAATTATATATAAAAGCATTTTCTTCATTAATAGGTGGATTATAGGTAAATCCACTTATTTCATATTCCTTTCCAATATTAACTGTTAATGGTTCATTAAGTAAAACCTCAGCCCAATCAAATCCAACGTCACTCAAAGACTCTTTTTTAGTTATTTCCTCAGTTGGTGGTGCATAAAAAGCTCCAATATTTTTAATATTTGCTTTATCTCGTGAATTGATAATTGTTACACGAATTTTTGAAATAACAGCATCTTCAAATTGAAGTAATCTTTTATATCCGATTGTTGTTCCTTCAGTTAAAATTTTCCATTCATTATCAAACAGACCTTCCACTTTAAAATTTTCTACTCTTTGTCCCTTTTGAATATCTTCTTGAAGCATTATTGTATTGATAGTGTCTGTTTTTTTTATGTCAAATTCTTTTGAATCGCCGATATTAGCTTTCCAATAAACAGAGGTGTTACTTAATTTATTGTCCTCAAAAACCGTTTTTAGATAAGAACTAAACTCTTTCAAACGCAATATATCCGTTTCATTTATTAGTCCACGAGTATCGGGAGGTATATTAAGTAATAAAACAGAGTTCATTCCAACAGATTTGAAATAAATATTAACCAACTCCCGAAGTGATTTTACTTGTCCATCTTGATCAGGGTGATAAAACCAGCCCGGTCTAATTGAAACATCAACTTCTGAAGGATACCAATATAATGTGTTAGCTTTTGAAATAAGCGTTCTACTACCTAAATCATCAGATGTAGGTTTTAATTCAAGGCGATTGTTTTCATTAATAATATTTTCGTTTATATCAGGATTAAGTGGGGTAACACTCCATTCTGTTTCTCTTCCTAGTCCTTTTTCATTTCCTACCCAACGAATATCATTCCCCATAATAGCCTTAACTGCTTTTGGTTGAAGACTGTCAATAACATTATAGAAACTTTCCCAGTCATATTCCTGTCTTTTTCCATTTGGTCCTTCACCATTTGCGCCATCAAACCATATTTCATGAATTTCGCCATAATTTGACAATAATTCAGTTAATTGGTCGATAAACATTTGATTATAGACGGGAGAGTCGCCGTAGCTTGGGGCGTTTCTATCCCATGGAGAAAGATAAACTCCAAATTTTACATCAAATTTATCACAAGCATTTTTTACTTCGCGAACAACATCACCCTTACCTTCACGCCAAGTAGAAAACGCAACTGAGTGATTTGTTGTTTTGGTTGGCCATAAACAAAAACCATCATGATGTTTAGCAGTTAAAATAACCATTTTAAATCCAGTTTCTTTTAAATTGCTAATCCATTGTTCTGCATTGAAATCCGTTGGATTGAATAAATTTGGGTCTTCAGTTCCTTCTCCCCATTCACGATTTGTAAAAGTATTCATTCCAAAATGAATGAAAGCTGTTAGTTCCATTTGTTGCCATGTATATTGTTGTGCTTTTGGAACTACATGTGCTGCAATTTTTACCTTTTCTTCTTCTGATATATTTTCAGGAAAATCAACTATTTTCGTAAAAGATGTATTCTTGTATTGAGAACATGACGTAAACAGTAAGCCTGCAAAAAAGATAAATAAAAAAAACTTTCTCATTTAATTGCTTAATTATTTTAAACAAAGATACATGCTTTTGTTCAAAATACAAATAAAAAAAGCCACCCGATAGGGAGGCTTCATACACTTTTGTGTAATTTCTTTACTTACTCAACAACAGCAGCAAGAGAATCAGCAGCAGCATTTAAAGTGTCAGCAGCAAGAGCAGCGATGCTGTCTGCTTGAGCTTGAGCTACACTATCAGCATAAGCAACAGCAGCAAGGCTGTCAGCTGTAGCTTGTTCTGCTTGAGCTTGTTTGTTATTATTGCAAGAAGCTAAACCAATAGTAGCAGCAATAACTGCGAATAACAATACTTTTTTCATTTTTCCAAAATTTAAACGATAAATAAATATTTATTTCTAAAAACGATGCAAAGTTACTTCAATTTTATGTTCTACAACATATTTGAGGCTATTAATTATGTTAAATAAAGTTAACATATTGTATCGTTGGCTATTAATTTTGTAAAGCTTCTATCATATAGTTTCAAAGAGAATCTTTTATCTTTTTAATGACCTTTTTTCCCAATATATGAAGTGAAAATTAATCCTGATATAGGTATCTTTTTATACTATGTTTAGGAGTTTTTTCAAATTCATTTTTCATTAATTCGATATAAGCAATTTTTTCAAATCTAGATAAACTATTATTTATACGATCAAGATTTTCTTTCATTACATTATCAATTGCTTCAGGAGAATTTATATCGTTTTCTTTTAATGATGCATAATCAGGATAAATAAGAGCTATTAACTTTTGATCTTTATCTATTACTAGGCTATCCTGAACATATGGGAGATTATTAAACTTAGCTTCAATTTCTTCAGGATAAATATTTTGTCCATTTGCACGTAAAATCATTGTTTTAATGCGACCTTTAATAAAGATTGTTTTGCCTTTCATTATACCAAAATCTCCAGTTTTGAGCCACCCATCTTCAGTAAATGTTGCTTTGGTTGCTTCCGGGTTTTTGTAGTAACCCATCATTACATTTTCACCTTTCACTTGAATTTCACCAGGAATATTCTCTCCGTCAGGAGAATCTATCCGAGCATCCATAACTTTATCAAGAACAGAACCACAAGAAGTAGGAATGTATTTTGTATTATTAGTATAAGAAATGAGTGGAGCACATTCTGTCATGCCATAACCAACTGTGTATGGAAATTTAATTTTATGAAAAAAATCTTCAACTTCTCTGCTTAAAGGAGCACCACCCATAATAACCTCTCTAAAATTACCACCTAATGCAGTAGTTAGTTGCTCTTTTATTTTTTTGTGAATGATTTCACGAATAACCGGAATCTTTAATAATAGCCTCATTTTTGGAGTTTCAATCACAGGTAAGATGCGTTTCTTATATATCTTTTCCAAAATGAGTGGAACGCTGATGATAAGGCTCGGTTTTATTTTTGCAAATGCTTTAATAATATTTTGAGGTGTAGGTTGGATTCCTAGCAACGTTACATGAACTCCTTCCGAAAGTGCATATAAGAAATCGAATGCACAACCGTAAGTATGAGCAAGTGGTAAAAATGCAAGAATTCGTTCACCTGGCAACAAAATATATTGTTTGTGCGACCAAGTTAATATACTTGCATAATTATTTGCCGAAATCATTACTCCTTTACTAAAACCGGTAGTACCTGAAGTATAATTAAGACAGGCTAATTCGCTATTGTCCACATATGGATATTTTATATCTTCTTTAGAAAAACCATTTGGATATGTTTCGCTAAACAATTTGTCGATTTCAAGAAATTTCTTTGACGTTTCTTCTGAATCAGTTTTCAAAAGCTCAAAAGTTGGTATTTCAATTACATTAATATTCGTATTGTCAATAGATAATTTATTCCAAATATTTCCATTGATAAATACTAACTTGGACTCAGAATGTTCAATTATGTTCTCCATGCTCTCGGGGTTAAATTCATGCAAAATAGGTACAATAACCGCTCCATAGGTTATTGTACCCAAAAATACAATTCCCCAAGATGTGTGGTTTTTACCTATAAGTGCAACTTTGTCACCTTTTTGAATTCCAAACTCCTTAAATAATATATGTAACTTTGATATTTGAGCAGCTAATTCCCCGTATGTATAAGAATTACCATCCTGATAGTCTTCTAATCCGGGAAGATCCCAATTCTTTCGGAAGCTTTTCTCAAATAGTTCAATAAAATTTTGTTCAATCATCTGTAATGAAATTTTGATTTAATGTTTTTTGAAAATTGCACGCTTTCGATGTTTTTGTGCAAAAATAACATCAACTTTCATAAATGACAAGTAAAACGATCAATAATTCACTAGAAAAGTTGTAATTTTGTGTTTTATATTTAAATTTCATGATAGATAATACTATTTTTCAAAATAAAACTGCAGCATATTATACACTTGGTTGCAAATTAAACTTCGCAGAAACATCATCAATTGGTAGACAGTTAGCCAATTCAGGAATTGTAAAAGCAGAAAAAGGACAAAAAGCTGATATTTGTGTAATCAACACCTGCTCGGTAACTGAATTAGCTGATAAAAAATGTAGACAAGCAATTCGTAAAATGATTAATCAACATCCTGATGCATTTGTCATAGTTACAGGATGTTATGCTCAATTAAAACCTGAAACAATAGCTGATATTGAAGGTGTAGATTTAGTCTTGGGATCTGAACAAAAACTTGATGTACTTCAGTATCTCGATAATATTGAAAAGAAAGAACATGGAGTCATAGAAACTTCTAAAACTACACATATTAAAACTTTTGTACCCTCGTGTTCTGCTGATGATAGAACTCGCTATTTCTTAAAAGTACAAGATGGATGTGATTATTTTTGTTCATATTGTACAATTCCATTTGCAAGAGGTAGAAGTCGTAATGGCTCAATCAATGATTTGGTGAGTCAGGCTCAAGGAGTTGTAGCAGAGGGAGGTAAAGAGATTGTGTTGACAGGTGTAAATATAGGTGACTTTGGACAGACAACAGAGGAATCATTTTTTGAATTGGTAAAAGCACTCGATGAGGTTGAAGGAATTGAACGCTTTAGAATTTCATCAATTGAACCAAATTTGTTGACTGACGAAATCATAGATTTTGTTGCTCATTCAAAACGATTCGCACCGCATTTTCATATTCCTTTACAAGCAGGAAGTGATGAAGTATTAAAACTAATGAAGCGAAAATACGATACAAAACTATTCAAGCACAAAATAGAAAAAATTAAAACTGTTATTCCTGATGCATTTATTGGTGTTGACGTAATTGTTGGCGTTAGAGGAGAAACTGATGAATATTTTGCAGATAGTATAAAATTTATAGATTCACTCAATATTTCTCAACTTCATGTGTTTACTTATTCGGAAAGACCTGGTACTCAGGCTTTGAAAATCGATTATGTGGTTGATCCTAAGGCGAAACACACACGTAGTAAAACATTACTGGATATATCAGACCAAAAACTTAGACTATTTTATGAATCACAAATAGGAACATCACGAAAGGTGTTGTTTGAAAATACAAGACATGGAAAAATGATGCATGGTTTTACTGAAAATTATGTAAAACTATATGCTCCTTTTAACTCCAAACTCGTAAATAAAGTAATTACAGTCGAAGTAGGAGAGTACAATAATGAAGAATTAGCCATGCAAGCCATTTACTAAAAATATATTAATCGTGAGTAATAAATCATCAAAAAAAAGTTTCGGATTTTATGTGATATACATCTTTGCATATTTACATGCACTTTTACCATGGTGGTTATTATACATATTTTCTGATATTCTTTTTATACTTATTTATTATGTAGTGAAATACCGCAGGAAATTAGTAAGTTTGAACTTACGTAATTCTTTCCCCGAAAAATCAGATAAAGAAATTAAGAATTTACAGAAACAATTTTATCATTTTTTGTGTGATTATTTTGTTGAAACTCTTAAAATGGTAAGAATGACCAAGGAAGAAATTGGTAAGAGAATGAAATTTACAAATCCAGACATGATTAACGAACTTACAAAAACGGGTAATTCTTGTCTCTTGAGTTTAGGACATTATGGTAATTGGGAATGGGTAACTTCAATCGGACTCTATATTGAAAACAATGTGAAAAAAGGACAGGTTTATAAACGATTGAATAGTAGGGCTTTTGATGAGTTTTTTCTTCTAGTAAGAGAAAGATGTACAACGAAATGTATAGAAATGAACGAAATATATAGGACAATAATTCTTAATAAAAAAGAAGGAAATGCAATGGTTATTGGATTTTTAAGCGATCAGCATCCTCCTCGTTATCAAGATGAATATTGGACAACATTTCTTAATCAGGACACACTTACACTAACAGGATTAGAACAAATAGCGGCTAAAATGGGTTTTGCAATTGTTTATTTAGATGTAAAGCGCATAAAAAGAGGATATTATGAAGGTGCTTTTAAGTTGATTACGACTGATGCATCAAAAGAACCTAAATTTTCCATAATGGAAAAATATATGCGTAACCTTGAACAAACAATTTTGTACGATCCTGCATACTATTTATGGTCTCATAACAAATGGAAGTTTAAAAAACAAAGAACCGAATAAGCATGAAAACGGCAGTAATAATTTTAAATTGGAATGGTAAGAAATTGTTGGAAACTTTTTTGCCAATAGTGATATCTCATTCTATATCAGAAAATTCAACAGTGATAGTAGCCGATAACGGTTCTACAGATGACTCTGTATCGTTTCTTAAACAAAACTTTCCCCAAGTACCACTTATCCTGTTTGAAAAGAATTATGGATTTGCCGAAGGATATAATAAAGCTATAGAACAGGTCGATTGTGAGTATGTTGTACTGCTAAATTCCGATGTAAAAACAACAGATGGTTGGCTTTCTATATTAATAAATCATTTGGATTCACATCCCGAAACAGCCTGTGTACAACCAAAAATTAAATCATACAATAACCCCGAACGTTTTGAATATGCCGGAGCGGCAGGAGGATTTATCGATAAATATGGATATCCTTTTTGTAGAGGTAGATTATTGAATCATGTGGAAATAGATAATGGTCAGTATGATGAAACAATTCCTGTGTTTTGGGCTACTGGGGCATGTTTATGCATACGCAGAAATGTATATTTGGATGCAGGTGGATTGGATAAAGGCTTTTTTGCTCATATGGAAGAAATTGATTTGTGTTGGAGGTTGAATTCTAGAGGATTAAGAATCGAATGCATTCCAACATCTGAAGTCTATCACATTGGTGGTGCATCGCTTAACAAAGAAAATCCACAAAAAACTTACCTCAATTTCCGAAATAACTTACTGATGCTATATAAAAATGTACCTCAAAACCAATTGAAGAAAACAATGTTTGTACGCAATTTACTTGATTTATTGGCAATGATACATTTTGCTCTTTTTGGTAAATGGAAAAATGCGTTAGCAGTTTTGAGAGCGGTACGGGATTTTCGAAAAATGAAAATAGATTATCTGACTTTGCGCAATCAAAACCTTAGTAAAACTACAGTTTTAAAAAGTCCTTATCAATTAGATGGCAGTTTTTTGTGGCATTTCTATATAAAAGGAGAAAAAACATACAAAGAAATAACAAAAACAATTCATAAATAATAGGATAAAGACTATTAATTGATTAATCTACAATTAAAAATGATATTTGTAGTCAACTAATTAATCTTTATTCTCTCAATTATTTTAAATAACCAATATAAGTTTGTGTTATTTTTGAAAACTAATTATCTTTGCATAGTTAATAATATTAGCAATTTACAATTATTAAAAATTATCATTATGGCTTACGTAATTAGTGAAGATTGTATTGCTTGCGGTACTTGTATTGATGAATGTCCCGTAAGTGCTATTTCTGAAGGCGATATTTATCATATCGATCCAGATGTATGTACAGATTGTGGCACATGTGCAGAAGTATGTCCTACCGAAGCAATCCATCCGGCAGAATAAAATACCGGTTCTACAAAAGAAAAATTGAAGACTGAATATTGATTCGGTCTTCAATTTTTTTTATAATACAATTTCAGAATAAGGCATATATTGTAACAGAAAACTAAATTTCTGATATTATATTAAGAATGATTCGTCATCCTAAAAATGAATATGATGAGTTTGCAATCGGTATCTATTTTAATGATATAAAAATAGAGTGGGTAATGCAAGAACTAAACCAAGTAATCTCCAGACTAATGGATGCAGGAAAAGTATTCTTTTGCCGAATCATTTTACTAAACGATAAAAAATCAATGGATAAAAATAAATGCTAAGATTTATATGGTGGAGTGATAATAATAAAACTATCACATAATATATTTATCAAATACCTCCTTATAACCGTTAACCATTTTTGCCCAAGAATAATGTTCCATTGTATATTTTCTACCTTTTTCTGATAATGTATTTAAAAGTTCTTTATCACTTAATAGTTCGTGAATCTTATCTGCCCATGCTTGTGCATTTCCGCTAGGTAAAAGATATCCATTTTCACCATCAATTACAGCATCTGATATCCCCTCAATGCCAGAAGCAAGTACATATGTACCTCTCATACTGGCTTCAAGTGCTACAAGACCAAATCCTTCAATATCACCATCAAAATGAAGGTTAGGCATAACAAACAAATCTGCAAGTGATAAAACTTGCAACAAATCATCATATTTGATCTTTCCCAAGTGATACGCATTTTCCTGTAATTTCAGTTCGTGAGCAACATTTGTCGCGTCTGTAGACATTCCAAGCATCAATTGCACATTTTGATGTAACGAATTTTCTAGCCCACGCATTGTTTTTTCTAGTGCGTTAGGATCATTTTTCAACGGTCCTATCATCAAAAAGATAATATCTTTATTTAATAAAGGCATTACATTTTTTAGGAACCACGAAAAACCTTTCCTTTTTACAGGACGTCCAGTTGATACCAGAATATGTTTTCCTGTAACATCAATTCCATATTTATTTTTCATCCTTTCATAAATCGTTTGATCAAAAGGAACTGATGCCATACTACAATCAACACCATTCCTAACAACAAATGTCGAATCTTCTGGAAAACCTCTTTTCACACATTCATTTTTTGTAGATTCACTAACGCTTATGGATGCCGTATATTTAGTCAACCTTGGTACCAGTTTATGCTGAAAAAAACCTAAAGGATAAACTATATCAAGACCGTGAATAGTAATCACGATTGGAATCTTTGTATATTTTTGTAACCAAAGACTAATAACGCCCATAGAACCATCATTCAAATGAATCAACTTGATGTTTGGATGGTCTTTTAGCATTTTTATTACCTTTGAACGCAAACTAAGAAACCATGCAACTATATGACTCTCTTGTTTATAGGCAATTACATGAGTGGTATAGTAATACGATAATCCATGGATTAATTCGTAACTTTGTTTTTCCATTCCACCAATATTTGGAGGATATTTATATGTGATGCACAGAATTTCCGTCATTCAGTTCTTTATTATTTGATGTTCTTGATGTTACCAACCAAAAAATTCCCGCTACTAGCACCCAAAATAATTGCCTTGCTCGTCTCATAAGTGAAACAACAAGCCAAACCTCATTACTTTTTATACCTATAGCATCAAGCATAACTTTATTTCCATATTCTTCAATACCCAATTGTCCCGGTACAACAGATCCAATTGTCTTAAAGAGGATAACACCCATTTCCACAGCAATAGCATCAAGAGGTGTCATATGTACGTTTAGCATATTCAATATGATATAAAATTCCATTGCACCAAAAATCCATTGAAATGCGGATAACAAAAAAGCAAATAAGAATTTACCTTTATTGTCAATAAAGTATTCACGAAGAATATTATTTATGTCATAACAAGATTCAATAACTTTGTCAGTCAAGATAGACCAATTAGTTTTAATTCTTAATTTATCCATAAAATTACCGAAGAACATTTTTGGATGCAGAAAGAATCTTGCTATTAAATAAATTATTACAATTAAAATAAGCGCTAAAAGCACAATATATAATACATTTTGATTATTTAATTGTCCCACAGTAAGGTATAACAAAGCAAATACCATCAGAATAATAGCAGAAATAATAGTAAGTGCTCGCAATAACAAAAGAGAACTTAATCCATGTTCACCCGAAATTCCTTTCTTTTTCAAATAAACTATTTTAACTCCATCACCTGCTAATATACTCGTAGGATTAAAAGCTGCAAGCATATCTCCAACATTTTTAAGCATGAAAACTTCATAGAAATGTGTTTTTTTCACTTCTTTTCCCATGCATAACATCCACGCGAATGTTGTGGATACATAACTTAACAAAGAAAAGAATATAACCCCAATAATCATGCCGGGAGTTTCGTATAGATAATCTTTTAAAGTATTAAAATCTATACTTGAAACAAAACGAGCAAGTAACAGAAATACAAAGACCAAAAAGCCAATGATTATATGTTTTTGATATTTATTTATAAAATCTATGAATTTCATCTCACTCTTTAATGGCTTTATTCTCAGCTAGATTAGTAATATCTTTGAAATAGACGTCTGTCAGATTATCCCAACTCATATGAGAAGTAAATTGATAACCTGCTTGTTGCATTCTGGCTTTCAATGCTTTGTCATTCAGTAATAGTTTTATTTTTTCTATATAGTCTTTTGGATTATTTGGTTCACATAGTAAACCTGTAACCCCATCTTCAATAAGAGCTTGAGAACCTCCGCCACGAGCAATAACAGGAACACATCCACATGCCATTGCTTCGATCACGACATTACCATAAGATTCAGATATTGAAGGGAATACAAATACATCTGTTGAAGCATAAACATCACCAAGAAGCTCATGATCTAGATATCCCAGGAATATAGCATCCGGCATCCTTTCTCTTGCAGCATCCTCAGCAACCCCATTTCCTGCAATGATAAAATTTACATCTAAATGTTGAGCTTTAATCTCATCGTAAATATCAAAAAGTGTTTCAATATTCTTTTCCCACACAATACGGGAAGCATATAAAAGTGAAGGCTTGTTATTTCCAGTCAATTTTTTTATAGCTTCTTTATTTCTCTGATTTGGATTAAATAATGTGACATCTAAACCTCTATGCCATTGTTTTAAAGGTTTCTTGTCTACACCGCTTTCTTCAACCAGTTCATTAATCATAAATTGAGTAGGAACATAAACAATATTACAGTTATTATAAAATTTACGGTAGTAATCAGAAATAACTTTTTCTATAGGCTTAATTAAAAATGGTAGCCGCTTGAAATAATATTTTATATAAGAGATAAAATGCGTGTGATAAATAGACAATACTGGTATTCCATTTCTCTGCGCATAATTCAAAGCGAAAAAACCAAGTACTGAAGGCGTGGAAATATGAATAACATCAGGTTTAAACTCATCCAACTTCTCCAATATCGTTTTTTTTCGAAAACCAGGTAACGCCAATTTGTAACTAATATTAAAAGGAATAACGACAGAAGGAACTTTAAAAAGATTATACTTAAATTCATGCTTAGGTGGAGTACCACAAAAGAACATATACTCAAATCGATCTTCGGGAATTCTATCAATCAACTGATACATTGTCTTAATAGCGCCGTCTAAATCTTTTATAAGTATATCTGTAAAAAAAGCTACCTTTATCTTTTTCTGGACAATCATATTTCTTTCTCAATAGATTTTCCCCAACACATAAAATAAGAAATTTTGTTGGGTAATTTGATTTTCGTTTGTATATCCTGTCGATATAATACTTCCTAAAAAATTGTTCAAAGTTACAATTTTTTGTTTAATCATAAAACAATATGTAAAACTAAGTAAAATTAGTAGTTCGGATTACTTTTCTTGACTTACATGCATCTCACATGTTTTACAATCAAAAGTAAGTTTCAGTCGCAATCTGTTATTTACTAAATAAAAGGGTTCTTGATATGGCAATTTGTCTTTTATTTCTTTTGGACACCAACCTAAAGCATATTTCAAACAATGTTTTGTAAACATTAAAGGAACATTTTGTTGAGATTGAACTTCAAATGCTGGTTGGATGACTTCACTACCGTGTTGCATGTAAAAAGAGCGACTCTTTTCATTAGAAACATTTCCTAAATATGTAAGCTGTTTTACAGGATATGTATGTGATGTAGGCAGTATCTGTTTTATTTCCTGACGATAATTAACTTTCCTGGCTTTAATTAACAACTCAACTAATTTTTTTCGCCACTCACTTAGCAATGATGAAGGTATAAACCAATCATTTGTAAAATCTATTTCAATATCAGTTACGTTAAAAATAGTGTTCCCAGTTTTTGAAAGTTGATTTCGTATATTATCTTGTTGTGGTTTCTTTGCATTACTTTTCTCTAACATAATAGTAAATGAAACTCGATTATCGTCTTCATCTGTTGCATGCAACACAAATCCGTTTGAAATTTCTCCAAGTAGAATGCTTATAGAAACTTTTCTTTCAGCTGTCGGTTTTGTAAGCCGGTTTTCGAATTCATGATCATAATTACGATACACTTTTGTACCAATTGCAATATTTGGCATTTGCGTAGGAAATATCAAATTCCCTTCAACCCGGTTAATCCTGAATCCATTTAGTCCATTTCTATCCATAAAACATAATCCATCACCATTGTGAAGAACGTGTTTTGTGTTGAAAGTCAGATTGTTTCTTCCTGTGGATTTTATTGTTCCTATATATTCACCCAGCGATTTTGGTGAATCAAAAGACCAAATATTCTGTTGTCTGCCATGCGAAAAATAATCGGTGAATCCTCTATTGAAACTTTTTGATAAATCTGGTTTAAAATCTATTCTACTTGTTCCCGATGAAGAACGCATGTATTGTGGTTTTTTCTCAAAAATCTTATCTAGTTTTTGTCGATAAACGGAAACTACATTTTTTACATATGAAATTCCCTTTAAACGACCCTCAATCTTTAAAGAGGAAACTCCTGCTTCAAGTAATTCCTCAAGATTGTCATACTGATTAAAATCCTTCAACGACAATAAATGTGTGTCTTTCTTGATAATACTTCCATTAGCATCTTCTAAGTCATAAGGTAAGCGACACATTTGAGCACATTCACCCCGGTTCGCACTCCTGCCGGTAACTGCTTCACTCAGATAACATTGTCCACTGTATGAAACACACAAAGATCCATGAATGAATACTTCCAGAGGAACACTCACCTGAGATGCAATTTCAGCAATATCTCCAATTGAAAGTTCCCTTGCTAACACAACCTGAGAGAAACCGGCCGATTCAAGAAATTTTACCTTTTCAGCAGTTCTATTGTCAGTCTGAGTGCTTGCGTGGAGTGGGATAGGAGGCAAGTTTAATTGCAGAATACCCATATCCTGAACAATTAATGCATCTACATTAATACGATACAAATTCCATATAAGTCTTTCAACTTTAGGTAATTCATCTTTGTATAAAATAGTATTTAAAGCAACATACACTCGCGCATTGAATAAATGTGCAAACCCAACCAATTCAGCAATATCATCTATAGAATTACCAGCGGTCGAACGTGCACTAAATCCCTCAATACCAATATAAACTGCATCTGCACCATGAAGAATAGCTTCTTTCCCTACTTCTTTATCTTTTGCAGGAGCAAGAAGTTCAATTTTTTTTACCGTTTTCAATTATAAATCTCCTAAATATTTAATTTCTTCTGGATTATAAGGTGTAGCTTGATATACAAAATAGTTCAACCAGTTGATATATAGTAAATTGGCGTGCGCTCTCCATTGAACAACCGGAGCATTGTTAGGATCATTATTTGGATAGTAATTCTTTGGAATCTCAACTGTGTCTAATCCTTTTTTTAAATCACGCATGTATTCTTTATGTAGTGTGAGGGGTGAATACTCTGAATGTCCTGTTACATAAAACTCCCTTCCTCCTCGTGACGAAATAATATAAACTCCGGCTTCATCAGATTGAGATAAAATTGTAAGTTCCTTTATTCGCTCAACTTCATCTGTATGAATGGTTGTATGGCGACTATGTGGAGCATAAAAAACTTCATCAAAACCTCTGAATAACGAAAATGAAGGATCATTAACAGAATGAGAGAATACGCCAAACAGTTTTTTATCCATCAAAAATTTCTTCACTCCATAAAAGTGATATAGTGCAGCTTGAGCAGCCCAACAGATATAAAATGTAGAAGTTACGTTAGTTCGTGCCCAATTAAAAATCTCCGTCAATTCAGCCCAATAATTTACTTTTTCAAACGATAACAATTCAACCGGAGCACCCGTAATAATCATTCCATCATAAAATTTGTTCTTAACTTGAGGAAAAGTGATATAGAATTGTTGCAAATGTTCAAGTGGCGTATTTTTTGGTGTGTGCGATTGCAATCCCAGAAATTCCATTTCTACCTGAAGAGGAGAATTGGATAATAACCTGATTAAATCGGTTTCTGTAGCTACCTTCAACGGCATCAAATTAAGAATCAGTATTTTTAATGGACGAATATCCTGAGCATTTGCTCTGAAATCGTTCATTACAAATATCTGCTCCTTTTCCAATAGAGAAATTGCAGGCAAACCATTTGGTAAATTTACGGGCATATTAATAAACTTTTATCTGTTAATCATTTAAACTAACGCAAGAGAAATATTTAATAACAAAAACTATGATTTATAAGAAATAAAGTCCTATTTCTTTTGAACACTCCAACCGAATTTTCCAATCAGATCACCCAATCCATAATAATGACCATGAACATAAACAAGCGGTTTAGCAAGTTCCAGACTAAACTTTTCAGTTATTGGATCAAAATACTTTTCATCAGCTTTAACATTCACAACATCAGAAATAAACATGTCGTGAGAACCTAACGATATAATCTCTTTAACTCTGCATTCAATACATAATGGAGACTCCTCAATGATTGGTGCTTGCACAATACTCGCTTTGCCTGGCGTCAAACCCATCTCTTTGAATTTGTCGTAATTTTTACCCGACCTAACACCACACCAATCTGTGGCTTGTGCCAAATCTTCTGTTGTCAGATTAATTACATATTCCATATTACGTTTAATAATTGGATAAGAATATCTTTCTGGTCTAACAGAAATATAACACATAGGTGGATTGGTACAAATTGTACCTACCCAACTAACAGTTAATATCGAATACTCTTCGGGTGAACTACCGCAAGTAATCATCACTGCAGGCAGTGGATAAATCATAGTCCCCGGTTTCCAGTCTTGTTTCATTCTTTTCTTTTTTCAGAACAATCTAACAATAATAATTATTGTAGAATAATTTCCTCTTTTTGAATTTTAACTTCACAATAATGACACTGAAGTTCCACATTTTCTTTATCAATAACATGAAATCGAGTCTTCATAGGTTCATTATTCGTAATACACTTGGGATTATTGCATTTTACTATTTCAATAATTTCGTCAGGTAATGTAACCTTCTTTTTTTCAATTACTTCATAGTCCTTTATGATGTTTAAGTTTACATTTGGTGCGACTAAAGCAATTCGATTGATTTCATTCTCTTCAAAGAATTTATTAGACACTTTGATAATTCCTTTCAATCCCATCTTGCTGCTTTTTAGGTTATTACCAATCGTGATCCTATTGTTGAGTTTCTGCAACTGAAGCAACGAAACCACATTAAAAACAGCTTCTGTAGGAATATGATCAATAGCAGTACCGTTTTCTAATGCGGCAACTTGTAATTCTTTTCTCATAACTTTATTTTGTTACACTTATCCCCATTAAATCGCAAATAACAGCCTGACGTACAAACATACCGTTTTTGGCTTGCTGAAAATAATAAGCTTTAGGATTATCATCCACATCCTGATCAATCTCTTTTACACGCGGAAGTGGATGCAATACCTTCAAATTATCTTTTGAATCTTTTAACATCTCATTATGTAAAACATAAACATTTTTTACTCGTTCATATTCCATTAAATCAGTGAACCTTTCCCGCTGAACTCTCGTCATATATAAAATATCTGCCGAATTTATAGATTCAGGCGAAAAATCTGAGTACTCATTATACGAAATATTCAGATTGTCACAATAAGATTTATACTTATCTGGAATACGCAACTCTTTTGGAGCTACAAAGTTGAATGATGGATTAAAATGTGAAAGACCTTGAATCAAAGAATGTACTGCTCGTCCATACTTGAGATCTCCCACTATTGTTATTTTTAGATTATCTAATGTACCCTGCGTTTCGAATATCGAAAACAAGTCAAGTAAAGTTTGCGTAGGATGCTGATTAGAACCGTCACCTGCGTTTATAAACGGTACAGGAGATATTTCCGAAGCATATCTTGCAGATCCCTCCAGATGATGGCGCATGATTATCAAATCGGCATAATTACTTACCATCATAATGGTATCTTTCAGTGATTCACCTTTTGTCGAACTACTTGTACTGGCATCAGAAAAACCAATAATACGACCTTGCAATCTGCTGACAGCAGTTTCAAAACTCAAACGCGTTCTTGTCGAAGGTTCGAAAAACAAAGTAGCACAAATTTTCCCTTTCAATAAATCACGATCTGGATTTTTTTTGAATTCTGCTGCTAATTTAAGCGTATGCAAAATATCATCCTTATCATAATCATTGATATTTACTAAACTTCTGGGTATCATATATTATATTTTTTACAGTTCCAGATCAATATCAAACAATTCATGCCATGGCAAACCTTGTTTATTCAATTGATCCATAAACGGGTCCGGATTAAATTCTTCTACATTGAATACACCTGGCTTTTTCCAAAGACCTTGCAAAAACATCATTGCACCAATTGTTGCGGGCACTCCCGTTGTATAGCTGACACCTTGAGCTCCTGTCTCTTTGTAGGCTTCTTCGTGGCTGCAATTATTATATACATAATAGGTACGCTCTTTTCCGTCTTTTATACCGCGGATTCTACAACCAATTGATGTTTCACCTTCATAATTTTCACCCAGGTCCTGAGGATTTGGTAAAACGGCTTTTAAGAATTGTAGAGGTACAATCTGTTGACCGTTATAGTCAATCGGTTTAATACTTGACATTCCAATATTTTGGATTACTCGTAAATGGGTCAGATATTCTTGGCCAAATGTCATCCAAAAACGTGCACGTTTCAAAGTTGGAAAGTTTTTAACAAGACTTTCTAATTCCTCGTGGTGAAGCAAATAACTTTCAAATTCTCCAACACGTGGGTATGTTAATGTTTTATGAATCTCAAGAGGTTTTGTTTCAACCCATTGACCATTTTCAAAATATAAACCTTTTTGAGTAATCTCACGGATATTTATTTCAGGATTAAAATTGGTGGCAAATGCTTTATGGTGATTTCCTGCATTACAATCCACAATATCCAAATATTGAATCTCATCAAAATGATGTTTTGCTGCATAGGCAGTATAAACACTGGTAACTCCGGGATCAAAACCGCAACCTAAAATAGCTGTAATTCCTGCTTTTTCAAAACGTTCTTTATACGCCCATTGCCAGCTATATTCAAAATGAGCTTCATCAAGTGGTTCATAATTGGCTGTATCCAAATAACTAATACCACATTCAAGACAAGCATCCATAATAGTTAGGTCCTGATAAGGCAATGCTACATTAATCACAATCTCTGGTTTAAATTCTTTGAATAATTTCACCAGTTCCGGAACATTGTCAGCATCAACTTTAGCAGTTTGAACAGACACACCAGTACGTTTTTTTACATCTTCTGCAATAGCATCACATTTACTTTTCGTACGGCTTGCCAGCATAATTTCGGTGAATACGTCGTGGTTTTGCGCAACCTTATTCACAACAACGGTTCCAACACCGCCTGCGCCTATAATCAATACTCTTCCCATATTTATATAGATTAAATCGTTATTTGATATGTACAAATGTACAACGAAAAAATGATTTATCAATTCAATTTAAGTCCCAACCTAACGAGCTTTTAAAAATATATTCAATTATTAAAACAATTGGTATTACTCTTTTTTTTTAGCCCTTATTTTGTGGAATTCTAATAATTATTGCTACCGCAGACAAATATATATTTGTATATTTGTAACTTCAAATTGAACAAAAATGAATGACGAAAATATAAAACAAGTTGAAGAACACACTGGTATTATTAGTAACTGGTCCCAAAATTTATTAAAAAACATAGGTTTTGGCGATGATTGGATCAATTATATAAATATGATTTTCCTACTTGTCCTGACCATTCTAGTAGTAGCAGGTGTTCAGTGGATTGTCAAATGGATTTTGACAAAAATCATGAAAAAAACCTCAAGCTTCAAGAGATTAAAAATCTTTGGTTTTCTCATTAACCGACATTTTCCCACTTTTTTGGCAATGCTGGTATCTTATGCCATCATCAAAGGTACGGTTCCCATCATTTTCGAAGCATTCCCTAAAGCCCTAAACGTATTCGATAAATTTGCCGATATTTATCTGGTTTACACAATAGTACGATTGTTTGCTACCATTGTAAATTCTTTTGGAGATTTATATAAAACAAAACCCAAATTTCAAGATAAACCCATAGATAGTTATACTCAGGTAATTAATGTTATCAATTACATTTTTGGTATTATAATAGCTATCTCAATACTCTTGTCTCAAAAATTTGGAAATGTAGTAACAGGCTTAGGTGCTATGTCTGCAATACTAATGTTGGTCTTCCGTGATACAATACTCGGATTTGTAGCTAGCATCCAAGTATCAACCAATGACATACTGCGTATAGGCGACTGGGTAACAATGCCGGGTAGAGGTGTTGATGGTGATGTAGAACAGATTACTCTTACAACAGTAAAAGTTCGTAATTTCGATAACACTATTTCAACCGTTCCACCATACGCATTTGTATCGGAGACATTTCAGAATTGGAGAGGGATGCAAGAGTCAGGCGCACGAAGATTCAAACGTACCATATATATCAAACAATCTTCAATCAGGTATATACAAAATGATGAACTGCCTCGCTTCAAAAAGATTCAAGGGTTGACAAAATATATTGAATCTCGCCAAAAAGAGATAGATACTTACAACCAAAATATGATGGTTGATACAAGTATTCCGGTAAACGGACGTCATCTGACAAATGTGGGTATATATAGGAAATATCTGGAGATTTATCTTCAAAATAATCCAAATATCGACCATCAAAAAACTGTAATGGTACGTCAACTCGAATCATCAACAAAAGGATTAGCTCTTGAACTATACGCATTCAGTGCAACTACAACTTGGACAATTTACGAAAATATAATTGGCGATATTGTGGATCATGCTCTGGCTGTGCTGCCATTTTTCGATCTCGAAAGCTTTGAAGAGGCTTCAGGACCTTTAGTAAAAGATATAAGAAATATTGAATCATCTCCAAAAGAAAATACTGAATTATAATGAACCAACATCCAACATATTTTGTAAACAAAAAACGATTCTTTTTATTGTTTGTCGTTTTCTTGGCAATCGTTTTCTTGACAATTTTCGTGGTACGAACAGAATCAATTAATTGGACTATAGCAACCATAGAAGGAATCATTTTTGCATGCTTTTTCCAACTATTTATCCAATGGAAATATGAAATTACTGATGAAAACCGTTTGATCGCTAAAAATATACTTGGCATAAAATTGAACAACATTGATATAAAAGATATTAGTATGATGCAAGTGGCTGGTGAACGCGAAGTTCAACTTTATCATTCAAGGGGGATGTTCACTCCAAACGTTGCATCCAATGCAGACATGAACAGCTTGATGGAGGAAATTAAAGACCGAAACCCAAACGTAAAAACATTTATTCAGGATATACAAGAATAAAACTAATTGAACAATTTTCCAGGTAATTAATAATATTAATTTAAATTTATATCTTTGCAACGATAAATTAAACAATAAGATAGTTTGATCATTTACGAAAATACAAGAGATTAACATCAGAGTTTATTTTAAGATAATATAAAGTCATATGAAAAGAATATATAGTGTCATTACCGGTACCGGCAGTTATGTACCCACCAAAAGAATGAGAAACGAAGACTTTCTCTCTAATGTGTTCATGGATCCGGATGGAACAATAATCGACAAAACCAATGAGGAAATAGTCTCTAAATTCGAAGAAATAACTACCATTGCCGAACGTCGTTATGCCGAAGATGATCAAACTACATCGGATTTGGCGCTTATAGCTGCACAACAAGCTATTCAATCAGCCGGAATTGACAAAGAAGAGCTTGATTATATCATATTCGCACATAATTTTGGTGAAACACAGGTAGATAACAATCGCATGGATATACTCCCAACATTATCTTCACGTGTAAAGCAAAAACTAGGCATCAAGAACCCCAATACCATAGCATACGATCTTTTATTTGGATGTCCCGGTTGGGTTCAAGCAGTTATTCAAGCCGATTACTATTTAAGGTCTGGCGAAATGAATAAGATACTTGTAATCGGAGCCGATGTACTTTCACGTATTTCTGACCCGCACGACAGAGATAGTATGATCTATGCCGATGGTGCAGGAGCAGCTGTAATAGAAGCCGTAGAAAGTGAAACTCCCGTAGGAATACTTGCACATGCAACCAGAAACGATGCTCTCGAATATGCACAAATGTTGCACATGGGATATTCTTATAATCCGGAATTGGCAGAAAAGAAAGAACTTTACCTGAAAATGAATGGCAGAAAACTATATCAATATGCGTTGACTTACGTGCCGGAGGCCATTAAAAGTTCACTCGATAAACTTAATATGCCAATAACAGAAGTAAAAAAGGTTCTCCTTCACCAGGCAAATGGTAAAATGGATGATGCAATCCTCAAAAGATTATACAAACTATATAATTTGAATATCACTGAAGATGTTATGCCAATGACTATTTCATGGCTCGGAAATTCATCAGTCGCTACAGTGCCTACTTTATTGGATTTGGTTAATAAAGGGGAGTTTTTACCTCACGAATTAAACTCAGGTGATATAATAGTCTTAGCATCTGTAGGAGCAGGAATGAACATCAATAGTATTGTATATAAAATTCCATAAGCAAATACACGAAACAAAATACACTACAACAATGGCCGGACTATTAAAAGTCCGGTTTTTTTGTTGTCTATCCAATTAAAACGGAAGTCATAGATAAAGAGCCTCCCAAAAATCCTTCATTGAACAGTGTTATTTTATCATTCTCTTCTTTTAATGCAACGGCATACAAAAGAGGTAGATAATGTTCTTTAGTAGGAATAGCAAAACGAAAATCGCCGCCACGGTCAGGAAAAGAGATCAGCGCTTTATGATTATCTGTTAAAATGGCTCTTTCCATATCTTGTGCTACATCTTTTGTCCAACTATACGCATAGTCAACATTGATATGATTCCAATCCAGTATACGAAGATTATGAATCATATTGCCACTCCCTATAACCATAACACCTTTTTCCCTAAATGGAGATAACTGTTTTGCTACATCATAATGCTGTTGAGGTGTCAAAAAATGATCAAGACTCAACTGAACAATCGGAACATCTGCTTCAGGAAAAAGATATTTCATAACTGTCCAGGTTCCATGATCTAATCCCCATTCAAATTCATCTTTTACAACAGGAAACATCTTAATCGTTTTGGCAATTTCATCCGCTAAACCGGGAGAGCCGGGCGCAGGGTACTTTTGCTCATATAATGCTTTTGGAAATCCACCAAAGTCATGAATGGTCTTCGGATGCTCCATGGCAGTAACGGCTAACTCACTTGTTTCCCAATGTGCCGAAATACAGATAACAGCTTTCGGTTTCGGAAGTATCTCAGCAATCTTTTTAAATCCATCGGTAAAACGATCTTCATTAATTGCAATCATCGGACTGCCGTGCCCAACAAACAATACTGGCATTTTCATATTCATAAAGTTCCTAAGATGATTTGATATACATTTAAACGGTTAAATTAATAGATTGTTTACTATTTTCCGGAATTCTCATTTTGTAATATGTACGCCATACAAAATACAAAGCGATTGCCAAAAAAATAATTCCGATCCAAACACTATAATCGGATCCGATACCTATTGATGCATTGATTTGCATGTTCAAAGCAATTTCTGTCGCTAAAAGACCGAATAATGACGAGAACTTAATAATGGGATTCAACGAAACAGAAGTGGTGTCCTTAAATGGATCACCCACTGTATCACCCACAATAGTAGCTTCATGCAATGGGGTGTTATTCTCTTTCAAATCCACTTCTACAACCTTTTTCGCATTATCCCAGGCTCCACCGGCATCTGCCATATAAATAGCTTGAAATAGACCAAAAACAGCAATGGAAATCAAATAGGCTACAAAGAAATTACTGTCAAAAAAAGCAAATCCAAGAGTAAAGCACATTAACGCGATAAAAATGTTCAACATGCCTTTTTGTGCATAATTTGTACAGATTTTTACTACTTGAACAGAATCTTCTTCATCTGCCTTTTTCTTGTCTAACTTAAATGTTTTCTTAATAAACGCTACAGTTCGGTAGGCACCGGTAGAAACGGCTTGCATAGATGCTCCACTAAACCAGTAAATCACAGCTCCACCAAGTATCAATCCAAGTAAAACCGGAGCAGAAGTAAGCGAAACATTTAACCTGCCCACACTTTCCAATAAAAGAATGATGGAGAAAATCATGGTGGTTGCACCCACAACGGCAGTACCAATCAATACGGGTTTGGCCGTTGCCTTAAATGTGTTCCCTGCAGAGTCATTCGACTCAAGATAGTATTTGCCTGTTTCAAAATCTGGAGTAAAACCAAAGTCCTTTTCTATCTCTTCGCTAATGCCCTCAATTTGCTCAATCTGCGATAACTCAAAAATGGATTGAGCATTATCTGTCACTGGTCCATAACTGTCCACTGCAATCGTCACTGGACCCATACAAAGGAATCCGAATGCTACCAATCCAAACGCAAAAATGCTGGCATGGCTACCAATAGTCGATTCTAATCCTGTCGTACTGATAAAATAGGCTGCAACCATCAAAGAAACTATAAGAAGACCTGTCCAAAATGCTCCGAAATTTCCCGATACAATACCGGAAAGGATATTCAATGATGGACCTCCTTCACGAGAGGCTTTCACAATTTCTTTTACATGGAGCTTTCTCGAACTGGTAAAACGTTTTGTGAATTCAGGGATAAGCACCGCTGCTATTGTTCCACAGCTGATAATTGCTGCTAACTTCCACCAAAGATTAGGATCAACCATATCACCCAGGAGAATATCACTCATAAAAAATGAGGTGGAAATACTCAAGATTGCCGCAATCCAAATCATTCGCATTAATGGCGACTCAAATTCAAAGAATTTTTTCCCTTTATATTTTAATTTTGAGATGGCTTGATTAATATAATAAGAAATTCCTGAACATAAATCCATCAAAAAACGCATTCCAAATATCCAAACAATGAGTTTAGCTTGAATGGCAGGGTCGGGGATAGCTAACGTAATAAATGTAATCAACGCAACTCCGGTAACTCCGTAAGTTTCAAAAGCATCTGCGGTGGGACCCACACTGTCGCCGGCATTGTCTCCGGTGCAATCAGCAATAACTCCGGGATTCCTGGGATCGTCTTCTTTGACTTTGAAAATTACTTTCATTAAGTCTGATCCGATATCGGCAATCTTTGTGAAAATACCCCCGGCAATCCTAAGAACACTCGCGCCAAGCGATTCACCAATGGCAAATCCTAAAAAACACATGCCTACAATATGTCGCGGGACAAAAAGCAAAATGGATACCATTATAATCAGTTCAAGCGAAATCAAAAACAAGCCTACACTCATCCCTGCTCGTAATGGAATCTCTACAACTTTCCAGGGATTGCCTTTTAATGAAACAAATGCGGTTCGGGCATTTGCATAAGTGTTTATCCTGATCCCAAACCAGGCTACGGAATATGATCCCAAAACGCCAATAATAGTGAACATCAGTACGTGTAGCAGCGAAACAATTGACTGATTTGCAATCGATAGAAAGTAATAGGACATAATCGAAGCTATAAAAACAAACAATATCAATAAAAATTTACCCTGTTGCTTAAGATAGGTGCTACAGTTTTTATAGATGATTTTAGATACTTCTAACATCGATCTATGTGCGCGAATTCTCTTAATATTGAAAAAGAAGTACAAACTAATTCCAAGGGTAATGGAAATAATTAATGCACCCCAAAGCAGAAAATTCCATGCGGAAATTGTGTCCCCAAAAATATGAAACGTACCTTTGTGCAAATCTGGTATTAAAATATCAGCCTCACTCGCAAAAATATTGCCAAATGAGAGAATAGAAACAAATGCAATGGTTAAAAACCTTTTCATGTCATTACAAATTATTTTACGATTTAAGTTATACAAAATCTAAGTTACGAAAAATATCAATAAATCATATCCTTTCACTAACTAATTAACACGACTTCTGTTTTTTTCGTCAATTTTCAACAATTAATTTGATTTGGTATTATAAAAGACTTATCTTTCAAGACGATAGGCGGCGTCGCTGCTTATCATCTTATTTGCCGGAATTGACAAATTCTGATGGATAAGAAACTTTATAATTAATGGTTCCATCAAGCAGATGAAGCCAACTATCAAATTCTCGCTTTCCTTCTTTTAAAAGAACTACTCTTACTCCATTGGTCTCTGGGGTGTAGGTGGTTTTCCAACCACTGAATTTTCCGTAGGCAAGGGCTATGTCATGATAATTCACAATATAATTGTTTACATGGTCGTGTCCTACAAAAACACCCATTACATCTCCCATCTCTTTCATCGATAAAAATAATCCTGAATTGAGTTCCGATGAACATTCTTCTTCTTTTCTCAAACCATATCGTATATTTTTTTCATCATTAAACGCTAACTTGAATTCTGGTAAAACAATATGGAAATATGCCAAAGCGGGGAGGGGCTTAAAATTGTTTGAAAGTGTGTATCGTAAACTTTGCTTTTTATACCATTCTATCTGATCGGTAGTTATCCATCCATATCCTTTTACTCCTTTAATAGTGGAATAGGCTCCTGAATCAAAACAATAAATGAGCGCACTGACTTCTAAATTCTTTTCACTTGAATAAATGGGTAATACGTCATTCATAACACCGGAAACATCGGGTACCGATGGGGTATTCATGTTATATGGATAAGAGGTGATGAAACGGGCAATCTCTTCACGTGTTACTCCTTGCTCATGGTCATGATTGCCCAAAGTAACAGCAAATGGTGTCTTGCGGTCAATAACAAATTTAGTTATATCATCCCAACTTTCTTTAACTGGATTTCCTGTAACAATATCTCCGGTAAATATTACTAAATCGGGTTTCTCGGCGTCAAGGACCCTGGAAATGAGTAAAAGTGTTGTGTCGGATTGTGGATTTCCTTTCACATAATGCATGTCGGTAAATTGAACAATTTTAAATGTTCTGTCTTTTTTAAAAGTGAGCTTTTGGGCGTTCAACGATATTGTTATTATGTTCAACAATAAAAGAATAATAAATTTGTATTTCATTTCAATTCTGTTTTTTAGTTTTTGTCAATTATAGACAGCTAACTTAATCAATTACTTTATATTATTTATGTTTATATATTTTATTTTAATGCTTTGCTATATGATTCAAACGCTCTCTCTCTTGCAAATTTATGATCGACAATTGGCTTGGGATATGCGTCTGTGCCAAATTCAGGCACCCATTTTCTTATGTAATCAAAATTCTTATCAAACTTCTCTGCTTGAAGGGTAGGGTTAAACATTCTGAAATAGGGAACGGCATCACAACCGGATCCTGAAGCCCATTGCCAATTACCATTATTTGACGATAAATCATAATCGTTCAATTTCTGAGCGAAATATGTCTCGCCCCATCGCCAGTCAATTAGTAGGTCTTTACATAAAAAACCGGCGACTACCATTCGAACGCGATTATGCATGTATCCGGTTTCATTAAGTTGCCTCATTCCGGCATCTACTAACGGAAAACCGGTCTTGCCATTGCACCACATATCAAATTCTGATTCATCATTGCGCCACGCAATAAAATCGTATTGTCTTTTAAAGGAATGATTCTCAATACTGGGAAAGTGATAAAGGATCTGCATAAAAAACTCTCTCCAAATCAATTCGGATAGCCATGTCTGATTATGAATAATAGCAAAAGAAACGCAACTACGGATGCTTATTGTGCCAAAACGTAATGCAATACCTAACATTGATGTTTTTTGTAATGCGGGATAATCTCTGTACTTATCATAGTCATCAATAATAGCTGCATCAAGCTTGGGTGGTACAAAAAACATTTCGGTTTTCTTAAAACCAATTTCATCTAATGAATGTATTTCAGAAAATGTTTGTTGGTAAAAATTATGGATATCTGGGTTGAATATTTCATGATTTTCTAACATCAACTTTTCTTTCCATTTTTTTGAATAGGGGGTATAAATGGTGTATGGGGTTCCGTTGTTCTTTATAATGTCAAACTGGTCAAAAATTACCTGGTCTTTATAAGTTTTAAACTGAATGTTTCTATCGTGCAGATATTGATTTATTTCATTATCTCGCTCAATGGCTCTTGGCTCATAATCACGATTGCAGAAAACTACTTGAACTTCAAACTCATTCATAAGTTGTTTGAAAATATCAAGTGGACTCCCGTAATAGGTTTTTAAAGTGGATCCTGATAACTTCAACAATGAATTAATATGTGTGAGTGCCTGATGGATATAATCTATCCTTCTGTCATTCTTATCTGATAACTTGTCTAATATGTTTTTATCGAATATAAAAATGGGCAATACAGGATAACCGGAAGATAATGCATGATACAATCCTGCATTATCTTCTAAACGCAAATCTCTGCGAAACCAAAATATTGATATTTTACTTCTTTTCAAGATATGGATTGTCGTTTTTATCGTGTTTAACCCAAATTAAACGGGATGTATCATAACCAATATTTTTAGCTATTTCAAGATAATCTGCTTTCACATCATCTGGAATTTTTTTTTCTCTGGACAAAATCCACAAATAATCCAAATCTTTACCTGCAACTAATGCATATTGATAATCGTTGTCCAAAGCAATTACATTATAGGCTGAATAGAATGGACCAAAAAAACTGACTTCTAAAGCTCCAACTTTCTTACTGTCGCGAAACTTGGCTACTCCTTCTGCTTTTTTCCATTTGTTTTCTACATAATTGAATCCACTGTTCAAAACAGTTATGTTTCCATTTTTATTCAGACTGTATTGGGCGGTTGTATTATCCATATTCCTCTCAAAACGAAAATCAAATCGAGCAATTTCATACCAAATACCTAAATATCTGTTGACATCAAAATATTGTACTGGCTTCGCATTCTTGGGAATGGATGCGCAAGAACTAAAAATAGAGGCGAGTCCAATTAATAACATTGTAACTAAAAGTTTATTCGTTGATTTCATAGGGTTATATTTTATAGTCTAAAGTATATTCTTTTTTTATATTTATCAAATATTTAAGATACGCCTACAAACATTTTCTGCACTGATAACTGCCATAGGGAGTACTGCACCGGGTGTCGTAGATGATCCTGTGTAAAATAGATTATGATACTGTTCGTCAAAATTCTTGGGACGAAGTCCGCCTATTTGATTCATGCGGTGTGATAAGCCTAAACCACTGCCCATATAAAGATTGAACTCGCGCTCCCATTCTTTTGGCGTATAAACGGTACGGGTTACAATATGGGGAATGATGTCGGTACCAATACGCAAAGAAAAATCGGCCAAAATACTGTCTACAATTTCATCACGGTCGCTCCAGTCGGACTTGTACTGGAGACTGGGAACAGGACAGACAAAGAAAAGACTCTCACATCCTTCGGGAGCACACTCGGGATTGTGCTTGGAAACTACATTGATATAATAATAGGGTTTCTGAAGGGAATCGGGATTCTTCAAAACATTGTGGGCGTATTCTTCATAATTGGAACCAAGAAAATAGTTGTGCAAATCAAGATGGGGCAGCTTACAATTAACTCCTATATAGATAGTTAAATAACCCATGGTCCATTCCATCTTTCGTAAATTCGTCTCTGAATATTTTTTTCGGTTAAGAACACGTCCTCTGAAAAGGGCTGCATCGGCATTAATCAAATAGATATCGCCTTCGTAATGTTTACCTTCTTTGTCCACAACTCCAATAATCTGGTCGTTATGGGCTTCTACACTTGTAATCTCTTTGTTAAAATGGAAGGTGGCACCGCGACTTTTCAACAGATCTACAATCCCTTCTACAATCTTATACATACCGCCTTCAACATTGTGATATCCGTCATAACGGAACTCTACATTCGAAAGAAGACTGTAAATTCCCATCGTGTCGAAGGGGGTGCGACCAAGAAAAAAGGCTACAAGGGAAACAATCTGACGTGCTTCATGGGAATCAAAATATTGGGTTACTTGCTGCCAAAAGGTTTTCATCAATACTGGGATATGAACGGGGTTGACTTTCATCAGTGAAATAAAAAAGTCTAACTTGGTGTCGAAATTGTTCCGAATAACAATGTCAATAGTGTCGTTATACAGGGCACTGGCTTTATCTAAATATTTCTCCATCTTGATCTCAAAATCGGACTCTATGTCGCTAAATTGTTCTGCTAACTTCTTGATGTCTTTATTCAATCGGAAAATACGACCGTCAGGAAAATGTACTGAATATAAAGGGTCTAACTCAATAAAACGAAAGGGTAATTCTAATCCGCATTCTTTCATGAAGTCTTTAAAGATGTAGGACATGCTGAAAAAACTGGGACCGGTGTCAAAAGTAAATCCTTCTTGCTCGAAACGGTTGAGGCGACCGCCGGGACGATCGTTTTTCTCAATAAATTGTACTTCATAGCCTTTGCTTTGTAATAAAAGTCCGCTGCACAATCCTCCTAAACCGGTGCCTACAATAATAACTTTCTTTTTCATAACTTATTGTGTTTCTTTTTAAATGCTGGATATAACTGGTCTCGTACCCAAATAAAATTTGGGGAAATGGAAAGGGTTTTACGATAATAAAAATCGGCTTTCTCAAGGTTGCCTGTTTCTGAATATACAGTGGCTATCTGTACCAAGAGGGCTAAATAGTTCCAGTCGTATTCACTGATTGGATCCATTAAACGCTCTGCTTGTAAATAGTTCTTAATGGCTTTTTCTTTCGATCCGCCAAAGGCTGGTGGCATAAAATAGTCTATATTCCCAAGCTGAATATAACCCATGGCATTTTGATTGTCTTTGGCTACCGACTTCTTAGCGAATTCAAGACTGCGGGGACCAAACTTTGGGGCTCTCAATGGTTCTAAACCTATCCTGAATCCGTAAAATGCTGATGTATAGGCATCGACTAACGGAAGGTGTTGCTTTGCTGTATCTAATCGCTTTATCCGTTCTAAACTTCTTGATATATAGATCTTTGCTTCTTTCTTACGCTTGTTGCCAATGCACCAGCCGACATAGCCGTACTCATAATTGAGCAACTCTAACTCGCGCTGATTGCTCTTGCCTTTCTCTGCATGCATGTCGTCAATAATTTTTTTCCAGGTTGACATGTCGCTCAATAAATAGGAATTATATATAGCACGCTTCTCAACCATGGCGCTTGAAATCATCACAAAGCTAAAATTAAATAGTACAAGCAAAAGAATGTATTTTGTTCTATTCATTTTTCTTTCTGTTTTTTCTTATTATACTTTTCGCCCTTTCCAGATGATCTTTTTCTTTTTGTAAATTAATGAGTAACCAATAATTACTCCTAACATTAGCTGTTGAGGAAGTAATAACAAAAGACTCTCAAACACATTAATATGTGCGGTGAGGGATACGGAAACGCGACTGATAACGGTTGCACAAATCCAAATCCAAAGCATTCCATAGTTTCCTGAAATAGGGAAAATAATGAATCCGAAAGTGGTTATTAACCAATAAAAAACTGCGATAATGGATGAATTGCCAAAAAAACAAGCGACGTTTTTTGAAAAGCCATTGAATGCTTCTTTCACTGAATGATACATCCTGCAACGCACGGTGTCTATTCCGGTAAGACAGCTGACTCGTTTTCGCTGTTTCTTTAAGAAATGGGCAATGTCAATGTCTTCGGCTCTACTTGCCTTAAAGCGTTCATGGGGAAGAAATTCAGCATAGGTATTGCGCTTAAATAGCATGAACTGTCCGTTGGCGGCCGATAATGATGGGTAGTGCGAACGGAGTACAAGCGGCAATGGCAAAAGGGTTAACAGTATGGTCATCATATTGGGTACTGTCATTTTCTCGCCTAATGTTTGCATTTCCTGGGAGGGAAATATACTCATCAAATCGCAGTTTCTTTTCTGCATATAAACAAGGGAGCGTTCAATATGGCCTTCGTCTATTCGGACATCTGCATCAAGAAAAAGAAGATAATCGCCGCATGCTTTCTGAGATAACAGGTGACAGGCATGGTTCTTACCGGACCAACCGTCAGGAAGGTGCTCTGAATGGATGAGGTGGACTTGGGGATATTCGTTGGCGTAACGTGATACAACAGCTGCTGTTTGATCGGACGATTGGTCGTCGCAGACTATAATCTCTTTAATGGAATCAATAACGCGGGTCAAATCTTTAAGCAATAAATTAATGTTGGTTTCTTCGTCGCGCGCGGGAATAAGAACTGAAACGCTTTCTCTTATGTTACTGGTTTCAACTGATTGTTCTCTTTTTAATGGTAAACGTTCTTTGAATAGGAGGTTTGCCATCGCTACTAACATCTGTAACAGCGAAAATCCCAAAATCAAATATGCTAAATAATCTGTCATTCGGTACGCTTTTTTTGGGTTGTGAGACAATCGAAGTAAAAGGAATTGTATGATTCTTCTAGCGACTTTACAAGAAATGGTCCTTGGTACTCACGGAGATATATAGAGAGCGATGGCTTGCGATGTGCCAAATAGTCAATCATATTTACGGTCATCAATAATTGAACTTCTCCTTCTCGGCCTTTTAATATATATTCTATTCCTCTCTCAAAATGAAAATGTGTACTGTAGAGCGACTGTAGTTGTCCTTGTGGGTACATAACTACCATGTTTTGAGGATCACGAATGATTTTTGAAGCATATCTTAGCGATTCAATAATATCCTTACTTTTTCGGTTAATTGAAAAGGCTCCGGTATTGTTGAAAAAACGAAATCGCAAAAGCTGATCTTCTTGCATCATTACATAAAACTTGCGTTTTAATACTTTTATTTTAAGATACATGGCCCAAAAACCGTCCCACCAACCTATATGATTCCCAATAAGCAACACTGGCTTTGAATCATCAATAAATCTTCCTTCTATACTAACCTTCTGAAAATGTTTTTTCATTATTCTTAGGGTATAGAACTGAAAGAATGGATAAATAAAAAAGTGGTGCTTCGATTGGAGCATAAAAAATGATTAGTTTAATAGAAATACAAAAATGAAAAAGAGTAACATGATCGCAAAAAGTGGCAATGCTATTCTGTTTTTATCTGTTACTTTCATCACATATCGTAAAGCATGAAAAATTACAGCTAAAATTCCCCACATTACAAAATTCTGAAGTGGAATTACTTGATCTTGCCAACTCCACATATCCATTTTTGGGGCTGCTTGCTCAAGAATAATGTCGTAACCGACCATCAAAAGGGATGGAAACACAACATTGTTGAGGGGGTTGCGCCTTAATGAACTGAATATGGCGGAGGTGAGATATACCATAATTACCCAATTTAAACCAATTAACAGGGGTGTTCCTTCTATCTTGAATCCTAATCCTGATCCATAATGATAGCTGCCAAACAAATCACCGGTGTTCACGCCCCACATCTCTACCAAAAAGCCTACTGCAAAAACAATTGAATAGAAAATGATCCTTTTTTTCTGACTCTTGCTTGTGTTATAAATGTCATAGTTGTATAGAAGAATCAATGAGAGCGACAAAATCAATGGCGTAAGATGTAAAAAAATATTCTGTGTTAATGGAATACTAAAACCTATAATTCCAACAGTAAAGATCATGGCAATAGTGCGGATCATCTTTATTTCAGAAGGATTATATTTGACCATAATATTTTTTTGTCAATTGTTCGTCTTTAACATTTCTATGATTGCTGGTTGCTGAAAAAATAGTTTAAACCACTCGGTGAAATGCTCGGGATGGTGCTTAATCTCTTTCAATAATTCTTCGGTCGAGAGATACTTCCATTCGTCTACTTCATCGGGGTGGGGTTCGGGTAAATCATCACTGATTAATGTGAATACTCGGTCATACTCGTATTCGGTAAGTTCGTTATTTACCTTGGCTTGATAAACAAAATCCATTAAGTGGATAAATTGATCCTTGGTTAATATACCCATTTCTTCTTGTAGCCTTCTGCGCGCGGCTTCAGCATAATCTTCTCCGGGAAAGGGGTGGGTGCAACAGGCATTGGTCCACAATCCTCCGGAATGATACTTGGTGATGGCACGACGATGGAGCAACCACTTGCCGGAACTGTTGAAGACCAACACTGATACGGCTCTGTGGAGGGTGGAACTACGGTGTGCTTCAATTTTATCCATTATCCCTATTGGATTGCCTACTGTATCTACTAGTTGTACAAAGTTGATCACTTCATTCATACTGCTTTTTAAATTTGAGGTTTCAAATAGCTAATCTTCATCTAAATGGAATTTATTCCTGATGATCGAATATGTGAATAATCGCATTTTATCGGCGTTTGCTACGCGTATCCTGCGATTGATAATTTCTGAGGCTGGTGTCTTACTTATCTTTTCAAGCAATCTTTTATAATAACGATAGGCTGTAAATACGGCAAGACGGGAATTACTGGGGAGTTGTTTAATTCCTGTAAGGGCTTCTGAGAAATCCTTTTCTATATCATTGACTAACTTTAACTTGGTGTTATCATCAAAACTTGCAATTGATAAATCTGGAAAATAGATCCTTCCTAAATGGAGCATGTCTTCACGTAAATCACGTAAAAAGTTGACTTTCTGAAATGCCGACCCAAGACGCATGGCTGGGGTTAACAGCTTTTCAAAGAGTTGTTCATTGCTATCACAAAAAACTTTCAGACACATTAAACCTACAACATCTGCTGAACCGTAAATGTACTGGTCTGTTTCTAACTTCGTCGAATAGATATTCTTATCGAGGTCGCTGCGCATACTCGATAGGAACGATTCAACATATTTGTTGTCTATATTATAACGGTTCACTGTAACCAAAAAGGAGTGTATAATTGGATTACTGCTCAAACCTTGCTCACGTGCAAAATAGTAATCTTCTTCAAAACGATTTAAAAGAACTTTCTGGTCAAATCCTTGAAATGAGTCAACAATCTCGTCGGCAACTCTCACAAATCCGTATATGCTATAAATGGCTTCTTTCACAGCACTGGGAAATAACTGGGTCGCAGAAAAAAAAGAGGTGCTGTACTGACGGGTGACTTCTTTGCTTAAGCTAAATGTCAGTGCTTCATACTTCTTGTATGGGGTATCTTTCTCTTTCACAAGTTAACTTGTTATGTTGATTAAAGTATTAAATCCAATAATGTTTTATTAAATCTCAGTTCAATTGTCGTAAATGTATAATAATCTTTTCAATTATAAAAATAATTCTTTGGATAGTTTATATAGAAAAATTTCATCAATTTGTAGATAAGAATTATCTTTGTACTTCTTATGAATAAAATCACAAATGACAATCTGAAATATCACGTTCAGATTTGTATTGTTTTAGGTTATTAAAAACATGAATTATTATTCTCCGACGGAGGCTGCTAAAGCATTCGGCCTGTCGTCTATTGATAAATCGAAGCGTTCGTTTCCGGAATTCGCACTCATGGCATTTCTGGGGGGCGCTTTTATTGCTTTCGGTGGACTGCTTACGGTAATGGTAGCGGGAGGAATGCCGGGGGTGCAATTCGCAAATCCGGGTATCGTCAAGTTTGTCGCTGGGGCTTTGTTCCCGGTGGGACTAATCATGGTGTCGGTAACGGGTGTGGATCTGTTTACCAGCGATTGTGCAGGACTTATTTTCCCGCTACGCCAAAAAGAGATTTCGACCGGCAAAGTAATTCAATTGTTAATAATTTCCTACTTATTTAACTTTTTCGGTTCGCAACTTATTGCTTTTGTACTATCTGCAAATGTGGGACTACTGGATAATGAACCATGGAGGTCTTATCTGCATAATCTTGCGGAACATAAGGTGTATCAGAATTTTATGCCGGTATTCTTGAAGGGGATAGGGGCCAACTGGTTGGTATGCCTCGGGATGTTCATGGGATACACGGCAAAGGATATTGCGGGAAAAGCTATTGCTATATGGATCCCGGTAATGCTCTTTGTAACTCTGGGATATGAACACTCAATAGCAAACATGTTCTTTATCCCTGCGGCAATATACTCGGGGGCTGATATTTCTTGGATGGATTTTCTACTTAAAAATCTATTGCCGGCTACACTGGGAAACCTTGTGGGGGGAATGATCATGGTGGGCTGGGCCTACGGTTGGCTGTTCCTCAAAAAAAACAATAAAGAAAGATTTAACAAATAATATTAATATACTTATCAAAAATAATAGAGATGAATAATAAACACGAAGCATGGGAAGGTTTTCACGGTGAGCTATGGCGTAACGAAATCAACGTGAGAGACTTTATCATGAATAATTATACTCCTTATGAAGGTGATGATAGTTTCTTGAAACCTTCAACAGATCGTACACAAAAAATATGGGATAAACTGACTGAAATGTTCCGCGAAGAACAGGCTAAAGGGGTGTACGACGCTGAAACAAAATATCCGCAGGAAATTGATACTTACGGACCTGGATATATCGACAAGGATAATGAGGTGATTGTTGGACTCCAAACGGATGCTCCGCTGAAACGTGGAATTTTCCCGAAAGGGGGTATCCGCATGGTGGAAAATTCCCTGAATGCGTATGGATACCAATTGGATCCTTTCACAAAAGAAATATTCACACGTTACCGCAAAACACACAACGAAGGTGTGTTCTCTGCTTATAACGATGAGATGATTGCGGCACGACGCTCGGGAATTATCACGGGACTACCGGATGCTTACGGACGTGGACGAATCATCGGGGATTACCGACGTGTACCTCTCTACGGTACTACAACACTTATCGAGGAACGTAAAACTTTCTTGAAAAGACTGGATATACAGGAGTTCACAGAAAACTCTATTCGCAGTCGCGAAGAGGTGAGCGAACAGATAAAGGCGCTTAAGGCTTTCGAAAAGATGTGCTTGTCTTATGGTTTTGATGTTTCTCAACCTGCAAAAAATAGCCACGAAGCGGTGCAATTCCTGTACTTCGCTTATCTGGCTGCAGTGAAAGATCAGGATGGAGCGGCTATGTCTATCGGTCGTACTTCTACTTTCCTTGATATTTATATCGAGAAAGATATTAAAGCAGGTGTGATCAACGAATCGGAAGCACAGGAACTGGTCGATCAACTGATCATTAAACTGCGTATTGTTAGATTCTTACGTACTCCTGATTATAATGAACTGTTCTCGGGCGACCCGGTATGGGTGACTGAATCGCTGGGGGGACAAACAGTGGACGGAAGAACTCTTGTAACGCGTACTTCATTCAGATATCTGCATACTCTTTATAACCTGGGACCTGCGCCTGAACCAAACTTAACTGTGCTTTGGTCACAACAGAGTCCTGAGAACTGGAAAAAATTCTGCGCAAAAGTGTCGGTTGATACTTCGGCTATCCAATATGAAAACGATGATCTGATGCGTCCCGACTATGGCGATGATTATGGTATCGCTTGCTGCGTTTCTCCAATGAAAATTGGTAAACAAATGCAACTTTTCGGGGCAAGGGCTAACTTGGCAAAATGTTTGCTTTATGCTATAAATGGTGGACGCGATGAAAAATCGGGTGTGCAGGTGGCTCCAAAATATGAACCAATAACCTCGGAATATCTCAATTACGATGAGGTAATGGAGAGATTCGAACAAATGATGCGTTGGCTGGCAAAGGTATATGTTAACGCACTGAAGATTATTCACTTTATGCACGATAAATATGCGTATGAGGCTTTTGAAATGGCACTGCATGATGGGGATGTGCAACGTATACGGGCTACGGGTATCGCTGGTCTGTCCATCGTGGCTGATTCTCTTGCGGCAATACGCGACACAAAAGTGAAGGTAATTCGTGACGAAAGGGGTATTGCGGTGGACTTCGAAAGGGAAGGGGAATATGTTCCTTTCGGTAACAATGATGATAGAACGGACCAAATCGCAGTGGATATTACAAAGAAATTCATGGACTATCTGCGTCAACATGAGACTTATCGTAATGCTATCCCTACACAATCTATATTGACCATCACGTCAAACGTGGTTTATGGTAAAAAAACGGGGGCTACTCCGGACGGGCGACCAGCAGGCACTCCTTTTGCTCCGGGTGCTAACCCTATGAACGGACGCGATAAGAAAGGGGCTGTTGCTGCTTTGGCTTCTGTGGCTAAACTGCCTTTCCAGCATTCTCATGATGGTATATCTTACACATTCGCTGTTTCTCCTGGCTCACTGGGCAAGGAACGCGACACACGAATCTCTAACATGGTGGGACTCCTTGATGGTTACTTCACTCCTGATGGGGGACAACATCTTAACGTGAACGTGTTCGATAAGGAACTGTTGCTCGACGCAATGGATCACCCGGAAAAATATCCGCAACTGACCATCCGCGTTTCGGGATATGCTGTTAACTTTATTAAGTTGACTCGCGAACAGCAATTGGATGTAATCTCACGTACAATAAATCAGTCATTATAAATAGAATGACAGGAAATATTCATTCAGTAGAGAGTTTTGGCACGGTGGACGGACCTGGAATTCGCTTTGTGGCGTTCCTCCAGGGCTGTCCACTGCGCTGCCTCTATTGTCATAACCCGGATAGTTGGGAAAAGGGAAATGGCTCTATACAGATGTCGCCTTCTGAACTGCTCGCCGAGATGCTTCGCTATAAAAGCTTTATAGTAAAAGGGGGTGTCACACTCTCTGGTGGGGAACCACTGATGCAGGCGGAGTTTGTAAGGGAGTTCTTCCTGCTCTGTCGCGAACAGGGAATTCATACGGCACTGGATACATCGGGTGCTTTGTTTTCTCAGTCGGTGTGCAATGCACTTGACGCAGCCGATTTGGTGATGCTCGATATTAAGTCTATTGACACCGAACAGCATAAGGCTCTTACCGGTGCAAAAATCACAAACACGCTCAAATGCCTCAATTACCTTGAGGAGAAACAAATTCCTACATGGATACGCCACGTACTGGTGCCGGGGTGGACGGACAATGATCAATTGCTTCAAAAGCTGGCTGCATTTCTAAAACCTTACAAATGCATCCAAAAGGTTGAACTTCTTCCTTACCACACCATGGGTATTCGAAAATATGAACAGATGGGACTCAACTACCGATTGACAGATACTCCTCCTCTTTCGGAAGAACGTTTGCAAAACGCTCGCGCCATCTTCACAAATGCAAATCTTAAAATATAATATTATTCCAATATTAATATCCTTTTGATATATAAATATTTGCAGGGACTAAAACCGGTCGGTAATGCTTATCATCATGCTTTACTTCAGAAAGGGTCATATTAATTTCATAACCACTATTTCCTGTGTCCTGAATATAATCAGTTGGTATTCCTGCAGAAAAATCCCAGCGGGTAAACAGGTTTTGTGAATTAAAATCTTTCAACTTCCACATGTTTTCTTTGATTTGCTGTTCAGAACGAGCTGTTTTCCAAACACGAACTTCAGAAACAGCGCCCAATAAGCGGCACCAATATTGATTCGTAGCCCAACCAACAACAAACTTATTGTTGTCGTCACTTGATGCAAGATTTACTACTGTATGAGGTTGTGATATGTTTTTAAAATTCATATTTTCATCTTTAATCCCGTTGATATAGAGGATATATTTTTCTTTTATATCCTGTTTGTCGCAATCAACTACCAAAGCAATATGCATCCATTCATTCAATTTGAAACTGATGGAACTTTCAATTTCCAAACCGTTTCCTACAATTGCAATAGGGTGTGTTGGTCTATAATCATCATTTGGACCTCTCAATAGTAAATTGTTGCTAAGTCCCATAAAAGTCTGGCTCCCTCTGTAACCGGTCATGTAACAACTCATTTCAAGTGTTACTTGCTTACTTTTGGTCAAAGAGGGATCAATCTGTTCCAGATCTTTAAAATTTGCAAATCCATAATAATTTTCACCTAACATCATGGCAAATTCTTCACCATCTACAACAATTTGAAAAGGATCGGATTTCAAACCTTTTTTGTCTTGAACAACAGCATTTGTACTGCCATTCTTTTTCCCTTTAATTGCAATTGTTCCACCTTCTGTCACATAGCCAACTTTTGCTATTGTAGGGTCATCAAATATTACACTATAGCCGCCATTTCCATTATCTACTTTCAAAATTTCTGTGCCCTGAACAGCATTAATCAAAACAGACTTTTTATTTAGTGTTAACGTAGGGGTACCTTCAACACTTATCTTAAGATTAGCTGTTTTACCTTTATTGTCAGTCACTTTTAATTCTCCCGAACCGGCTTTAAGAGCCTTAATAACAAATTTTCCCGCAGACTCAAGATTTGTTTCATCTACTTTAATAAAACTGCTTGTCTCATTTAACAACTCAATATTATATCCAAAATTTCCGGTTTCAATATAGATAATCTTCTCATCACTACCTTTTTCACCATAAACTAAATTGATTTCTTCGTTGCTTAATTTTAAATCGAACTCTTTAGCTATATCTACATCTATCGAAGCTCTTTTAAAGAATTGATCCACCACAATAACCAATGCTTCTGCTTTATCAGGTATCTGTCCGGCTGTAAGTGTGAGTAAATCTCCCGACACCACTGCTTTCACAATGTTGTCATTGGATGATTTTACAGTATATTTTTCGTTACCGTTTGTTATCTTAATAGAAATTGTTTCACCTGGTAATAAAGATGCCTTTTCTCTTTCCAGAGTAAGTGACACAGGATTTATTTGATCATCTTTGTTATCTCCATTCACTTTTTCTTCGTCACTGCAACCAATGATAAATAATGAAGTTATGAATAACAATAAGGGAATAATATTTTTCATAATGATAATTTATTTTAAAACAATTACAAACCATCTCGTTCTAATGACGCAAGTCGAGCTAACATTTCAGTTGAAGCACCTTGATGTAATATTTCCCAACTATTTTGAGATGATCTGCCGGAATAATCTTCATTTAGCAAGTTATTAGGCTGCCTGCAATTAGAAAGCCATGCATGAGATAAAGACTTTTCGTATGCGGTAATATAAGTTCTGTCAGCTTCTCCATTCAATTTCATTTCAGCTTTATAAAGTTCAATGAATCCTCTAAACATTATTGCATTAAACCAGGTATGTCCCGAAATCATCCTGATACTTTCTTTTAGTGGTGCAGAATAAAATGGGCTGAACCATCTTCTGTAAGCGGATTCCGCTATTTCCTGTGCATCATTTAAATAAGATAAATTGCCGGTAATATTATAGAGAAGTACAGCTGCTTGCATTGGTTGACCTGAGTTATATGAATATTTATTTTTTTCAATGACAATCTTTCCGTTCTCTTCTTTTGCATTATCCCAGTATAAATGATCAGTAGGATCCTGTAGAGTATTCTTCAGCCAACTATATAGCTCCAATGCATTATTTAAATATTTCTCTTCTCCGGTGGCATTATATAGCTTTGCGGCCAAAACAACTCCAGGTGCAGTGGAACAGGTGTGTTTAGAGCTTGTGGGAGGTAATTCCCTCCAATGAATACCTCCACCTGCTATATTATCTGTACCTTTTTTCAGATATTCCCACACATTTTTTGCTTTTTCCAGGTATTGAGGTGCCGTTTTATAACTTAATAAATACAAATCAATCATATCCAAACCTACCCAAACATTATCATCATAATACCGATCGTTACCGCTTTGAGGATATACTGCATAAGCCCAAATGCCATTGTCATAAACAAAAAATTTATTTATACTTGTAAACATTCGATTATCCATTCCGGCGTACTTTGATTCAAGCTGAGTACCAACTGTTGCTTCTCTTATGGCTGTAAAAGCAGAGAATCCTGCTCCCTGTCCCCATACGAGTGCATCACCATCCCAATACGGACCGTTAGCTTTGGGGTAACTTGAATTCCATACATCACGCGGACCGCCCAGGTATAGATTAACCATTGCCGTCATAATTGTGTCTGCTCTGCCCAAAAATACCGGCATCGTTATTTTCTCTTCTGCTGGTTTTAAAGGGGTTGCTTCCACGGTTTTTTTTATTGAACGAGCTCCCGCTCTGTTAATTGCCGTCAAACTTATTTTATATGCATCATAATGAGGAACAGTAATAAGATACGTTACATTCTCACCTTTAACTGCATCAACCAGTGTTGGATTGGCAGAAGACCTGGTTTTAGTTCCTGTCGCTTCGTAAATAATCTCTATCTTAAAAAGATCTTTATCAACAGGATTTTTCCAGCTTAAGCTAATCTCGTTTTCCAACAATGTAGCATCAGCCTTAAGATTTGATACTGGCGACATTGAATTACTTACCTCATCTTCAATAATTATTTCATTACCATTATCATCCTTTATATCATCACTGCAAACAATCACTGTAAACAGTAAAAATATAAAAATGAATAGTTTAGTCGTAATCTGTTTCATTACTAAATTCGTTTTTTAATTCAGTGGTTAAAGATAAAGAATGAAATTGATTTTTTAAACATTTATTGATAATTAGATACAATATGTGTATTAACCTTTGTACATATAGTTCCCAAACTATCTAATTATGTGAGATTGATCAAATCTGGTGTTTACTAAAACCTTTCGATTCAATTAAATGTTATAAATCAGATACACGTTATTGCGAAATACCGTGTACTTTTCGTTTTTCAATTAATTATTTTCCTAACATTTAAAAGAGTTGCAAATGAAAAAGATTAAAATCAACGTTTTTGCAGTTTTATTAGTAATGATAGCGGCAGCGTTCATTACTAGTTGCACGTCTGGAGGTAATACTTCTAAGCTTCAAGCTAAAGTCGATTCCTTAGAAAACGAACTCAAAAGGTTTACAGAAGAGAAAGCTCTTACAATGATGAGGCTTGTAAGGTTCGACTCTCTTGATTTTGAGATGTACAACAAACAGGATTGGAAAAAATTCAATGTAAGCCATGCGGATAACATAAAAGTATATTATCCCGATGGTACAATTACAGAAGGTTTATATCCACAGCACATTGACATGCTTACACCAATGTTTGTTTTTGCCCCTGATACAAAAATAACAAGTCATCCTGTAAAGTTTGGAAGTGGCGACTGGACTTGTGTTATTGGAGAAATGGAAGGAACATTTACCAAACCGATGCCAATAGGAAACGGTAAAACAATTGCACCGACCAATAAAAAGTTCAAACTTTCTATGGCAACTATAGGACACTGGAAAGAAGGCAAAATGATCGAGGAATATCTGTTCTGGGACAATCAGTCATTTATGAAACAAGTAGGATTAGCTAAATAATTACCATAATCGTACTTTTTTAGGTTTAAGTTCTAAGTATCAAATTTGAAAAAAGTGAATTAGAGGGAATTTATCAGTAATTCCCTCTAATTTCCTTCTTAATTAATATTACAATTTTCAACATGTCAAAGATCGCTTGTTTTTAATCGATGACCATTTTAATGAAATATCTTTAATAAAGTGTTATGATGCTGTATCACACTCGTGTAGATAATATCATGGTATCAAATCAACTAATCTTCGTTTTCAAGTTGTAAGGAAACTTTCAAACGAATTCTTAGATTTAAAAACTTTACAAGTTAACAAAAAAAATCTAAATGAACAGTAAGCATTCGGTAAAGTACGTATTCAATTTCAAGTTTTCTTAGTTTTCAAAAAG
>ENA-UOOR01000599-UOOR01000599.1-fermentation-metagenome-genome-assembly--contig:-NODE-599-length-49810-cov-19.694463_pt1 | contig 49810 bp, 41 predicted proteins | sample MGYA00245780_ERZ724029 | MGnify/ENA primary metagenome ERZ724029 (study PRJEB28704, sample SAMN03018315) | fermentation metagenome | biome: anthropogenic terrestrial biome; feature: soil; material...
TATGTCACTTCGTCATGCAGCTGCGTTTTCCTGTACGACGATTCGGATATTACTCTCACAGGCTCCTAGAGCGTCAAGCTTCGAGTCCTTGATTGAATGGCTTGACGAGCAGCTTAAGCTCGGACATGACTGATACGCCGCATCTCAGACGGCCCCCTTCGACCTCGTCAAACAGTGCTTGAACGAGATCGAAGTAGGGGGCCGTTCCCTGAAGGAAGTAGATCAGTGCATTCGTGTCCAGAATAACCTGGCTGGATCCTGACAGGAGCTCTCTGAATCTAGTCAGGTGATCAGCATCGTCTACTCGTCCCACGAAGTACGCTCCTTCCTCAGATAGTCGCGTATTCCGGCAGCGTCGCCGTATACCCCACGCAGCGTGCTGGCGAATCTGCGCGTGTATGACTCCGGCTCGGGAGTGAGTACGATCCTTACGCCGTCGCAGCGAACGATGAAATCCTGACCTGACTTGAGGCCCAGCTCTCTGACAATGTCGGCGGGAATCGCGATTTGGCGCTTACTGGATAGCCTAACCTTTGCATAGTTCATGCGCCGATCACCTCGATCGCGAGTTGGTAAGACAACAGTACTATGTTGGCCCCAAAGACACAATACAACTTACTGGAACTCCAATGACTCGCCTTCCTCGGCCACGCTCACTTGTATCACATCGCCCTCTTTGAACCTGCCCTGGAGTATCTCGAGGGCGAGGGTGTTTTCGAGTTCCCGTTGGATAGCCCGCTTGAGCGGCCTGGCGCCGTAGATCGGGTCGTAGCCTGCGCGAGCCAGGTAGTCTCGCACGGCAGGGGTCCATACTATCGAGAAACCCTTGTCCGCCAGGCGCGCGCGCACCAACCCCAGCTGGATCTCGACTATTCGGGATATCTCATCCTTGCCGAGACGGTTGAAGATGAGGATCTCGTCTATCCTGTTCAGGAACTCTGGCCTGAACGACTGCTTGAGCACTTCCATGATGGTATCGCGCATTCGCTCGTGCTCATGATCGCCGCCATCGCTCGAATCGCCGCTTCCGGCGTAGTCCGTGATGTACTGACTTCCCAGATTGGACGTCATTATCACCACGGTATTGCGGAAGTCGACCGTTCGGCCCTGGCCATCGGTGAGCCTGCCGTCGTCGAGCAGCTGCAGCAGCACGTTGAAGACTTCCTGGTGCGCTTTCTCGATTTCGTCCAGCAGGATTACTGTGTACGGCCTGCGCCTTACAGCCTCGGTCAGCTGGCCGCCTTCTTCGTAGCCCACGTATCCGGGAGGGGCCCCGATCAGTCGGGCCACGGTGTGCCGCTCCTGATACTCGGACATGTCGATCCGGATCATCGCGCGTTCATCGTCAAACAAGAACTGGGCCAGCGCTTTGGCAAGCTCGGTCTTGCCGACACCCGTGGGCCCGAGGAACAGGAACGAGCCTATGGGCCTGGCCGGATCGGAAAGCCCCGACCGCGCGCGCCTCACCGCGTTGGACACTGCTCGCACCGCCTCGTCCTGACCGATCACGCGCTCGCGCAGGAGGTCCTCCATGCGCAGCAGTTTCTGTGTTTCGCCCTCAACGAGCCGCGACACCGGAATGCCCGTCCACTTGGCCACGATTTCCGCAATGTCTTCTTCCTCGACCTCTTCCTTGAGGAAACGTTTCTGGGTCTGAAGCTTGGCGATCTTTGCATTGGCCTCGTCGAGCTCGCGAGCCAGCGTGAGCTGGACTCCGTATCTGAGCTCGGCCGCGCGCCCAAGGTCGCCCGCGCGCTCGGCGTTCTGCTCTTCCTGTTTGGCCTCTTCGATCTTCTGCTTGATCTCCCGGATCTGAGATATCGTATCCTTCTCTCGCTGCCAGTGAGCCTTCATGCCGTCCGACTTCTCACGCAACTCGGCAAGCTCCGAATCGAGCTTCGCGAGCCTTTCGCGGGAAGCATCGTCGTCTTCCTTGGCCAGTGCATGCCTTTCTATCTGCAGCTGCATGATGCGTCTGTCTACTTCATCTATCTCGGCGGGCAGGGAATCAATCTCCATCCTCAGGCGCGACGCTGCCTCGTCCATTAGGTCGATGGCTTTGTCGGGCAGGAATCGGTCTGAGATGTAGCGGTGCGATAGCACCGCCGCCGCCACGAGGGCGGAGTCCTTTATGCGAACCCCGTGGTGGACTTCGTACCTTTCCTTGAGCCCTCGCAGGATGGCGATGGTGTCTTCGACACTGGGTTCGGCCACCAGCACCGGCTGGAACCTGCGTTCCAGCGCCGCGTCCTTTTCGATGTGCTTCCTGTACTCGTCGATGGTTGTTGCGCCTACCGCCTTCAGTTCGCCCCTGGCCAGTGCGGGCTTAAGCATGTTGGAGGCGTCCATGGCACCCTCGGCGGCGCCTGCGCCTACTAGGGTGTGTAGCTCGTCGATGAACAGGATGACCTCGCCGGCGGCCTCCTCGATCTCCTTGAGCACGGCTTTCAACCTATCCTCGAACTCGCCTCGGTATTTCGTGCCCGCTATGAGCGATCCAAGGTCCAGAGCCAATACGCGCTTGTTCTTCAGCCCTTCGGGCACGTCCCCGGCCACCACGCGCTGGGCCAGACCCTCGGCGATGGCGGTCTTGCCCACGCCGGGTTCGCCGATTAGGACCGGGTTGTTCTTGGTGCGCCGCGATAGCACCTGGATCACGCGGCGGATTTCCTCATCCCTGCCGATCACCGGGTCAAGCGAGCCACGCTTGGCGAGCGCGGTCAGGTCGCGGCTGTACCGCTCGAGCGCCTGATACTTCTGCTCGGGGTTCTGGTCCGTAACGCGCTGAGTGCCGCGCACGTCTACCAGGGCTTTGTATATGTCATCCTTTTTGATTCCCATCGACCGCAGCAGCTTGCCGATGTCATCGTCGCTGCCGGCCAGGGCGAGGAGTATGTGCTCAGTGCTTATATACTCGTCCTTGAGCCGCTCAGCCTCGGACGATGCATCTTCCAGGATATTGGCCGCCGGTGTCGTGAGATACTGCCCGGGCTCCTGCCCGTAAACTCTCGGGGTTTTGTCCAGAGCTGCTGCGGTCTCGCGCGCCACGGTTTCCGGCGCCACGCCCAGTTTCTCAAGGACGGGGGCTACCACTCCATCCTTCTGCTCGAGCAGGGCTGTGAGCATGTGAGCGGGCCCTATGCCCTGATGCTGACGCTCGCGTGCAATGCTCTGCGCGCGGGCGATTGCCTCCTGTGATTTGACTGTGAGTTTGTCGAGCCTCATGTAGCCGACCCTCCTTGATGTATGTTGTCGCCGCGCGCCTCGGCGAGCTCCCGGAAGAGTTCGCGTTCGCGGTCGGTCAGATTTCTCGGCATTGACAAGCTTATCTGAACGAGCAAGTCGCCGGGGCTTCCGCCGCGGACGGCGGGCATGCCAAGGCCGCGGAGCCTGAGCACCTGGCCGTTCTGGGTCTCGGCTGGGATCGTCAGCGCCACGCTCGTGCCGTCCAGAGTGGGAACTGCGACCTCGCCGCCCAGAGCCGCGATGGTCACCGGAACCTCTGCCGCGGTGCGCAGATCATTGCCGCGCAATTCGAAACGGGGGTGCGGGCGGATCTTCACTTTCAGGTAGAGATCGCCTCGTGCTCCGCCTCTGCCGGTGCCTTCGCCGGCGATGCGCAGTTTGCTTCCGTTCCTGATGCCGGCCGGTATCGTGACGGCGATTCTCCGCCTTGACCCGTCCGGATCCACCAGTTCAAACGAGCGCTCGCTTCCGCGATATGCTTCTTCAAGGCCGATCTCGATTTCGTGTTCGACATTGCGCCGCTCGGGGCGTCGCTCGGCGAAGTCAGAGGTTCGGACACCCTGCCCGAAGGCGCCGCCGTTGATGTCGAACCCGCCGAAAAACTGCTTGAAGAAGTCGCTGAAGTCGGCGTCCGACAGGTTGCCGAATGTGAACGTGGTCCGCTTGTATCCTGGCTGCGTGCGCCTGAATCCGCCGGGCGGCCAACCAGCGCCGGCGCCCGCTCCCGCGCCGGCCTTGGAATGATGCTCCCAATCCGCTCCGAGCTGGTCGTATCTGCGACGCTTCTCTGGGTCTGATAGCACATCGTACGCCTCGGCGACTTCCTTGAAGCGCTCCTCGGCGGACTTGTCGCCGGGGTTGACGTCCGGATGGTACTTCCGCGCCAACTTCCGGTAAGCGGACTTTATCTCCTTGTCGCCGGCGGTTCTGGACACGCCCAGCGTCTTGTAGTAGTCTCTGAATTCCATTATCAGTCTCCAGGGCGCACACCATCAGATTATCCCGCGGGGATCAGCACGGCTTCGCCACACGGGCCATGGTTGGCCTCAAACAATCGTCCTCGAAAGTGTACCCGCGCCTCAAGTCTTCCACAACAGTCTCCGTTTGGACGTTCGGATCCTCGCAGGCAGCAATTGCATCGTGGAACCGGGGGTCGAACGGTTGGCCGACGGCCTCGATTGGTTTGACCCCTTCGGCAGCCAACACGTCGAGGAGCTTACGCATGATCATGTCTACGCCGTGACGGAGTGAATCACAGTCAGCATCGGCGGTCAGCGCGCGCTCCATGTCGTCCACGACTTCCAGAATTCGAAGGATTAGGTCGCGCTTGCCGCACCTTATATTGAATGCAAGGTCCCGCGCCACGCGGCGCTGGTAGTTTTCCAGATCGGCGCGCGCGCGCAGATAGAGGTCCCAGTTCTCGGCGGCTTTGGCTTCGGCCTCCGCCGCCTGGGCGGCTCGCCCGTCTTCCTGGCCCGGGGTTGGGCATCTCTCCTGCGGTTCGCTCTCTGCTTGTGTGCGCTTCTGCTCAGCGCATTCATCGTGCGATTTTGCTGTCATAGGCTAGTTGCACCACCGATCATGTCATCTATGGTATGCCGTGGACTCGCCCTGCGAGGGGCGGCCGGGAAGGGCAGGTTGGTCCCTCCCGGCCGCCCCACCGCTGATCTGAGCAAGTCGTCGCAAAGCGTGTCCTACTCCGACTGGATGCGGATCTGCCGGGGCTTTACCGTCTCCGATTTGGGCAGGTGCACCTCGAGGATCCCGTCCTTGTACGTGGCGGTCACGCGTGCATCGTCCACCGGCGTCGACAGCGCGAAACTTCGGTGGAAGGAGCCGAAGCGCCTTTCGGTACGTATATAGTTTGCGCCCTTATCTTCACGCGCCTCGGCACGCTGCCCTCTCAGGGTAACCTGATTGTCGGCCACGGTGATCTCGATCTCTTCCGGCTTCATGCCAGGCAACTCAGCCTTGACTACGAACTCGTCGGCGGTCTCGGCGACGTCCACAGGCATCATCCAGGCGCCCGGCATAGCTTGGCCGGCTACCGCGGTTCCAGGTACGACCTCACCGAACAGCCTGTTGAACGTAGTTCTCATGTCGGCGATATCACGCCAGGGATCCCAGTTCATAAGCGTCATCTGCGCGCACCTCCTTTCATTTGTCGTCCATAGGTCTGAAGTCGGCATCGATCACATCGTCATCCGGGCCCGGCCCGCCTTCGTGTCCAGGCCGCTGGCCGGCTTCGTCTCCGGCGCCAGCTCCGGCTTCGCCGCCTGCGGCACCGCTGGCCTGAGCCTGTTTGTATAGCTCCTCTGACATCTTGTACGATGCCTGCCTCACATCTTCCATGAAGCGTTTGATCGACTCCATGTCGTTGTCGGCGATGGCCTTCTTCAGCCGTTCAAGTTCGGATTCGATTTTGGACTTGGTATCGGCCGGTATCTTGTCGCCCATCTCGCGGAGGGTCTTCTCAGTCGAATACACCATTGAGTCGGCGGTGTTCTTGAGCTCAACCTCTTCGCGGCGTTTCTTGTCTTCAGCCGATGTCCGCTCAGCCTCGTGGACCAGTTTGTCGACTTCATCCTTTGAAAGCTGGGTGGAGGCAGTGATGGTGATCCGCTGCTCCTTGCCGGTTCCCAGGTCTTTGGCTGCAACGTTGACTATCCCGTTGGCATCGATGTCGAACGATACCTCCACTTGCGGGATTCCGCGGGGCGCCGGCGGGATGCCCTGCAGCATGAACCGCCCGAGCGTTCTGTTGTCGCGCGCGAAATCGCGCTCGCCCTGGAGCACGTGGATCTCCACTGACGTCTGGCCGTCTTCGGCGGTGGTAAATACCTGGCTCTTGCGCGTCGGGATGGTCGTGTTCCTGTCGATCAGTTTGGTTGCCACACCGCCCAGAGTCTCGATGCCGAGTGAAAGCGGAGTGACGTCCAGCAACACTACGTCCTTGACTTCGCCGGCCAGAACGCCCGCCTGGATCGCGGCGCCTACAGCGACTACTTCATCCGGGTTCACTCCTCGGTGCGGCTCCTTGCCGGTGAGCTTCTTGACCAGCTCCTGGATGACCGGCATGCGCGTGGCGCCGCCCACCAGGATTATCTCGTCTATCTGGCCCAAAGAGAGCTTGGCATCGCTTATGGCCTGCTTGAAGGGGACGGTGCACCTCTGGGTGAGATCGTCGGTCAGTTCTTCGAACTTGGCCCGGGTTATCTTCGCCTCCAGGTGCTTGGGCCCAGACTGGTCCGCCGTGATGAACGGCAGGCTGATGTTGGTTTCAACCACCGACGACAGCTCGATCTTGGCCTTCTCGGACGCCTCGATCAGCCGCTGCAGCGCCTGGCGGTCGCGCCTCAGGTCGATGCCCTGTTCCCGCATGAACTGGTCGGCGATGTACTCCACGATCCGCTGGTCGTAGTCGTCGCCGCCTAGGTGTGTGTCGCCTGCGGTGGACTTCACCTCGAACACGCCGTCGCCCACTTCCAGGACGGACACGTCGAACGTTCCTCCGCCGAGGTCCCACACGAGGATCGTCTCGTTGCTCTTCTTGTCAAGCCCGTAGGCCAGGGCGGCAGCTGTCGGCTCATTGATGATGCGGAGCACCTCGAGCCCTGCGATTCGGCCAGCGTCCTTTGTAGCCTGCCTCTGGGAGTCGTTGAAATATGCAGGCACTGTGAGCACTGCTTTCGTGATAGTTTCGCCCAGGAACTTCTCGGCATCGGCCTTCATCTTCTGGAGGACCATGGCGGAGATCTCCTCTGGCGAGTAGTCGCGCCCGGTCGCCGGGACGTCCATTCTGACGCCGTAGTTGTCGCCGGACTTGACTCTGTAGGGCACTCGTCCGCGCTCCGTTTCGACTTCGTCATACCGGCGACCCATGAACCGCTTTATTGAGTAGACTGTGTTCTCGGCGTTGAGCACGGCCTGACGCCGCGCGAGCTGTCCCACCAGGCGCTCGCCCGACTTCGTGAAACCCACGACTGACGGGGTGAGCCTGGAACCTTCGGCGTTGACTATGACCTCCGGGTTGCCGGCCTCCATGACTGCGATAACTGAGTTGGTAGTGCCGAGGTCGATGCCAACAACTTTGCCCATACAGAACTCTCTCCTTCCCTTGACCAGCCTGTGCTGGGTGGATGAACTGGAAACCCGATTCAGGAGTGGTCGCCATCGTCGTCAGGATCATTCCGGTGCAGCCTGGCCTGCTGTCGGCGAACTACCTCGGTGAACCTGACTGTGGTATGCCCTCCACTCGTCTCCATCTCGAGGATGAGCTTTACCCCCGCAAAGTTGACGCCCTCTTCCCGAACCAGAAAGCAGATACGTTGCAGCAGCAGCAGGTCGTTTTCGGAGTAGAGCCTGATGTTCGCGTCAGTGCGCGCGGGGGACAGCAACCCCTCGCGTTCCATTACTCTGAGCGTCTGAGGGCTTACTCCAAGCAGACGAGCAGCCACGCCTATTGTGTACACTGGTTCATCGGGGCCGTGTAGCCTCAACTCTAGTCACCTCGGGTCAAATGGGTTCCTATGGTCAGTATAGGCCAGGTGCCCCGCACATGTCAAGGCACTGGATGATGGCGATATAAGAAAGTTATATCGGAGAGACAGACTTGTGCGCCGTACTGTTAGTAATCTTCCTATTTGAGCAGGCGGTATTCGCGGTTGGCACATCGCGGCCCTGACCAGCCCGTGGGACGAGCGGCGAGAGCGTTGGCTGCATGCCCGAGCGTGTGGCAAGAACTGGGGTGCGCGATATTTGACAAAAGGTACGGGCGAGTTTTGGACGTTATCCGCGAAACTTCCATCAGAAAGTGAGCATCCCAGGTTGTGCCATACGCAGCCTGCTCAAAGGCTGGATTACGTCTATGGAGTGGCCGCGATTTCGGGAAGCAGGAAGGCGGGGGTAAGCTCAACAGACCGACTACGCGCGCATCGCCGACAGGTTGATGCTGTACCTATGGGGAGCGGTCACCACATTAGGCCCACTCGCAATTGGGATGGATGGACCCATTCGACCAGGCTACCGCCTTTGAACTCGTAACGAATCGATACCCGCGAGGATTGACCTGAGGAAACGACGGTCTTCTGCCAGTCAAGCACCAGGGGACCGAGGAACACTTCCACCCGCGCCGATAGCGCGGCTCGCAGACCCCAGTCGCAGCCTGTAGCTCCGGTGTGAGCAGGGCTAAGTTCTTGGCGTGATGCGATTCCTTGGCGTGATGCGATTCCTGCGCCGACCCATGCGCGGGTGTTGAACGTCCGCGCGATGCTGACTTCGCCCAGGACGTCCCAGCCGCCGTGATCGACGTTCGCCTGCACGTAGAGCTGACGAGCGGGCGAGATGGCTAGACTGAGGCTCTGGGGCGAGGCCTTCAGGTAGTGCGGCTCGCGTACTGCAGAACCGGGTCCGTGCGGGTCGATCTGGAGGATCTCGCGGTAGAGAGTATGCAGCCAGAATTGGTCATCTATAGCCCTTCCGTCAATGTCGGGGCCGACGAGTAGAACAGGCACCTTGACGTCACTGTCGGTCAGCCCGGTGTGACAGCCTGCGCGGCAGACCTTTGTGAGCAAGCCTTTGGGCGGGTCGATTACGGCTACTACATCGCCGGACATGGGGCTTTCCATATAGCGGAATACCTGAACGGGAACCGCTGGGTAGCGGGATGCGGCGGTGAGGTCCAGCCATGACTGGTCGGACAGGGGTTCGCCTGTGTAGCCCAGGTCCGAGTAGCCGAAGGGATCGCTGCCTTCGAATTCGTAGGCGATGCCGGCTGGACCCAGAGAGAACAGGACGTTGCCTCCCGTGTGGACTCCAACTACCAACTCCGGACCCGATCGATAGAAGGCGAAGTCGATCTCATCGCTATCAGCTAGCTTGGTTGCGATGCGTTTGGCGTGCGCGGGATCGCGCAGGTAGAGGTTGGGGTAGTAGCAGAACTGCGCTTCGCCCGCTGCTGCCTCGGCCATGGCCTTCTCGGGATTCACCATGCGATCGAAGTACGACATGCCGTGATCGGAGTAAAGGACCAGGTTGAACTGCTCTCCCCCCATTTGGAGCATTAGATTTCCGATGTACGAGTCGAGCTGCATCACGCTCGCCTGCTGTGATTGCTTCCCGAACACGTGTCCCCGTAGGTCGGTGGCGAACCAGAAGAACTGGACCACGTTGTAGTCGCGCAAGAGCCTCGGCACGTTGAGCAAGCTCCATCCAGATAGCCATTCCAGTCCGGGCAGAGCGTGAACCGGCTGAGTCAGTACATATCGAGGCATGTTCGAGAACAGGTCTACTACAGTCTGTACATGACTCGCATACAGACCAGTATTCGGGTTGACGTACTCACATGCGACCGGGTAGGAATCAGACACCTCGCCTCCATTCACCAGCCTGGGGTAGAGCATCTCCGTTCCTGGGACGAACGGGGATACAGCGCGACGGACGATTTTGCCGCCCTTGAAAGCTGCTTCGATATTGGGCAGCCGGCCTGAGTCGTAAAGCTCAAAGAATGCTTTGGATGATACTGCATCCAGGTGAATGACGAGGTACGGCGCGCGGCCTTCAGAGGGCTGCGGCAAGGCGGCTGTCGCGGCGATTCCCGCGGCCGGACAGAGAGTAGACCACATGCATGCGCATATGAGAACCAAGGCTGCGACTGCGATGCGATTGGAGAGCCTAATTCGGTTTTCCACGTCTGGCTGGTGCGACACGAGCATCCTCGCCTTTCCGGCACAGGCCGAGATCTGCATTGACATCGGGTGTTGGCGACAATCTTCGAATAATCTACCCAAGGCCTGTTGAATCCATTCCTGGACGTTTGGCCTGAGTCATCTCGCCCAGGGTAATCAGGCTACCCGCACCCGGGCCCAAGCGCAAAGCGAATCCCCGCGTGCGTGGGGTATCTTGACGCACTGGGTGCGATGGGATAGCATAAATCGTGAACGAAACCCCGGTACCGAGCACTCCCATCGCGCATGATGAGATCTGCTCAGAGCAGGCGCCTGCACCGTATCCTGGTGAGGCGCTGGGCCCAAAGGGGCAGCGGGTGTCCGATACGTACGGCGCTCGCGGGACTGCGATCCATCCACAGGTCCCGCGGGTGCCGTTTCGCTATTTCACACACTGGATTTCGGGGGGATGTACACATGTCTGGCGGGGACGCCCGTGATGACAGGTTCAGGGAGGGGGAATCGGTGTCATGGCGCGGCATGGCGGCCAATCTTGCGCTGGTCGCGTTCAAGCTGACCGCAGGCATCATCGGCCATAGCGCTGCCATGGTGGCCGATGCCGCCCATTCGGCTTCGGACATGCTAGCGACGCTCGGAGTCATTGTGAGTTTCAGAATCTCGAAGCGACCAGCGGATGAGGATCATCCATACGGCCATGGAAAGGCTGAGCCGGTGGCGGCGAAGCTGGTAGGCGCCGTTCTGATCGTGGCTGGCGCAGGCATAGCCATCGAGGCCGTGCGTAGCATCATCGCGCGCGATTTCGTACGGCCCGGGCTCATTGCGTTGATAGCTGCAGTGGCCTCTATTGTAGTCAAGGAGGCCATGTACCAGGCTGCAGCGACTACGGCCAGGCGGATCAGGAGCAGCGCTCTCATGGCCGAGGCCTTGCACCACAGGTCAGACGCGTTGTCCTCTGTGGGCACGTTCGCAGGAATACTCGGAGGGCGACTCGGTCTGCCGGTCCTGGATCCGATTGCCGGTTTCATAGTGGCCGTGATGATCATCTGGATGGGGCTGAAGATTATCCGGGCTTCATCCGATGAGCTCATGGACGCGCAGACGGATCCGGAGATCGCGAATTCGGTGCGGGCGGCGACCTTGGGCGTCGAAGGAGTGTGCGATGTTCACTCAATCGCCACGCGCAGGTACGGCGGCGATTCATGTGTGGATCTGCGCATAGGAGTGGACCCTTCCATTTCGGTAGTGATGGGACATGAGATAGCGATGCAAGTGGAGAGGGCCATACGGGCCGAGTGCCCCAGTGTCCGTGATGTGCTGATTCACGTCGATCCTGAGAGCGTGCATGTGGACGATCCGGAGGGCCATCCGGCGCCCCTCTTAAGGCTGAATGGATGTGAGAGCGCTTCTCAGGCAGCAAATGGGCCAAAGGGACAGTGTATGGAGTGAACGCCTGTCAATCGCCTTCTCGGCTGTGTAGGATTCCCCAACGGCCCTGTAGAATGTAGAAGCATGATAGCGGGAATCGGGGGTTGGGTCGTCATTGCGGAATACCGGGTCGGCAGTGGTCATTCTCTTGATCGTTGTGATGGTGATCGCAGCTGCGATTGCGCTCGTCGCTCGGGCGCATCGGCAGGCGAGCGTAGCTCCGCTGCAATCCGCGGGCGAGCAGAGCCGTAGCAGTAGTCAGAGTCGAAGCCGGAGTCAAGCTCAGGGAGCTCAGGATCACTCGAGAGAGCTCGTCGCCGATGTTCATAGTGATGTACTGGCCGAACTAGGCGATGCCGACCGCGACCACATGGAACGTGTCATCCTGGCCCTCGCCCAACGCTTCACTGATTGCTCGGTCAGGGGCGAACCCTTGCCGGCAGTGGAGGACGTCATCAGCGCATCGGGCGCACCCGATGCCGTCTCCAGCATTCTCAGCCGGCGCTCTGCCGGAGTTTTCATAACCGTCATCCGGAACAACGCTGTGCGCGCCTGCGTCGGATCAATATGGCCGCATCTTCCCAGTCTGGCCCAGGAGATAGCCCACTTCGCCGCGGCCGCGGCGGCTCGCGACTTGAGGCGTTCTCCCATAGAGCCGTGGGAACTGGCCAAATGCGTCTATGCGGTATCGGTCGTGGGCCGTCTGGAACGGGTGCCGCCGGGCGTGTCCTGGGATCCCCGGTCCTACGGCGTATTCGTGCGAGCGGGGGAAAGGTCAGGCGTAATACTTCCGGGAGAAGCGCTCACCCATGCAAAACAAGTGAGCTGGGCGCTTTCAGAAGCAGGGATAGACGCGAGGATGCCGTATGAGATGTACAGGTTCCAGACGGCCAAATTCGGAGGCTCGCTCAACTTGCGCGGCGGCCTCGGGCAGTAGGGGGTAGTTCACATGGTCACACGTAATCGCCTGGCGCTGGTCCGCATTCTGTGCATCGTGGGCATTCTGTTGGCCGCCGCTTGCTTGCTGGCGGTGACGCCTGCGCTTGCTGCCCGGCAAGCCTATGCGTGGATATTCGCCACGTCCCGGACATACCTTCCGGGGGAACAGGCTGAGCTGGGAGTGAGGGGAAGGGGAGTCAGCCAGCTCTATCTGGACATATATCGGTTTGACGGCGCGCGCCATTTCTCTCTGGGCGGCCCAGATGCCATGTGGAACATGAACCCCGCACGTCTGCCCGGGAGGCAGCTTGTGCGCACGGTTCGGGTGAGCGTCCCAAGTCCCGGCGGCTATCTGGAAGCGTCAGTCAAGCTGGATCCGCTGCCCCCGGGGGCGTATGTGGCTGTAACCCGGTCGAAGCAGCTGAAGCAGGCGGACACAGTGTGGTTCACCATCAGCGGAATCGGCCTCATATCCAAGCAGTCGACAGGGCGACTGCTGGTCTACGCGGTGGACCTTGCGGCCGGTGAGCCCGCTCCCGGCGTGCCTGTGCAAGTTCGGCTGATGGGGATGGGCGAAGAGAGCCAACCCGAAGTGACCAGCGGCATTACGGATGATTCGGGTCTGTTCTCCATCCGCCTTTCGACGCCTGCGGCGTCAGCCATGGTCACGGGCGGGCGGGGCGATGAGTTTGCCGTGCTCTACTCGTCCTATTGGTTCGACGCGCGGCAGCAGAAGGTCTACATCTACACGGATCGACCTATCTACCGGCCCGGCAATACTGTCTACTTTAAGGGAATAGCCAGGACCATCGGCGATTCGGGCTACACGATTCCCGCGGGCCAACCCGTAAAGGTGGAGATCCGGGATTCCCGCGACAATGTCCTGTCCAAGCAGGAACTGGCCACAAACGACTGGGGATCTTTCCACGGTGAGTTCACCCTGGGCAGCGAACCGCCGCTGGGCGGCTATTCCATAGCTGCAACCATCGGCGGCGAGCAGCACTGGTCGAATTTCAGCGTGGCGGAGTACCGCAAGCCCGAGTGGTCCGTGGATGTCCAGTTCGACCGCGACCGGCATGTAGCAGGCGACACGCTACAGGCCACGTGCGATGCGACATACTACTTCGGAGCGCCGGTTGCGAACGCCCGTGTGGAGTACCGGGTTTACCGCCAGCGCATTGGGTTTGTCGGTGCAGCGCCGTCAGGTACCGACAGCGATGGCGGCGGTTGGTCGGGCTACGACGACTACAGCGACTATGGCCACTACTACGAAGATTTCGTCATGTCAGGCGAGGCCGTCACCGATCCGCAGGGTCGGGCGCTGATCTCTTTTCAGGCGCCTCGCGCCGATGGTCACAACTACAAGTACATCCTGTCTGTGGACGTGGTCGACGCCACGAACAAGCGGGCATCGGGCAGTGGTTCGACCCTGGTTGCCATGGGATCGTTCGACATACACCTATCCACTTCCACCTACCTTGTGAACCCGGGCGATCTGTTCCAGGTTCGCGTCAAGACGGCGGCGTTGGACGGCTCGGCTGTGGCCCGGGAACTCGAACTTGTCATGATGAAGAGGACGTACGACAGGAACGGATACACCGACACGCCAGTGACTGCGCGCACGGTGAACACCCCGACCGCGGGCGAAGTCGCCGTGGACCTAGAGACGGCGGAGCCAGGCGGTTTCGTGCTGCTGGCGCAGGCGATAGACGAACGCGGGAACAAAATAGTGGCCGAGACGCACATATGGGCGTCGGATGCGGCAGGACGGCTTTCTGATCAATGGCGCAATGAGGTTGCATTGGTGTGCGACAAGTCAGACTACAAGGTTGGCGAGACGGCCAGGATTCTCATCACTGCTCCTGCAGACGTCTCTTCTGTGCTGCTTACGGTGGAAGACCGTGAGATCCGCCACGAGCGCGTGGTGCGATTGGAGAACGGATCAGCCACAGTGGAACTGACTGTTCTTGAGGAGTACGCGCCCAACACCTACGTCACTGTCACAGCGGTCGCGTCTCGTGTGATGCAGACGGTATCGCGAGGGATCTCGGTTGCGGCGCCTCAGACCGCCCTGACCGTGGAGATACAGCCCAACAAGGCGTCGTATCGCCCCGGCGAGACGGCCACCTATCTGGTGAAGACCACGAACGCCGAGGGCGATGCCGTGCAGGCCGAGATATCTTTCGCCCTTGTGGACGAATCGATATACGCTGTTCGGCCCGACACCACCCCGGATATCGGCAAGTTCTTCCATGGGCGCCGTGAGAGGTCAGTAAGCACCGAAAACTCGTTCCCGGCGACCTACTACGGCGGGGCCGACAAGGAGGGCGGGGCCGAGAGCGCCCGCAAGTACTTCCCCGACACTGCCGTGTGGTTCCCATCGGTGGTGACTGACGCAAACGGCCATGCGGTGCTGCGTGTGACGATGCCGGATTCGCTTACGACGTGGAGAGCCACGGTGAGGGCGCACGCGCGTTCGACCATGGTGGGGCAGGCACAGCAGAAGGTGGTTGTCACGGTGCCCCTCTCCGCGAGGCTGGGGCTTCCTAGGCACTACACCCTGGGCGATCGGGCGATGGTGGCGGGCGTGGTGCACAATGACACCAACCGCGCGCGACGGGCGGCGGTGACGCTCCGGGCCGACGGAGCCGATATCATAGGGCGGGCGAAGCAGTACGTATCAGTCCCGGCGCACGGTCAAGCCTCAGTGGAGTGGGAGATCCAGCCCCGCTCTGTGGGCCGGACCACTCTGTCGATGCGCGCGAGATCCTGGTTCCTCACGGACGCGGTGGAGATGACCGTTCCCGTGTTGCCATTCGGGGAGCAGACGGAGCGTGTGTGGGCGGGCGAAGCGCGCCCTGCCGATGCATCTGGAGCGCTGCTTGAGTTCGAGTTGCCCGAAGACGCGCTTGGGGGCGCTACCCGCGTGCAGCTGGAGGTATCGCCGGGCTACGCTGGCGTGGTCCAGCAGGCCCTGGAGTTCCTGGTGAACTACCCCTATGGGTGTGTGGAGCAGACTATGAGCGCGTTCATGCCGGATGTTGTTGCCTGCCGGGCGTTCACGCAGCTGAATGTGCCTGCGCCGCGCAGCCAGGGAGAGATCGCCCGGATGGTTGACTCAGGCCTTGCCAGGCTGTACAAGTATCAGCATCGCGACGGAGGGTTTGGGTGGTGGGAGTTCGATCAGAGCGATGCGTGGATGACGTCATACGTCCTTTTCGGGCTGGACAGGGCCAAGGCGGCAGGGTTCGACGTGAGCGAACAGGCGATAGAAGCGGCCGTTGGCTACATGTCCGAATCCCTGGCGCGCGCCGGGGCGGTCAACGCCAGGGAATACGCGTTCTCCGCGTTCGTTCTGGCAGAGTACGGCCGGCTGGAGGATGCGTCCCTCGACAAGTTCGTCCGGTTTGCCAAGCAATCGCTGGGAGCCAGCGCCGGCAGCGACCCGCTCACTGTTGCGTACATCACCCTGGCGGCGTCATGCGTGGGCCAGGATGAGCTGGCGACCGCCGGGGCGCAGCGGCTGGGCGCCATGGCCGCCCGCGATTCGGGGCAGGCCTACTGGCGGACTCAGAATGCGGAATGCTGGTGGCGGAACGAAACCGCCGAGAGCACGGCCTGGGCCATGATGGCGCTTCTTAGGGCCGACCCAGGCAGCCCGCTGCTGCCCGAGGCGGCTCGACATCTGGCAACCGCTCGCACCGGATCGCAGTGGCGTTCCACTCGGGAATCGGCCGCGGCCGTGCTGGCCCTGGTTGAATACATGATCCAGGCGGGCGATGATGTGCTGTCTGAGCGGAAGGCCGTGGTCAGCGTGAACGGCAAAGAGACTGTGAGCACGACCCTGGGTTCGATTGTGATCGATCCCGACCTGATCGTGCCCGGGCGTAACGTGATCTCACTGACCGCTCAGGGCGGCACGCTCCTCTACTCAGCGCGGGCCGTCTGGTACGCGCCGCAGGAGCGCATGGAAGCCGGCGGAGACTGCGCTGTGATAACTCGCGAGTACTTCCGGATTGATCGGAACACCCCGGCTCCCAAGGGGCAGAAATACGCCGTGAGCCCCATCGATGGCGAGGTTCGCGTGCGCGAAGAGCTGTTGGTGCGCGTGACTGTGCAGGCCTTGACCGACATGGAGTACATGGCGTTTGAAGATCCGCTGCCTTCGGGATTCGAAATATCCGAGGAGACGGTTGATGCCTACTCCTGGAACTACTGGTACGATCGGAGCGAAGCCCGCGACAGCAAGATGGTGATATTCGCCACGCGCATCGCCGCCGGAAAGGTCCGGACATTCGAATACATCGTGGTTCCTGAAAGGCCGGGCTCGTACAGGGTCATGCCCACACAGGCATGGTCCATGTACTACCCCGACCTGCGCGCACGCGGAAACAGCTCAGCGATCAAGGTAACTGGCTCGAGGTGACGGTAGGTGCGTGATGCGAGGCACGGCGGTCGCGGCAGGCGACCCGCGCGCGTCCTTCCCTCCGCGGCGGTGACGGCCGTAGCGATGGCACTGGCCTTGACTGCTGCGTTGGCGGTGTCGGTCAACGTTGGTCTGCGGGGGAAGGGCGGCCCTACCCCCACGCCTGCGCATCTGCCGGGGGCGGATGCGTACGTCATCGGCCGTTGCACAACGCGGCTGGACCCGGATCAGGCGAGCCGCAACGGCAACATCGCGATAGCGGCCAAGAAGCTCAATGGAACTCTGGTCCAGCCTGGGCAGGAGTTCTCGTTTAACGGAATCGTAGGTGAGCGCAGCAGCGACCTCGGCTACGGCCCGGCGCGGGTCATTGTAGACGGCCGAAGCGAGCCCGGAATCGCGGGCGGCATATGCCAGCTGTCATCTACTCTGTACAATGCCGCGCTGCTTGCGGGCATGGAGATTGTGGAAAGGCGGGCGCACTCCCGGCCGGTGCCCTATCTCCCTGCCGGGCTCGATGCCACTGTGTCCTACGGCGCGATCGACCTGAGATGGGCGAACACTTCGGAGGCTTCCGTGACTGTGCGGGCCCAGGTCAGCGCGGACAACGTGTCTGTGTGGCTTGAGGGCCGGAGCCCTGCGCCCGAGATAGAGCTGTTCACGGAGGTTGTGGAGGTGATCCCTCCGCGGCCTGCGGCGCCTCCCGACCCCACCGGCAGAGCCAAGTGTCCGCCATTGCCAGGAGCCGGCACGGTGGCCAGCATCGGCGCGCCTGGCTACCGTGTGCGAGTCTGGGCCGAAACCGCCGTGCCCGAGGCGGGTCGCCGCCGCAGGCTAGTCTCGGAGGACCTGTACGAGCCGGTCAATGCAGTCGCGCATTAGCATCGCGTTCGGTTCGAGCGCGGCGTCCGAGCCGCCCACAGGCTGCGAGCTCCTCTATGACCTGCGCCACGCCGTCTTCGTCATTGGATGGCGCCGTTTTATGAGCGATGCCCCGGATCTCGGCGGGGGCGTTGCCCATGGCCACCCCAAGTCCTGCGTGGAGTATCATCTCGATATCATTCCCCGAGTCCCCGAAGGCGATCGTTTCCGACCGGGCGATTCCGTAAAGATCGGCGACGAAAGCCACTCCGAGGGCCTTGTCTACGCCGTGGGCGAAGACGTCCACCATGTGCTTGCCGTTCTCCATTGTTCCATAGTCCACAGTCGAAAGCGCCTCCGGCATCTGGCGCGCCCACCGCCGAATCAAGCCGGTGATAACATCTGTGTCCGCCGTGACGCACAGCTGTACCGGATCAGTGCGGCACACCCCTTCGAGGTCCTCCGCCAGCTGGTAGTGGGGTAGCATGAAGGGCCAGTGTACGGCCACGTCCTCAAGTTCCCGGGGCGTGGCGACGTATATGGACCTGCCGGAGTGAACGCTTTCGTGAACCGCGACATCGGCACCGGCGCTTCTGGCGATCTGGTACGCCTCCAGCGCGGCTTGCTTCGGGATTTGCTTCGACATCAGAATGGATTCGTCTGCCGGCTCGTACACCACAGCGCCGCAATGGGCGATGCACGGCGTGTTCAGGTTGAGTCGGCGGGCAATTGGAGTTGTCGATGCGATTCTGCGTCCGGTGGCCAGCGCCACCACGGCTCCGAGCTTCTCTGCAAGGCGCAGCGCTCCGAGAGTTCGGGCGCTCACAGTGCCATCGCTTCTGAGCAGAGTGCCGTCGATATCGCATGCCAGTAATCTGTAGCCGTTCATAAAAGCTATCAGTCTCCTTGCATTCGCTCAACTGCGAATATTCCCAGTACGACTATGGCTCCCCCCGCGAGCTGGACGGGCGTCACACGCTCGCCGAGCATCAGCGCGCTTCCCGCGACGCCGAACACCGGCACCAGGTTTATGAAGGCCGACACCACTGTGGGCCCCAGGGATCTCAGGGCAAACAGGTACAATGAGTACCCGATTGCGGAGCAGAAGATGCCCAGGTAGCCCAGGTTGAGCAGAACCTCGGGGTTGGCGAGGGTTTCGCGCCAGGCTGCACCGCCGCTGTGCGGTGTGGCTATCCACAGCACTACTGTAGCGAATGTGATCTGATACGCGTTGGTAGTCAAGGCTCCGTAGGTTGCGACATTGGGCCTGTTGAAAATGGTGTACAGTGACCACGCGAATGCCGCCGCCAGTAGTAGAGCTGCCCCGAGCAGGAATTCGGCTCTGCCGTCGCCTGCGGCCGTTGCGGCAGCCTGTGCGGCGCCCGATTGGACTACCAGCGCTACGCCTGCTGCCGACACGAGTATCCCAGCCCACTCGGCCGCGGGAAGGCGTTTGCGGTAGAATATGGTTTCAACTGCCGCAGTCATGGCCGGAGTGGACGCAATGATGATCGATGCGGTTCCGGCTGATAGGTGCAGAAGCCCAGTGTTCTCGAAGTAGTAGTATATGGGTATTCCTACTATGGCTGCAGTCAGCATGGTGGGAATGTCGCGCCGTGAGACCCGGATGGGCGGTCGGGCGATGGCCACCGCGATCCACGTGGCGATGGATGCTACTGCGTGGCGAAGCAGGGCGATCTGAACAGGGGCCATGTGCCGGAGCAGCACCTTGGTGCTGACGAAGGACAGGCCCCACAGAACAGTCGTAAAAACGAGGGCCATTACCGAAGCGGCTCGTGAACCTGGGTTACTTGGCATGTCTCGCATCTCTCCAATGGCGGCATACATCGCACGTATCATCAATTATACCTTACACGTCTGACAGATTTGAAGGGATTCGCAGTGTGGAGTAGAATTGTGTTTCGGAATGCTTCGCTCCATGCGGCATGTACGCGGCGAGCATGATCGGAGGTGCGCTGATGGGCGCTGAGCGCGAGGCCAAGCTTTCCCGAGCGGAAGAACACTTGTGCCAGCTGCCTGGTGTTACCCGGGTTCGGATTGTCCAGGCAGCAGAGGGCGACGAGATACACGTGATGGTCGCCGGTCATCTTGATCAGGATGAGATCAAGCGGATGAAGAAGGACATCGAAACTATCTACCTGCTCGACGTGGGTGAGCGGGTGGATTACCGCAAGGTCAGCATAGCTCAGGTAAGCGCGGCCGACGACGATGGGGAGCACCGCGCAACGTCCAGGCCTGTGCTGAGCCGAATCGCCCTGGAGTACGGTCCGTCTCGTGCTGTGACGGTCCACATCCATCTCGACTACATGGGGCAATCACATGTGGGCGAGGCATCGGGATGCTCCGATGGCGACTGCATATGCGACATAGTCAAAGCAGCCACTGTAGACGCGCTGGAGTCCATGATGGGCGGCGGATATCGGCTCCAGGCCAGCTGCGAGGTGTCGGGCGACAGGGTGATCTCCGAGGTCGTTGTGACCGATGTTGTTACTGGCCAGCGAAACAGGTACATAGGGGCGGCCTACAGGAAAGAGGACGTGCCGACTTCGGTGGCGCGCTCGGTCCTTCAGGCACTCAATCGCCAGCTGGAACGCCTGTCGGCAAGGAGTGAGGATACGCTAGGCTAACATAGGTGAAGGTTTCCTGTCGCAGCGGGCGAGATGAGAGCACAAGATGAGCTGAGCCTCCCAATCGCACCATGATTGAGGGAGGTGAAGCCTGTGAAGAAGTTCGCTTTGGCCGGGTTTGTTGCGGCCATCATGACCCTGCTGATGTCGGTCATGGCTTTCGCCGATACGTTCCTAGTCAAGTAATCACGGACAACTCGCGCGCGTTTCGTTGATCACTTCAACCCGCTGCGACGGGTCTTTTTTTGGAGCGCCCAGTCGGGCTTGCGGCCCACGAAGTATGGGAGGGATCACGGGTGCCACGTGATCGGCACGCACTACACGATGCATACATCATAGCTCTGATTCTGGCTGCGGCAGTGGCAATCATCATCACGGTCCGGTGGGAAGCGCCTCCCGCGACGGCCATTGTCTTTGTCTCGTTGCTCTGGGCGTCATCGTTGTCCGTCATCAACCTGCGCACGACTGTGGTCGTGATGATGCTTCCAGTGATGGTGGCGTGCATAATCAGGTTTGATGCCGGTACTTCGGCGGTTCTCGCGATGTTCGGCGGAATGAGCATCCAGGAGTTTAGGATCATCCGCGAGAATAACCCTCCGTATCTTGCAACGCTCAAGCTGCTGCTCAACAGGGCGATCACCGCACTGTGCGCGATATGCGCTTGGTTGGCTTTCCACGCGATATGGCCTGAGCCGGTAGTAGCCCTTGGCGACCTCCGGTTCATCGTGGCTGCCGTTGTGTCCGGTCTGGCCTGGGTGATCGTCTCAGGGGTCATCGTCAACTTCCAGATACTGCTGTCGACGCCGACGTTCCGATTCAGAGTCGATCCGTCGATTGTGCTGGGCTCGGTCAGCTCCACGCTGCCATCGGTCGTTATGGGCGTCATGGCTGCGGCCATGTACGAGTATGGAGGGCTTGTGCCCTTCGCTCTAGCAGAGTTGTTCTTCATCTCGAACAAGAACTACACTCAGCGTGCCCTGGTTCAGAAGGAGAACGCGGAGCAGATCAACTGCACACTGGCGCGGATCATCGACTCCAAAGACCACTACACCGCGGGGCACTCCGAACGCGTTGCACAACTGGCCAGCCATCTTGCCGAGGCGTGCAACCTGTCGAGGAACGAGGTCGAGCGGATAGCGTATATTGCGAGGTTGCACGATCTGGGCAAGGTCAACATACCTCAGGAGATCCTCACCAAGCCTGGCGAGCTAACAGAGAGCGAGTTCGCCGAGGTGAAAAAACACCCGGGGTGGGGCGCTGAACTCATTCGCGGCATGGACAAGATATACGGCGACCGCGATTACCGGGCGATACTGGAGCATCACGAAAGGTACGATGGAACTGGATACCCGTACGGCAAGAGGGGAGAAGACATATCGCTCTGGGGGCGCATTCTTGCGGTGTGCGATGCCTACGATGCCATGACCAGCGAGAGGGTGTACAGGACGGCGATGACCACAGATGCCGCCCGCACAGAACTGAAGCGAAACGCCGGAACACAATTCGATCCAAAACTGGTGCAACTATTCGTGAGCAAAGTCCAGGGGTGATTTGGCAACATGGGCACTACTGAGATGGTTTTTGGTATGATAGGCGGGCTGGGCCTGTTTCTATACGGCATGACCTTGACAGGCGATGGGCTGCGGCGGGCCGCCGGCGAGAAGATGAAGCACGTGCTGGAGGTGCTCACATCAAGCCCTTTGAAGGGGGTGATTGTGGGGACCGTTGTCACCGCCGTGATGCAGAGCAGCAGCGCTACTACGGTTATGCTGGTCAGTTTCGTCAACGCCGGGCTGATGACGCTCAGGCAGACTATCGGGGTCATAATGGGCGCCAACATAGGCACAACGGTCACAGCTCAGCTGATTGCGTTCAACTTGGCCGATTACGCGTATCCCGCAATAGGCATCGGGTTTGGGATGATCCTGCTTGCCCGCAGGAAAGTGTGGAGAAGCGCGGGCCAGGTGATCCTGGGATTCGGGATTCTGTTTCTGGGGCTTACGACGATGTCGGCGGCTGTCGCGCCCCTGAGAAGCAGCGCCGTTTTCGCAAGGGCCATGCGCGCCCTCGGGGCCAATCCCGTTCTGGCTCTGCTCACAGGGCTTGCGATGACTCTGGTCGTTCAGAGCAGCGCGGCGACAATAGGAATGCTTCTAGCGGTGGCGTTTGCATCTCCCGACCTGATCACTATCGAGGTGGCTATTCCGATACTGCTGGGCGACAACATAGGAACATGCGTGACCGCGCTCCTTTCCAGTATCGGCACGAACCACACCGCAAGAAGGACGGCCGTAGTCCACCTGCTGTTCAATGTATTCGGCTCAGTCATCTTCATGGTCTTGCGGACCCCCTTCACGTGGGTGGTGACCGCTATTTCCCCTGCGGGCGACATCGCGCGGCAGATCGCCAATGCGCACACCATGTTCAACGTGCTGAACACCGTGGTGTGGCTGCCCGGGGCGGGTTTCCTTGAGAATGTCGCCACTAGGCTGGTCCCCGGCGAGGACATAATCGAAGAGGCAGGCCCCAAGTACCTCGACCGCCGCATGCTCGGTACGCCCGGCATAGCTCTCGACCTTGCCAATCAGGAGACAGTACGCATGGCCAGTATCGTTCAGAGCATGCTGGCGCGGTCGCGCAAGGCGCTGACTGAAGGCTACACTTCGCAGATCGGGGCGGAATTGGCGTCCAAGGAGGAACTCGTGGACAGCCTCAATCGGCAGGTGGTTCTGTACTTGTCGGATGTGGTGGCCAAGACGTCCGTGAACGAATCGCAATCGATGCGGTTGGCAGGATTGATGCATGCTGTGGGCGATGTGGAACGGATCGGCGACGTTGCTGAACAGCTGATGGACTCAGCGCGCGAGAAGTACGACAATCGAGTGGGTTTTTCGGACACGGCGATACAGGAGCTGCACGAGGTGTTCGACCTAGCCGATTCCATACTGGAGCGTGGCATCGAGGCTCTGCGCGATGGAAGCGCGCGGGCCGCCGACGAAGTCTACGTTATTCACAGGCGTCTTGATGAAGCCACAGACATGCTCCGGGCCAATCACATCTTGCGATTGAACGAAGGAACGTGCGTGTCTCCGGCAGGGGTCATATTCGTGGAGTCCATGAACAGCCTGGAACGCGTGGGCGACTTGGCTGTGAACTTGGCCGATGCGGTGATGGGCAAGAAGAGTCCCAGAGTGGACGGGAAGACGCGAGATAGATGGGAGGACAACGTATAGGATTATGGAGCACATACGTACTACCGATTTCACGACAGGCAGCATACCCAGGCACCTCATTGCTTTTGCGACTCCGATGTTCATCGGAAACCTGTTGCAGGCTGCGTACAACACCGTCGACAGCATATGGGTGGGAAGGTTTCTGGGCCCACAGGCGCTGGCATCCGTGTCCGTGGGCTTTCCAATCATATTCGGCCTCATAGCCCTGGTCACCGGGTTGACGATGGCCACGACCACCTTGGTGTCGCAGTACTACGGAGCCAAGCGGCACGACATGGTTTCGGCGGCCATATCCAACGGGCTCACTCTCCTCACTGTGATGGGCGTCATCATGGCGGTCGCCGGCTACACACTGCGCTGGCCGCTTCTGCGCGTCCTGCGGGCGCCCGAAGATATCATAGATGCTGCCGCGGGTTACCTTGGCGTGTATGCACTGGGATTCGCGCCCAGCTTCGTCTACAATGTGGCCAGCTCTATTCTTCGCGGTCTTGGCGATTCGCGGTCGCCGCTGAGATTTCTGGCTTTCGCGACGGTAACGAACATCATCCTGGATCCCATCATGATTTTCGGCCTCGGGCCTATTCCAAGAATGGAGGTCGCCGGCGCCGCCTGGGCCACTGTTATCTCTCAGGTGTTCGCGGCCGCTCTGGCGCTTTCATACATGGTCAGGCGACTTGGGATCGGAACTCGCCTCAAGGACCTGGTGCGGTTGGACTGGGACCTCACCCGGCTCACAGTGAAGATCGGTCTGCCTGCGGGGGCGCAACAGACCCTGGTTTCGCTGGGCATGATGGTGATCATGTCCACGGTGAATCAGTTCGGGAGCGTGGCGGTGGCGGGTTCAGGCGTGGGGTCGCGCCTCCAGCAGTTCGGGCATATGCCCGCCTTCAGCGTTGGGCTCGCGGTCACCGCTCTGGTCGGGCAGAACCTGGGGGCCGGACGGCAGGAGCGGGTGTCGCAGGTGGTCAAATGGGGGATACTGCTAGCGTGTTCTATCACCGGAGCGCTTACGCTGATAGTTCAGGCATTTCCGGCTAAGGTGTTGTCGCTATTCACAACCGATGCCGAGGTCTTGGCGGCGGGTACCGTATTCCTGCGTTGGGTCAGCCTCGGTTTCGTCCCGTTTGCCGCGATGTTCGCCCTTACGGGCGTGCTGAGGGGAGCGGGCGATACGTTGCCCACGTTCTTCATCACCTTGGGGTCTCTGTGGCTCATTCGAGTGCCTCTGGCGCGGGCGTTGGCCCGCACTTCGCTGGGGGTGGAGGGTGTATGGATAGCGATGACCACTGGCCCGTTTGTAGGCTTGCTTCTGAGCTATGCCTACTACCGGAGCGGTCGCTGGAAACAGAAGGCCATCGTGTCGCGGCGGCCTGACTCTGGTGCAGCGGGCGATTTCGCAGTGGACGATATCTTGTAGAAACCAGAAGGAGGTCGAATGGAGTTGGGTCAGACGGTTGAGGCGATTCCCGAAAGGAAGGACATCCCCTCGGAGCTGAAGTGGAAGATAGAAGACATCTACGCTTCAGACCAGCTGTGCGAGGTCGACATGTCTGAAGTGCGCCTAAAGCTTCCCGAGGCGGTTTCATACGCTGGGCAGCTGGGTATGGGCGCTCGGAAGCTACTGGAATGCCTAAGGCTCAGGGATGAGATCGACTACCTGGTGGTCAAGACCTACACTTACAGCCGCATGCGCAAGGACGAGGACAACGCCAATCCTGCCTACCAGAGCATGCACGATCGGGCAGCGAGTCTGGCGGTGGAAGCCACATCGGCAACGGCATTTTTCAAGCCCGAGATTCTGGCCATCCCCCGGGAAACGCTGCAGCGATTCATGGCGGAGGAGCCGAAGCTGGAGCTGTACCGGGTGTTCTTGGACAACATAACGCGCATGCGGGAGCATACTCTCTCGGCGTCCGAGGAACGTATAATGGCCATGGCGGGGGAGATCGGGCACGCGGTGCCGGCCATCTTCACCATGCTCAACAACGCTGACCTGAAGTACCCGTCGATTGTGGACGAGAGCGGTAATACGGTTGAAGTGACCAAGGGCAGGTACATTGGTTTCATGGAGAGCCGCGACCGGAGAGTGCGCCAAGACGCGTTTGACGCGCTGTACTCGTCCTACCGCGCGTTGATCAACACCATAGCGGCGACCTACTCAGCATCGGTAAAGTCCGACAGTTTCAACGCGCGTGTTCGTGGATACGAAAGCGCTCGTCATGCCTCTCTGGACCAAAACAACATACCGGTGGAGGTCTACGACAACCTGATATCGGCCGTAAGGAGCCGGGTCGATCTGATGCACAGGTATGCGCGCCTCCGAAAGAAGGCGCTTGGGCTGCCTGAGGTGCACATGTACGATGTGTACACGCCGATCGTTCCAGATGTTGAATGGCCCGTCACTTACGATGAGGCCAAGGAGATGGTGCGCGAGGGCCTGGCCCCGCTGGGTGAGGAGTACATACATGCTCTCTCGGCGGGCATGGAGTCCGGTTGGATCGATGTGTTGGAGAACCGGGGCAAGACGTCCGGCGCCTATTCGTGGGGAACCTACGGCGTGCATCCGTACGTCCTCCTGAACTGGCAGGACAACTTGAGCAACGTGTTCACTCTGGCGCACGAGATGGGCCACTCCATGCATTCCTACTATACATGGACCACACAGCCCTACGTGTACTCGGACTACTCGATATTCGTGGCCGAGGTGGCTTCGACAGTGAACGAGGTGCTGCTCACCCGGCATTTGCTGGGCAGGACGGACGATCTGGCGCGTCGCATGTACCTGCTCAACCACTTCATGGAGGAGTTCCGGGGAACGGTGTTCCGCCAGACCATGTTCGCCGAATTCGAGAAGATCACCCATGAGATGCACGAATCAGGGCAGGCCCTGACCCCCGATGCCATGAGCCAAGCATACCTCCAGCTCAACCGCGATTACTTCGGCCCCGACATGGTTCTGGACGATTCGATAGCATTCGAGTGGGCCAGGATTCCCCACTTCTACACAGCCTACTACGTGTATCAGTACTCGACAGGCTTCTCGGCAGCGGTTGCGCTGGCCAACGGCATACTCGACGAGGGCGCGCCGGCGCGCGAGCGCTATCTCGACTTCCTGAGCGGAGGGAGCGCCCGGTACCCCATCGACTTGCTGCGGCGAGCCGGAGTGGATATGACATCGCCGGAACCGGTGCTTTCCGCGCTAGGGGTGTTCGAGAAGACGCTGGATGAGATGGAAACGTTCTTCGAGGCCAAATAGAGCTGTCTGGGCCTTCCACGTTGGACACGCGGCCGCGGAATGCTGTATCATGGGAATGGCCAGCTACAACGCGGTTTGATGGAAGGTTGGTGTGACGGATGAGCCTTGAGGTCTGCCCGGTCGCAGCAGTGGGCGGCCAGGAGCTGTTCGAGTTGTACTACCCAGGAGACGACCTCGGCGCGATTTACGCGCCGCGCTCAACATCGTTTCGCGTTTTCGCCCCCGGGGCCCTGGCGGTCTCGGTGATGCTGTACTCGTCTGCGGAGTCGGCGACTGGATGGGAAGTTCCGATGAACCCGGACTGCGACGGCACCTGGCTTGCCATCGCACCTGGAGACCTCTCGGGCATGTGCTACACGTACAGCGTGTTCCACGGAGGTTCTGCCCACGAAGCCGTGGATCCCTACGCGCGCGCCCTCACCGCCAATGGGGCCCGCGGCGTCGTCATCGACCTAGCGTCGACTGACCCTGAGGCGTGGGCGGAAGACACTCGCCCGCTTCTGGCGGCGCCTACCGATTCTGTCATCTATGAGGTGCATGTGAGGGACTTCTCCATTTCGCCCGACTCGGGCATCGCGTGCCGAGGCAAGTACCTGGGCATGGGCCAGCGGCGGACTCGGGGCCCGAACGATGTGTTCACCGGGCTAGATCACCTGGTTGAGCTGGGAGTCACCCACGTGCACCTGCTCCCCATACAGGATTTCGCCTCAGTGGACGAACTGGCCCCTGATGGGTACAATTGGGGATACGATCCATCCCATTTCTTCGTTCCGGAAGGGTCGTACTCCGTCGCCCCCGAGCGCGCGCCGGCTCGAATCAACGAAGTCAAGCAGATGATCCAGGCGTTGCACGCGGCAGGCCTTCGGGTGGTTCTGGACGTGGTGTACAATCACACATACGCCGCAGAGGACTCGGCTCTTCACATGATTGTGCCGGGCTACTATCACCGGACAGATGAGGCCGGCGGGTTCGCCAACGGGTCGGGCTGCGGCAACGAGCTGGCCACCGAGCGGCCGATGGTTCGCAAGCTGATCATCGATTCGCTCAAGTACTGGGCTCTGGAATACCATGTCGACGGGTTCAGGTTCGACCTGATGGCCTTGATAGACTACGACACTATGAAGGGGATCGCTTCTGAGCTCAAGGCCGTCGAACCATCGCTTCTCCTGTACGGCGAACCGTGGGCGGCAGGCCCGTCCGGGCTCTGCCAGGCCAGGATGTTCACCAAAGGCAGGCAGCGCTCGACCGGAATCGGCGTGTTCAACGATTCCTTCAGAAACGCCATCAAAGGCGACAACGATGGAAGCCGGCCGGGCTACGCTACGGGCGGTGCAGGATGTGAGCGCGAAATCGCGAAAGGAGTAGTTGCATCGATTCACTACTCCGACCAACTGGCGGGCTTCGCGGCCGAGCCCGAAGAGTGCGTCAACTACGTGTCGTGTCACGATAACCTCACTTTGTGGGATAAGATCGCGCGGTCCTGCGCGGTCGACTCGAAAGAAGATCGGATCAGCATGGATCTCTTGGCTCAGGCAATAGTCCTGACCTCGCAGGGGATACCGTTCCTGGAGGGAGGGGCAGAGCTTCTGCGCACCAAGCGGGGGAATCACAATAGCTACAGGGCGGGCGACCAAGTCAACAAGTTCGAATGGTCGCGCAAGTCGGAGTATCGGGAAGTTTTCGACTATTACCGCGGCCTCATAGCGCTGCGCCGTGCGCATCCGGCATTCCGCATGGCCACCGCGGCGCAGGTGCGCTCGGGGCTGCAGTTCCTCCCGGGGCCGCCCAATGCCATCGTGTTCGAATTGGACGGCAGGGTCAGCGGCGATCAGTGGGAGTCGATTGTGGTCATATACAACGCCAACAGGCATGATGTGGACGTAGCCCTGCCGGGCAGGGGGGCGTGGACTATCGTGGTCGCCGGACGCCTGGCGGGGATTGCTCCGCTCGGCAATGCGGCCTACATCATGGATGCCGCAGAGGAGGGCGGCGCGGCGCGCGTTCGCGTGCCGGCCATCAGCGCGATGGTGCTCCACAGCTGACCTCGGGCGAAAACACAAAGGAGGGACGCACGCATGCCCGCCAACCTCACCCCGCAGTACATGGAGGCAGAGGAGGCGTTACAGCGCGCAATCACTCCCGAGGAGAAACTGGACGCGCTTGAAGAGATGCTCCGAGCCATCCCCAAACACAAGGGGACGGAGAAGATGCAGGCTGATATCAAGCGCCGCATCGCCCGGCTGAGGGAAGCAAGTGAGGCGGCCCGAAAGAAGGGCAAGGCCGACCCTTACCGTGTCGAAAGAGAAGGGGCAGGGCAGGTGTTCGTGGTCGGGCCTCCGAACTCGGGCAAATCCGCTCTGGTAGGAGCTCTGACCAAAGCGAAGGTGGTGGTCGCGGCCTACCCGTTCGCAACCGCATGGCCCGTCCCGGGCATGATGAAGCATGAGGATATACTGATCCAGCTGGTGGACACTCCTCCGGCGACCGGCGGCAACTGTCCGCCGGCGCTGGCCGCATCGGTGCGCGGCGGGGACGCAGTGATCATTGTGGTGGACGCCTCGATCGACTCGTGTCTTGATGATTTGCAGGACCAGCTGGACCTCTTGGAAGACCGCAGGGTGATCAGCGATGGTAGGCCGTGCATGGTGGTCCTGTCGAAGATGGACCTGCCGGGCGCCGCAGGCAATGCTGAGATCCTTATCGAGGCCTACCCCGAGGCGCGTTTCGCCCTAGTCTCAGTTCAGTCAGGAGCAGGCTTTCAGGAGCTGCCGGGAGCTGTCTTCGAGATGCTGGGGATTATCAGGCTATACGCAAAGCCTCCCGGGAGGGAGGTGGATCGCGCCGCGCCGTTCGTGTTGAAGCGCGGCGGAACCGTGGCCGATCTTGCCCGCGCAATCCACAGGGACCTTTCGCGCACGATGAAGAGCGCGAGGGTGTGGGGGTCGGCCCGTTTCGACGGCCAGCCCGTCCCCAGGGAGTACGTGCTCTCCGATGGGGACGTTGTGGAGTTCAGGACATAGCTCGCGTGCAGGCTGTATGGCGTTTCAAGAGGAGGACGATGTCCAATGAGAGCTTTGATTGTTTATCATTCGCGAACCGGCGTGACCGAGAACCTGATGCGCGCCGTTGGCGATGAGCTGGAGTCCCGAGGGCACAAGGTGGAATACCACAGACTAGAGCCCAAGCGACCCCTGGGCTATCTGGGGGCAGTCTGGGCAGCTCTGAGAAGGCGCGAGGCGGAACTTGACGCGGCCTTGCCAAGGACGCTTCGCACGTGCGAGCTGGTGCTTGTGGCGGGCCCCGTCCACGCGGGCAGGACATCGGCCGAACTCAATACCTTCCTCAACAACATGCCGGATGGAGTCGGCCGACGGTTCGGCGTGTTTGCCACAACGGGCGGCGGGAACGCTGAGGGCCAGATGAAGTCGGTGAAGATGCGCATCGAAAAGGCGGGAGGCCTGATAGTATACGAGGATGCCGTCAAGAAGGCAGTAGTGAACTCGGGCCAATGCGCTGCGCGGGCGCGGGCCATCGTTGAGCAGCTTCTGCGGCCTTGGGTATGGTAGAATTAGGAGGCGCGTTGCATGAGTGTTGACGTGTTGCTGACAGAGGGTGTCGCGGAGAAGTTCATGAGGTACGTCCGGCTGGACACCGCAAGCTGCGAGGAGTCGGAAGGCGTTCCGAGTACGCAGGGGCAGTGGGAGCTTGCTCGAATGCTCGAAGATGAACTGCGCCGGCTGGGCTTGGCAGACGTTTCAGTGGACGAGCACTGCTTCGTGATCGGGCGCCTCCCTTCGAACATGGACCAGCCTGCGCCGGCAGTGGGATTCGTTGCTCACATGGACACAGCGCCCGCAGTTCCGGGCCGCGGCGTCGCCCCTGTGGTGCACCGTAAGTATCAGGGCGGCCACATCTGCATAGGGCACGGAGTGGTTTTGAGGCCTGACGAATCGCCGGACCTTGCGCGCGCGATCGGCTGCGACATCATCACGTCGGACGGCTCCACCTTGCTGGGCGCCGACGACAAGGCGGGCGTGGCCGAGATAATGCAGGCGCTGGTGGAGCTGATCACTAACCCCAGCATCGTCCGGCCTGATGTATGGGTCGCGTTCACTCCGGATGAGGAGATAGGGCGAGGCGTGGAGCGGTTTCCATATGCCGCGTTCGGAGCGAAGGTAGCATATACTCTGGACGGTACAGCCCTGGGCGAGCTGTCGGAAGAGACGTTCAACGCCGTTAACGGCGTGGCCACAATAGAGGGTGTGTCAAGCCACACGGGCGACGCCCGCGGCAAGATGGTGAACGCTCTTCACCTGGCTGCCCAGCTGATCTCGTGGATCCCGGCGTCCTGGCGGCCGGAGACGACTTCGGACCGGGAAGGTTTCATTCACGTCAACGACATCCAGGGCAATGTGGAGAAGGTGTCTATCAAGATCCTGATACGCGACTTCGACAGCGCAATGCTCGAAACGCGTCGAGCGGCTCTTGTGAGCATGCTCGAGCTGCTGGAAGCCGCTCACCCGGGGTCGCGGGCGAGCTTTGAGGCTGCAGGCGGGTACCGCAACATGAAGGAGGGGCTGGACACGAACCCGCAGGTTGTGGGACTGGCCCTGCGGGCGATGGAGATGGCCGGGCTGACTCCGCGAACGCTTCCCATCAGGGGCGGGACGGATGGCGCCCGGATGACGTACGAAGGCGTTCTGACTCCCAACCTTTTCACCGGATCCGGAGACGTGCACAGCCGGAGAGAATGGGAGTGTGTTCAGTGGATGAGCAACGCGGTGGATGTTGTGGTCAATCTGGTGCAGCTCTGGGCGGAGCAACCACAGAAGTGAGAGCGCTGTTGGAGGCCGTTTCACGTCCCGCACAGTGAAACCCAAAAGTGAAACCCAGTAGGAAAACCCCGGGCGGAGCCCCGGGGTTCGACATTCGCCCTTCAGTTGCTATCTGCGGTTTGAGGCCCTCTGCTCTGCGAAACACTCGCTGCAGTAGACGGGCCTGTCGCCGCTTGGCACGAAGGGAACCATGGCCGTCTTTCCGCAGGCTGAGCAGACTACCTCGTGCATCGTGCGACTTCCGCCGCCGGCTCTGCGGGCGCGCCTGCACTGAGCGCACCTGGAGGGCTCATTCTGGAAGCCGTGGTCAACGTAGAACTGCTGCTCTCCAGCGGTGAACACGAACTCCTGGCCGCACTCTTTGCAGACCAAAGTCTTGTCCTCGTACGCCAACCTGATCGCGCTCCTTTGCTTGGGTTTGAGCTCTTGGTCAAGTCGGCATACTCTTCGAATGCGCGCGCTTGAACAACAGCCAACATCAGATTACCACCGGAAGGCTTTCAATGCAATATCGCTGGCAGAGAAACCAGTTGACACCCATTTGATTTTCCATTATCATTAAAGAAACGTTTATCGATAGGGTGATGTTTAGTGGCTTCGGACATGCATGAGCCCGTGCGAACCCACGTTGTGAAGAGCATCGACCAACTTCGTGCCTTGCTCGACCGAAAGCGGGTGGCAATCCTTCGCATGCTGGCAGAAGAGGCGCTTACCGTGAAGCAGATGGCCGACAGGATGGGCCTTGTACCTGCCAGCGTTCACTACCACGTGAAGGTGCTGGAGAGATCCGGCCTAGTGGCGCTGGTCGAAATCCGAGAGAAATCCGGGATCCTGGAGAAATACTATCGCGCCATCGCCCGAGAATTCCAGGTAGACCCATCGTTGGGCAGCGCGCCTGAGGCTCCCGGCTTGGCGCTCGACACCCTGATTCGCGACATGCGGTCGTCTGTGAACCATCTGCAGCAGGTGGGGGAGGCGGACCCGCTCATCAATGTTCAGCTGGTCAATGTCAACCTCAGTCGCGAGGCGGCAGAGCGCTTCGTCAGCCGCCTTTGTGAGCTGGCCACGGAGTTCAGGGCGGCGGAGCAGCCCGATGCGCCTGGGGCATACTCCCTGGCGCTCGCGATCTACCCGTCCGCGCTCCGGCCAGTGCGTCTCCAGGATGAGCGGGGCGACGAGTCAGATGGGCGCGACGAGGGGGATGGGCGCGATGAGCCGTCCGGCGTCTGAACTCCCGGCGGTTGAGCTTGACCGCGTTGTCCGTACGTTCTCTTCGAGGAGCGCGGCCGACCCCATCGTGGCCGTGGAGGAGTTGTCTGTGGCGGTGGCTCAGGGCGAGGTGGTGGGGCTTCTGGGTCCGAACGGGGCGGGGAAGAGCACGGTGATCGGCATGATGTGCGGCCTGATAACTCCGACTTCCGGACGGGTGCTCGTCGAGGGCTTCGACGTCGTGAGGGAGCGAAGGCGAATCGCCCGCCGCGTGGGCGTGGTGTTCGATGGGGCTCGCACGCTGTATCCGCGAATGACCCCGCGGGAGAACATTCACTACTTCACTGCGCTTCGAGGCGGCGGCGGCGCTAGGAGCGTTGCCAGTTCAGCCGCCTACTGGATCGACTTCTTTGCCATCGGCAAATGGGCGGACGTGCCCGTGAACAACCTGTCTATGGGCACTAGGCAGAAAGCGTCGCTGGCGGTGGCCCTGGCCGCCGGGCCTCGTCTGATCCTCATGGACGAACCCACTCTGGGCCTCGATGTGGGGTCTTCGCTCGACCTCCAGGAAGTGATAAGGAGCATGGCGCGCGACCGCGGGTGTTCCGTGGTGATCGCCACGCACCAGATGGACGTGGCGCAGCGCGTGTGCGACAGAGTCTGCATAATGAGCGATGGCAAGGCGTTGGCCATCGACACTGTTCAGGGTTTGCTCAGAGTGTTCGGCCTCAGGTCGTACCGAGTTGCCTTGCGCAAGCCGCTCACCTGTGAGGCTCGGGCAATGCTGAGGCAGGCGTGCGCTGGATCCGTAGAATACCCGGAGACCGGCGCAACCGGCGATCTCGTCGTCGACATCGGTCTGGACGATGAGAGCGGGTTGCTGCCCGCCATGGCGGCACTGCAGAGGGCGGGTGCGGAGGTGGAATCAGTGGTCAGGCGAGAGCCATGCCTGGCAGACGCGTTTCTTGAGATCACCGGCACTGGAAGGAGGCCGAGAGCGAATGTGTCTTGTGCTTTGGTATGAGGTGAAGCGGAGCCTATCCCGGCGAATGCGCAGTCCGCTCGAATTCCTCACTGAGTCGCTGGCTGTGTACATATTCCTGGTGGCCGCCGTGTTCGCCGCCGCCGGCCGCGTGCCTGTGCCGTCTGGCTCTGCGATTGCGCCGGCCGGCGGCCTCGGTCCTCTGGGCCGAACTCCGAGCGAGATCATGTTCGCTTTCGCGTGCGTCTTCTTCTGCCTGGGGGCCATTCAGGGAGCATCGTTTCTGTCGACGGAGGAGCCGGGCACAGTCATCCTCGACCAGTTGGCTATGTCGGCCTATCCTCTGTGGCAGATCGCATTGGTGCGCGACATTGTCTCGATTATCAACTTCATCCCGAGCATGGCGCTGATTTTGGGGGCGGTCTCGCTCACCACAGGGGCTCGGTTCCCCTGGCCTAGCCCATCGGCCTTAGCGCCCATCATCATGATGCGCCTGGGCATGCTGGGCATCGGGTACGCCCTTGGGGCGCTGGCGCTTCTGGCTAAGCGGGTTGGAGGAGTGGTGAATCTGGTGTCCATGGCGCTGTTCGCGCTGGCGCTGGCGCCGGCGCGGCATGCCGGAGGCGTGCTCGGGGCGGTGGGCATGGTGTTTCCGTATCGCCTGTGGTATCAGCTGGCCGTCGACCTGACGTTCGGGAGCGTAGAAAAGGCCCAGCGCCTGGCGTACGCAGGGTCTGCGCTCAGCCTGGCGCTGGCGTCTGTTGTGACTCTAGTCCATTTCTGCGCAGGGCTCGCGGTTTTCAACGCAGCCTTCCGCGCCTCGCTGCGAAGGGGAACGCTCTCCAGAGCCTGATCATATGATGAAGTCGATCTGCTGCATGGTACCGACGGTCTTGCCTTCGCGAACATACAGCCCCATGCGGGATACCTCTCCTACAGGGCGGTTGGCGCTGTCTTTCATCTGGAACTGGGCACCGACGGAACCAAGGTAGATGGCGCTGACTCCCGCGGCGGCCAGCGATACGAGGCGCTCACCGCCTCCGGTCCACACGTACAACCGGGTCCAGGCCTCATCGCGCTCATCGAGCCACCCGTTGCCGTCCGAGTCGTGCTCTGCCAGTTCATCCATGCCGTTTCCGGTGGATGGGCCGAACAGCTCGGTTCCATCGTTGACCACACCATCGCCGTTTCTGTCGAGAATGAGGAAACCGCTGCCCCGGCGGAGCCCGGGGATCATCTCCGTATCGCCGTCCGCGTTCAGATCGAACTCGAAAAGCGCATCGGAGAGCTGGGCGGCTTCGTTGTCGAGGTTAATGACGATTGGGTCAACCTTCTTGCCGTTGCTCATCCGTATGGAAGTCGAGCTGTGCACGGACTCCTCATGGCGCATCGACAGGCTCAGGGCGAACGTGATCTGCTCGCCGTCCACAGTGGTTATCGAGCCCTCCGCCTCGAAGGATAGGTACTGGAAATCGTGGTACTCATATTCGCGGTCGTACTCAACACTCCACTCAGGCTCAGGCTCGGGCGCGGGTGCCGCGGTCGGGGATTCGCCGGGCGGTTGGCCTTGGCGGCCCCTGAGTATCTTGGATAGTTCGATTGTGTCGATCTCGATGCCCGTGAGTAGCTCGATGATCCGCTTGATCATGCGGAGTTGTGGGTCGGTGGAGGTCTCGTCCGTGATGATGCCCTCCAGCGCCTGCGACTCGGCGGTCGATAGAGAGCCCGCCGCCTGTGCGAATTCGGCGCGGGCTCTGTCGGATATGCTGACCCGGTCAGCGAGTGAGGCCACCGCAGTCGATGGGCGGGGCTCGGGTCCGATCCGTACCTGCAGCCTTTCCGACATGCTCTCCTGTCGCATGCGCGCATACTGGGAAGACATCGATATGGTCGAGTCTTTCACTAGCATCCTTGCATACCCCCCAATGCGCGTAGACTGATCCTGATCATGTTATCGGCACGCCGCGCCGCGACTTTAGCTCGGCCGGGGCACTTGGCAGGCGGCATGCAGGTAATGTATCATTGTCCCAGAGCAACATCTCGCGTCTACGCGGATTCAGGGAGAGGAGACCCATGACTACGATCACCCTTCCGGACGGTAGTAAGCACTCTGTGGAGCCAGGGACTACCCTGGAATCCTTGGCTCCGGCGGTGCCTCACGGATGCAGATGGCCTGTTATGGCGGCAAAGGTCGATTACGACCTGAGGGAACTCACCTACAGGCTGGACCATGATGCCAGAGTGGAATTCGTGGATCTTGGCTCCGAAGACGGGATGAGGATTTACCGGCGCACCGGCATTCTGACGCTGGTCATGGCGGCCAGGGAAGTGCTGCAGGGCTGTCGCGTCATGATCCAGCATTCCCTGTCGAACGGGCTCTACGGAGAGATCAGATGGAGGCGACCGCTCACCGAGGCGCACGTGAAGGCGATTGAAGAGAGGATGCACGAGATCGTCCGGGCGGACAAGCGAATCGTGCGAAAGTCGCTCGCCGTGTCCGACGCCATCGAGCTGTTTCGCGCCGACGGCCAGATGGACAAGGTACGGCTGCTGAAGTACCGCAAGTCGGATACGGTTAACATCTACCAGTGCGGGTGGCTCAGCGACTATCTGTACGGGTACATGGCGCCCAGCACTGGACGTGTCAAGACTTTCCAGCTTCGGCACTACCTGCCCGGCTTCATTCTTGAATTTCCGAGGCGGTCCAACCCCGAAGAGCTGCCCAGATATGTGGAGCAGGGCAAGCTTGCCGCCGTCTATTTCGAGGCGGAGAAGTGGGGCAAGGTGGTGGGCGTGACTGATGCCGCATCGCTCAACGACGTGATTGGGGCAGGCGATGTCGATGCGCTGATTCAGATGGTGGAAGCGCTTCATGAGAAGAAGGTTGCGCAGATCGCGGATGTGATCGCATCTAATCGCGACCGGATAGCCGTTGTGCTTATCGCGGGGCCGTCGTCGTCTGGGAAGACCACGTTCGCTCAGCGGTTGCGGGTGCAGCTCCGGGTGAACGGGCTCAATCCAGTTCCCATATCGCTGGACGACTACTTCGTGGACAGGGCAGACACCCCTCGCGACGAACACGGCGAATACGACTTCGAGTCCATCGACGCAATCGACGTACCTCTGCTCAACGAGCACATGACCCGCATGATCCAGGGCGAAGAGGTCGAAGTGCCCGTGTTTGACTTTCTGGCGGGCAAACGGGCCCCGAGGAGCCGCCCGATCAGGCTGGAACGCGACCAGATGCTGATAATCGAGGGGATTCACGGGCTCAACGACAAGCTGACGCGCTCCATACCCATGGGGCGGAAGTTCAAGATATACGCATCGGCGTTGACGCATCTGAACATCGACGATCACAACAGGATCCCCACAACCGATGTGCGCATGCTCAGGCGACTGGTGCGCGACAACCTGTTCCGCGGGCACAGCGCGCAGGAGACCATCAGGATGTGGCCCAAGGTCAGAGCGGGGGAGGAGCGCAATATCTTCCCGTTTCAGGAGACGACCGACGTGATGTTCAATACGGCGCTCGCGTATGAACTGGCCGTGTTGAAGCCGTACGCTGAGGAGTTGCTGGATGCAATACGCCCGGACGAGCCGGAGTATGTTGAAGCCAAGAGGCTGCGAAAGTTCTTGAAGTACATCTTGCCGGTGGAGGCGGCCGTCATCCCTCCGAACTCGATTATGCGGGAGTTCATCGGAGGTTCTTGTTTCTACAGCGAGGTCGCGGAGCTCGCGGTGTCCCAGGAGGCTACAACGTCCCCACGCGTGTGGGGCTGAACCGGAGGCTTTGAGTTGAAGAAGACGTATCTGTCGTGGCAGGAGATCGAGCAGTTGGTTGACGTACTCATGCACAAAGTAAAGGGGGATTTCGACGCCCTGCTCTGCATTACTCGCGGCGGGATGGTCCCGGCTTGCCTGCTTTCGGAGCGGATGGAGCTGCGGAACATACTGGCGGCCGCCGTCATGTTCTACACCGGCGAAGGACGCACACTTGAAAAACCCGTCTTTCTGCAGTTCCCAGGCGACACGCATTTGGCGGGAAAGCGAATACTGGTTGTGGACGATGTGTGGGATTCGGGGCGGACGATCGTAGCAGTCAGGGAGCGCATTGAGCGCGTAGGGGGGGAGCCGTGCACGGCGGTGCTTCACTACAAGCCCACGCATTCAGCCTTCCCCGATCTGCGTCCCAACTACTATGCGGCTGAAGTAGACGGGTGGATTGTCTACCCATGGGATCCGTCTCGACTTGCAGCTAATGCGGCGCAGTAGGTTGCGGTAGGTAGCGGCAGCAGCAGGCAGGGTGCGGACAGGGGCAAGGACAGGCACGAAGCCACACACATCGATGGAAGGTGTACGAATGAAAGTCGGAATAGTGGGGATGCCCGGGGCGGGCAAGACCGCGGTCTTCCGCCTTCTCACAGGAGGAGGCCCCGGGGGCAGGCAGGATGCGAGCATCGGAATGGCGAGGGTGCCCGATGCTCGCATTGACGTTCTGAGCGGCATGTTCAAGCCTCGCAAGACCACGTACGCTCAGATTGAGGTTGTGGATCTTGCGGGCGGGGCAAGCGTGGGACTTGCCCGCGGCGGCGACTCTGACGCGCGCGCCAAGGCCCGCGGGATCTCGCTCTTGATAAATCACATGCGCACAGTGGATGCTTTCATACACGTAGTGCGCGCGTTCGACTCGCCCGATGGCGAGCCCGCGAAGGCGCTTGCCGATGCGGCGTCTTTGGGCGAAGAACTCATACTGGCCGACATGGCCATTGCAGAGGCGCGCGTGGAGCGTCTTCAGTCATCACGCAAGAGGACTCCTGAGGAGGACCACGAGCTCGAACTGATGGACTTGCTCGCGCGCGAGCTTGGCGAGGGCCGCGGATTGAGACAGATGGAGCTGACTGCAGAAGACCAGGACTGCCTGCGTGGCTACGGACTTCTCTCCGTGAAGCCGGTGGTCCTCGTGGCCAATATGTCCGAAGAGCAGTACCAATCGGGCGGCTACCCCGAGCAGGCCCAGCTGCGCGCGTATTGCGACGAGTTGCACACGCCCCTGGTCGGGCTGGCCGCCGGCATTGAGGCCGACATATCCGAGCTTCCGCAGGACGAGCGCAAGGCTTTCATGGATGCCTACGGAATCGTCTCCACCGGAGTGGAACAGGTATCGCGAGCCGTCTACGAGAGCCTGGGGCTGGTGTCGTTCTTCACCGTGGGCGAGGATGAAGTGCGGGCATGGCCCATCGCCTCCGGAACTCGAGCAAAGCAGGCGGCGGGCAAGATCCATTCCGATATAGAACATGGTTTCATCCGCGCCGAAATCGTGTCGTACGATGGCCTGATACGGTTGGGTTCATACGCGGCGGTCCGGACGGCCGGGGCCTTCAGGCTGGAAGGCCGGGATTACATCATGGCCGATGGCGATATCGTGAACTTCCGCTTCAGCCCCCCGCGGTAGACTGCGGGACGTGGGCCAACCCGTCTGCCCGCGCAAGCGTCCTCCCGCCGCGAATAGCGGCGCGAGCATCGAGAGATATTAGGCTTGATGGCCCGCGCGCGTGCGAAGGCGTCGCGACGCGACGCGAAGGGAGGTTTGGGATTGGTTCAGACGCAAGGGCTTACTCCGACCGAAAGCTGGTTCGCTCATGAGCAACTCAGCAAAGAGCAGCTGTGCTTGAAAAAGTGCGGCATTTACTCAAACCAGATCCAGGATCCGCAGCTGAAGGGGAGTGTGCAGCGGCTGATAGATTCATGCCAGCGGCATGTCAACGCTCTCCAGGGCATAGTCGGGCAGACCAACATGTGACGGCCTGATGTAGGCTGAGAGGGGGAAAGCGCGTGGATCCACAGGGGAAGTTCACTGACAAGGACATCGCTTCCGACCTCCTGAGCGATCTCAAGGAGATGCTTCTGGGCTACCATATGGCCACTGTGGAGGCGGCAAGCCCGAACGTGCGCAATACCTTCATGAACAGCCACGACGACTACATGAAGGAACAGCGCGAGCTGTGGGAGACGATGTACTCGAAGGGATGGTATCAGATAGTCGGAGGCGGCCAGGGGCAGCAGCCTGGGTTGCGTTCTCCCCAGGGAAGGATGTAGAGCCGCAAAGGGACATCTGCCCATCGACGGACGGCCGGGGTATCGCCGGCCGTTCACTCTGTACGGGCTTAATCCTTATGGGCTTAGCGCAAGGGAAGGCGGGCGTACCTGGTGGCCCCGAAACTGGAATGCAAGGCGCGGGCGGCCAAGGCCGCTCCGCATGTGCAGTGTATCCCAGACCTATGCCATCTGGTTGGCCTCATCCGGGAGGCCGGCGCTCACATCGATAGGTGACCCCGGCAGGCCGGATTCAGATTCCGCAGGCGCCGCCAAACGGCGATCGTCCTTATACTGCAGCCGATACAGGTCGTAGTAAATGCCTTTCTGCGTCAGGAGTTCCTGGTGGGTACCCATCTCGCGGATCTTCCCCTTGTGCAGCACGATGATCTTGTCGGCGTGCTGGATTGTAGAGAGGCGGTGAGCGACTACGATAGTCGTGCGCCCTGCGATCAGCCTGGGCAGCGCGTCCTGGATGAGCAACTCCGTTTCGGTGTCGATGTTGGCGGTGGCCTCGTCGAGCACCAGTATCGATGGATCGAAGGCCAGAGCGCGCGCGAACGCCAACAACTGGCGCTGGCCGGCAGAGAGCGTGGAACCGCGCTCAGTTACCGGCTCGTCGTAGCCTCGAGGCAAGCGGGATATGAAGTGGTCCGCGTTGACGTAGTGGGCGACCTCCCTGATCTTCTCATCTGTTATGTCGGCGTTGTTCAGTCGGATGTTCCCTTTTATGTCGCCGGTGAAGAGAAAGACGTCCTGCAGCACCGTGGCGATGTTTCTCCTGAGATCGCTCACTCGGTAGCGGCGGATGTTGACCCCGTCGACAAGAATCTCGCCCTTCTGGATGTCGTAGAACCTGTTCATAAGGCTGATGATGGACGTCTTGCCCGCTCCTGTGGCCCCCACGAAGGCCACCATCTGGCCTGGCCCTATTGTGAAGCTGACATCGCGGAGCACCCAGTCCTCGTGGTTGTAGGCGAACCAAACGTTCTTGAACTCGATGTCCCCGCGCACCTGGCCGATGTCGACTGGGGCGGCAGGGTCGTCGACGGTGATAGGCGTGTCGAGCAGCTGGAACATGCGTTCAGATGAAGCCATGGCGGCCTGCAGGATGTTGTATTTCTCGGTCAAGTCGTTGATAGGACCGAAAAACATCCCGATGTAGTTGATGAAGGCATACACCAGGCCGAACGGCATGAGCCCAGTGATCACGCGCTTTCCGCCGTACCACACGAGGAGCGCCAGCGCCAAAGTGCCGATGAGCTCCATTATCGGCCTGAATATGGCGTAGACCATCATCTCGCCGATGCCTGCCCTGTAGTACTCGCGGTCTATTTCGGTGAATTCGTCGGCTTTCTTCTTCTCGCGGTTGTAGATCTGCACGATCCGCATGCCGGAGATGCTCTCGGCCATGAATGCGTTGATCCGGGCGAGAGCGGCCCTGACTCGCCTGTAGGCGTCCCTTGCCTTGACTCTGAAGATGACAGTCGCAGTTCCGATCAGCGGCAGCGTGACCATGGACACCAGAGCCAATTGCGTGTTGAGACGGAACATGACCACGACTATACCGACCAGCATGAACACGTCTTTGAACAGGTTCACCAAGACGCTGGTGTACATCTCGTTGAGCGTTTCAGTGTCGTTGGTTACGCGAGTTACCAGTCGCCCCACCGGACTGCGGTCAAAGAAGGCCAGATCCATGCGGCTTATATGAGTGAACACTTCCCGACGTATGTTGTAGACTATCCGCTGGCCAACATAGTGGAGCATGACAGTCTGGCCGTAGTTCAGCGCGAAGGCTCCGATCCCCACTGCTAGCAGCAGCATGGCGAGCTTTGCGATTGCGTCGATGTCACGTCCGCGGAACTCGCGAATGGCATCGTCGCCCTCGACGATCTGCGCAGGGTAGTGCAGCCCGTCCACGCGGAGAGCGGGTCCATCCGGGGTTTCGACCAGCTCGGCCGGGCCGCGCTCTGCAGGCAGAATCAGAGGGACTATCGCGTACTTGCCCGAAACTGTCACCATCTGGTAGTTGGCTTCATGGCGCATGTCTTCGGGCAGATGCTCGGATCTCACCCATACACAGCTAGCGTAGTGCATTTGGCAGTCTTCCGGCACTCCAGCGGGAATCTGGTCCGGTTCAAAGCAAGCCATGGGATGCTCATAGCCGGTGACGTAATCGTCGATGGCGATCTTGATGACGTACGGCCTCACCAGTTCCGCGGCGGCAATCACCATCAGCACCGCGAGCGCCGCGGCAAAGATGGTCCAGTATGGCTTGGCGTATTTCAGCAGACGGCGCATGAGACGCGCGTCGTAGGCCTTTCCAACGATTTCGTCTTCCTTATTGTAGCCGTTCAATGACCTTGCACCTCTCAGGCTGGCTAGTTCTTGCCGGCGAGTTCTTCTTCGAGGAGTTGCTTCTCGTATAGTTCGTGGTAGAGCCCACCCGATGCCACTAGGGCGTCATGGCTGCCGTGCTCTACTATGGCGCCGTCGTCGAGCACTATGATCTCATCGGCGTCTTTCACCGTCGAGATACGATGCGAGATTATGATGCTGGTGCGCGAATGCATGTACTCCCGTAGTCCTCGGAGTATGCGCTCTTCAGTGTGCGTATCCACAGCTGAGAGGCAGTCGTCGAGCACGAGCGCCTTTGGTTCCTTGATCAGGGAACGCGCGATGCATACACGCTGCTTCTGGCCTCCCGACAGGGTCACGCCGCGCTCTCCCACCATAGTGTCGAACCCTTCAGGGAATTCCGAGACATCCTTATGCACCTGCGCCACCTGCGCGAAGTGCTCGATTCGCTTCTCGGGGTAGTCGTCGGACGCGAATGCGATGTTCTTGCCTATGGTCGTCGAGAACAGGAACGCCTCCTGCGGCACCACTCCCAGCTGATCGCGAAGGGACTTGAGCGTGACCTGCCTGATGTCGTGACCGTCGATGAACACACTTCCGGGAGGGGGGTTGTACAGGCGGGTGAGAAGACTGACGATTGTGCTCTTCCCGCTGCCGGTTCGTCCCACAATAGCCAGGGTCTTGCCGGCGTCGACCGTGAACGATACGTTGGATAGCGCAGGCGGCAGCTCGGGTGAGTACGAGAACGTCACGTTCCTGAACTCGATCTTCCCCGCAACGCTCGGAAGGTCGACCGCTCCCGGTTCATCCGCGACTTCGGGCGCCTCGTTCAGAATCTTGTTGATCCTGTCCAGCGCGGCATACCCGCGCTGGACGACGTTTATCACCCAGCCAACGGCGATCATGGGCCACACCAACATCGCGAGGTAGCTGGTGAAAGCCACAAAATCGCCCAGCGAGATCTCCTGATATATGATCATGGCCGACCCGTATCTCAGCACGAACACGAAGGCGAGCGTGGAAGCCAGCCCGCTCATGGGCCCCATGATTCCCCACACTCGAATCAGACGGACGTTCTCGTCTACACTCCTCTGAGCAACGCGCATGAACCTGCCTACCTCCGCCTTCTCCTGCACGAACGCCTTCATCACTCGGATGCCTGAGATGCTCTCCTGTGCCCGGTCGGTGAGGGCGGAGAAGGCTTCGTGCACTGCCCTAAAACGCGCGTTGATCAGCCTGCTGAAGAACATTGTGCCCAGAGCCAGGAAGGGAAAGGGGAGCAGGCTCATGATCGCGAGGCGGAGAGGCGCCGTTTTGAACAGGATGATGAGCGTGGCCGTGGTCATGAAGACCGCATCGGTCAAGAGGATGAACCCCTGTCCGAAAGTCTGCCTGATCGCTGGAATATCGTTGGTGGCGTGCGCCATCAAGTCGCCTGTCTTGTGCTCATTGAAGTAGCGGGCTGGAAGTCTCTCCAGATGCGCGAAGAGCTTGTTTCGCAGATGGAAGTCGAGCATTCGGGCTGTGCCGATGATGCAAATGCGCCAAAGGAAGCGGCCTGCCGCTATGGCGCCAGCTATGCCTATGATGACGAAGACGAAATTGCGCAACCCTTCGCTTGTGAGAGTGTCTGCGCGGAGACTGTCGGTGATGTTCCCAAGGAGGCGAGGGATAATCAGCTGCAACGCGTCAACCAAGACAAGAAAGAAAACGCCCGCAATGTATCGCCACTTATGCCTTGAAAGGAAGTCTCGCAAATGCTCGAAACGTTTCAACGACCACTCCTCGATTCTGCGGCTATCGCACGCGATACCCTATTATTATAGCCTACAACGAAAGCGGATGAAAGCAGAATCGCTAGCACGCTAGGCTGTCAGGGCCCCGCCAAAGTCCTTCCCCGAAAGGCAGGCGATGAGGGATCGACTATCTGCTCGATTTCGAGGCAGATTTTCGCCTATCCGCAAGGATTCGCGGCGATGGTTGATGCATAATCGCCTGCATGGACCCATCGACCAAACGGGGCGGAGCAAATATATAAGCGATTCCCATTGCGTATACTATAATGCAGCAAAAAACAGCACCTATGCTCAGGTTTTAGGCCTCGGGATTCCGCTCCCTGTCGCTGGGGGCCTTCGATTCCCCGGCCGTCCGGGATTATGAGATCATGCGTCCCAATATGCATCAACCGTCGCTGCGATTCGTGGCACATAGAGACAAAAGCGTTGTGAAAACCGGCGAATCCTAAAGGCCGGCTAAAGCTGCCTTTTACAGCAACTCGCCGGCTTACAGCCGTATACATCCGTTGCGGACAGTCACGTACGGAGTATCTGAAGACGGGCCGCTGCCGCCTCGAAGATGTCTCTGTGGAGGAGTTCGCCTCCGAAAGAGGCCTGCGGCATTGCCAGGGCGGATAGAAGAAGGCCGATGTCTCGAATGCCTGGATGACCGCCATATCGTCTGACCTGGTCGATGTGGACCTCGATCGCCTCATTCAGAACGATAAAGACTACGCTGTCCATGCCGAAGCACCCCGCAAGACCTGTAGTTCCCGGGCAGACTGCGTGCTACTCCGCAAGCTTCCTGAGCGTGGATTCATGCTCTTCGTTCACCTTGGCAAGCGCCGACCTGAATAGCTCATCGCGTCTTGCGTCGCGCACAGGCGAGATAATCAGGTTCCTGCCATCGGTGACAATCTTCAGGGGGGTGCTCATAGTGATGTCGAGCAGTTCCAGTATTGGTTTGTCGATGATCAGCGCCGCGCTGTTTCCATGAGCGGTGAGGGTTTTGATCACAACCATCCCTCCGGTTAACATATTGTAACCACAATATAACACCAAGAACAGACTGGGTCAAACACCCCAGTGGCACGGGTTGCAGTCGGGCGACAGCGCAAGTTGGCCTAGAGCGAGGGCATAGGCCGAAGCCATCAGGCCATGATCCTCATAGTGCGCTCGGCAGTAGGCAAGGCAGGAGCTTGCGGCACTCAGAATCTCGGACGTCTCACCTGATGCATTGGGCGGGCTGGGCGCGCTGCAGACACCGGGGGCGGTGCACACGCCGAGCGAACCGGCGTGAGCGGCACCATCATCGCCGGGGCTTAGTGCGTGGGCTAGCCGGTGAAACCAGATGGCGGCGTAGGCGTTTTCCTGGTAGTCGCGGGCGGGTTCTTTGAAAGCGGGCGGGTCATCGGGGTTCGGAATCCGAGAAACCAACCCCGCCGCTCCTCGAAGATGCCGCGCTGCGATGTGGCTTGCGATGAGCGACCGGGCGAGTGTTGACGAGAGATGAAGCCAACTCTGGTCGCCCGTTGCCTCGAATGCGTCTAGGCAGGCAGCGCCCACTGAAATCGTGTCGTGGGCCAGCCCGAACAGATGGGGTCCGCCATCATGCAGGTGGGCCAGGCCATGCTGTGCATCGAGGCACTTGTCGACGGCAGCACGGAGGACTTGGACTCCTCGCGAGGTCCATTCAGGTTCGTCGAACACGCGCCCGGCGGCGATCATTGCTGCCGACGCGCGCCCGTTCCAGTCGACGTATACTCGCGCGTCGACCCGCGGCGGCGTACGCTGGGCCCGCTTCTCGGCGGTGGGCAGTGCGTAGTACTCCTCGTCTGCGTCCTGCGAGCCTGACCATGCCGGGATGCTCGGCTGAAACAGCACGGAGTTCATGTAGCGAACGGTGCTGTGAGCGGCGGTTTTGAGTTCCGGGTTTTGTGCGGGCTGATACGCGTTTGCCAGGGTATGCAGAAGAAACGCATTGTCCAGCAGCATCTTCTCGAAATGGGGCACGCTCCAATCGCGGAGCGTGGAATACCGAAAAAGGCCGCCTTCCACTTTGTCGTAGGTTCCGCCCGAGGTCATGGCGTGCAGCGTATGCTCGAATACCTGCCTGCACGAGGCGTCGCCGCTAACGCGGTATGCGAAAATGGCCAGATTGATCGCATCGAACATAGGGAACTTGGGGGCGTCTCCAAACCCGCCATACACTGGATCGTACGAAGCCATCAAATCCCCCAACACATCGTAGTAGGGGTCTAGGTTGAGCTCGTGATCGGCAATACCGAGGGTGTCATGCTCGTGGCTGTAACCAGGATCGAGGTCGCGTCCGCGTTCGCGATCCTGGCTAGTTTCGTCCCCGCTGTCCATGGGGGCACGGGTCAATGCCGGATAAGCCTGCGATACGCGGCCCAGCCACTCCAGCATCCTGTCGGGAGGCACGTATGTCGCGCCGGCCAGCGCGTGTCCGTCATGATCGAGGATTGCCACCGTCGGCCATCCGCCCATATTGTAGCGGGCGTTCACATCCGGGCGCACATCAGTGTCGACGCGCACGGGAACGTATGCTTCGTTGACAAGCGCGGCCACATCGCGGTCTGAGAAGGTAGTTCGGTCCATGACATGACACCAGTGGCACCATGACGCGGATATCGACAACAGCACAGGCTTCGCCTCGGCTCGTGCATCATCGAAAGGTTGGCTGCCCCAGTTTCGCCATGCTATCTCCTGCCCACCATGAACACCGCCGATATCCTGAACGTCCACGTTCATCCATGCCTCCTTTTCAGTGTCCGACGCCGAACTGCCTGTTGAACATCTAGCGCCGTTGTGAGTATGCCCCAAGACGGGCCAAGGAAAGCGAGAGGCGAGGCTACTCGTCACGGCGATTGGGGTTACTGCGGTTGCCCGGCTTTGCCTGGGCCGGGGGAGATTGCCAAGAGGTTGGAGTCATAGACTCGGGAGAGTAATGCGGCCAACGCGCTTTCGCCGGCGCTGGGATTGTCGATGGCAACGCATACGGTGCCCTGCGACTCGAATAGCGCATCAACCCGGCAGAAGAGAGCGAAGTGATCCCGGTAGGCTGAGTCGACTACCCGGTATGCCGGTTTGTAGTGGTCGCGGTAGCCGGCGCTATGGCTGATCGCCGGATAGCCTTGCGCCCGATAGGTGAGCAGAAAATCGTCCAGGTCATCCGGAGAATGTGGGAGGCTGCCCGCCTGACAGCAGGCGCGGAGCACCTCCAGTTTCTGTTCGAGACTGGCGAGATCTCCGCGCCTCGATCGGGCAGTATTGACGAAGAACTGGTTGACGGTAGTCAGGTGAATGCCGGTGCCCCCTATGGCCGCTAGCTGCAGCCGGCAGAGGCCGTTGCCTATGTTGACGAAAACATCGCTCGGTTCTTCATCGCCCTGATTGTCTGCAAGTGCCCGGCATTCCTCGCGCAGGCGCTCAAGACTGCTCTGGGGATCGGCGATCATGTGCCCGCCGGCAAACTCGTTCTGGAAGACCAGCTTCACCAGATCCTGAATCTGCAGCCTGGGATAGCGCTGCTGGTGCGATAGCAGCACCTCCCGCAGTTCAGCGTCATCAGACATCGTCAAACAGTTTGGCTCTGTCCAAGGCGATGATCACTACCGGGATGAGGACGAGCTGCAGGATGATGCCGGGCAGCGCATTCACGAACGCGCCGGCCATGAATGCCTTCCACGTAAACCCGCGACCGGCGAAGCCTAGAATCAGCAAGCTAGCCGCGCCCCACACAACTCTGCCCAGTAACATGGACAAGATCAACGTGACGTAGACGAATGCGTTGGTCTTAGGAAACAAGCGCCGGAACCAGCCCGTGGCGAAGCCGTATGCGGCTAGCTCAAAGGACATGACTACTGCCGTCGGAAAGAGCGGCGGCATGCCGAAGACGAGACTGCGAAATACCGGCGTGATCAGGCCCACGACCAACCCTGTCGGCCATCCGCACACAAAACCGCAGATCAGGACGGGTAGGTGCATCGGCAATAGCTTCGACCCGAGGGCCGGAATCTGCCCGGTGAGAAACGGCATGAGTAGGCCCAGGGCCAGGAACAACGCCGCCAACGCCAGTCTCTTGGTTGTAGGTCCAGTCAATTCCCTTACCTCCAAATACAAAATACCATGACGATACCGCCCTCGTGCGGAGGACAAGTACCTTCATGGTACCGTTGTACGCAATCATAGACTGGGTGTCATTGGACGAGCTGACTACAGTCAGCGGCTGAAAAGAGCTTAACACAGAAAGCGTGGCGACTCAAGCTGTGGACCGGATCGATGCCGGGATCCGCCAAAGTCGCGGATTCGGTTGCGCGTCGCGGCTTGACTTTTGTCAGTTCCCAAGGCGCTCTTTGTCGTACGGTCCCTTCTGCGTCTATTGCCCGCATGCCCTCCGCGTCCGATTTCGGCCCCGAAAACGGGCCTTTCGCCGCCGGCCGGCACAGACGCGGACGAGAGGAAACACGGGCAAGGCTCAATGGCCCGGTGCGTTGCCTTCATCCGCTCGTCCGCGACTGCGGGCGATGGATGTATACCGCTGTAAGCTGACAAGTTGCTGCGAACCCCAGGTCTAGCAGGCCTTCGGGATTCGCCGGTTTTCGCGGCGCTTTCGTCTCTATGTGCCCCGAATTGCAGCAATGGTTGATGTATAACCGCATGTATGATCGCATAAACCCGGACGGCCGGGGAATCGAAGGCCTTCAACGGCAGTGGACCGTATCCTGAGACCGCAAATGCGGGTCTACATGCCATGCGTTGCCGTGTTTTGCCCTATGTTGTGGGAGGTTGCCCCATATTGGCTCCTCTCCGTTCACTCGATGAGTCTATACGTGCTGTTATGCATCAACCATCGCCTCAAAACCTTGCGGATAGGCGAAAATCCGCCTCGAAACGATGCAGATAGTTGTTCGCGTGTTGTCTGCTGTCGGGGGGAGAATCTTGCAGGGGCTTTGGAGGTTCGCCCGCCTCTAGTCGTCATGCCTCTCGAGGTTAGCCGCGCAGCGTCCCCTGTTGCCCGTCCGCCCAATACTGGAAAAGGGCTTCGACGCGGCCCTGCCGAGCGATGCACAAACGCTGGCCGAAAGCCGGCCAGCGTTTGCAGATTCACTTCTATGAGGAGATGATTCGTCTAGAACTCGCGCAGCGTCACATTGGACTCCACTGTCTGGCCATCATCGAGCTCGATTCCGTCGATGAACTCCACATCGTATGAATCCAAATCATCGGGCTCAATGACGAGGCGGTACGTCCCGCCCGGCAGCCTGGCTTCAAATGTGCCGCCCGCTACTCTCGTAAGGTCCGTCACGTAGTCATCGTAGTCATCGTACACTTCTATCCTAGCCTTGTTGAAAGGTTTTCCGTCCGCGATCAGCCTCACCCTGAGCAACCCGAGAGTTCCGATGGTTATGGTCTTCTCAACGGTGTTTCCGCCGGGGACCTCTATGCCCGTGACTCGCTGCGGTTTCATGCCATCTACTCTGGGTTCAACTCCTACATCGTGTGTGCCTTCTGGGACCTTCATCTCCCACACGCCTCTGGCAGCCTCGTCCATCCAATTCCAGTCGTCCGTGCCGTGGAAATACACGGCCACTCCGGCTTCGGTGAAGGGCTTTCCGTCAGAGACGAGCTTGACGCGGAGAAGCCCTGTTCCGCCCAGGGTGATGGTCTTCTCTAGGGTGCTTCCGCCGAGGACCTCTATGCCCGCGACGCGCTTGTCGTTCATGCCGCTGACGCGCGGGTGTATGACTATGTCGTGCGTGCCTTCTGGGACCTTCATCTCCCACACGCCTCTGGCAGCCTCGTCCATCCAAT